>Ga0181612_141827_pt1 | contig 15996 bp, 9 predicted proteins | sample HoacroProtozoa21_FD_119630 | JGI IMG/M metagenome (GOLD analysis project Ga0181612, IMG submission 119630) | Hoatzin crop microbial communities from Cojedes, Venezuel. Combined Assembly of Gp0051906, Gp0051904, Gp0051908
GGTCGCCGTATCATTAAAAAAAAAAAAAAAAAAGAAAGAAAGGGGGGGGGGGGGACAGAGAGATACATTTTTAAAGAAAACCTGGAGGCAAATATAATATTTATCCTTATTTATCCTCACAGCACAATCATAAGCCCCAAAACATGTCTAATGAGGTGGAATTGCAAAATGGCCATGAGTCCCACTTACTTGGCTTCTCAGTGGTCTCCTAGCAGTCATATGGATCTGTATTTTTCAACTATGTGACTGCTGCAGGCAAAACTCCTATAAGTAAAAGTCACAGTAAGTCCTTAACTCCCAGTGGCATTCATCCGCAAAAATGCCAACCTAGGAAAAATGAAAAGACAGACAAAAAAAGTTGCAGGGGCAATTAAGCACTGCAGACAACTGTACTCCATGCTTCATATTTGCAGGGCATCCTCTGCTCAAACCAACTTTGATTCACAGCCTTCCTCATCTCTCTTTGAACAGCCTCAACTCTTCAAGCCTTCATAAACAATTATAAATATGAAAGAAATCAAAAGATGTTAAAGAGTTGTCCAGTGTCATCACAGAAAAATGAGCCCCAGCCTGATCAATATTGTGTCTTCCACCTGTCATTTAGCAGATTCTAGTTTTATTTCAAGTCCTTTTAAGAAAGTATCCAATACTTCATACGAATTCTGGATTTTTATACTGGTTGAATCCAATCTGTACATTAAACCAGCTGCTGAGTTCGAACTGTTTGAGGTCCTAACGTGAGCAGGTTAACCTTCATGACTTCCAAAAAATGGTCCCAGATTCCTAATGTGCTGAAAACTCATCCTTTTGTCTGAACATCCTGATTATGTTGTTCTTTCTTAAATGTCTATTTTTTAAGATGTCAGATTTGCAGCACTATAGAACCAAAAAAAAATTCGCCCCCCCCCAGATGAGGCTATCTATAAGGCATCTTTGGCATTATGGAAGTATGAGGACCAGAGCTGAGTCAGCTAAACACCGCTTATTTGCTTGGACAGCAAAACAGTTTGCTGTGGTTCTGAGGAGCTGTGGCTTCCAGCAAGAGCAGAGATAATTGCAGTTGCTTCAGAGCATTTGGAGGTAGTGATGGAGATGTCCAACTACCTCAACATAGGCACTGGAATTGGGGAAGTTTGGCTCAAAGATTAGTTCTGCAGATTAAATTAGCTCTGTAGCGTTTACTTCTTCCTTCTCCAAACATCTAAGAAAATCTAAAAATTCTAACCTCTTTTTAAATTAGTTTTCAGACATGTTTTAGCTTAGCAATTCAGATACTCCACACCACCCAGCTGATCGGGTGATGAACACATATGTGCATTCCTAAAACAAACTTTCAAATGAGGAAGCAGAGTCAGAAAAAAGGTGGAGTAACTTTCAGGATATTGCAATATGGCCTTAGTAATACTTCACTTCTAGTTCCAAAAAAACTCACTTTGCAAGCTGAAATTAGAAGCATAAGGGAAAAATTTAAACCCACGGCTAGAGAAGTTACTGACAGCTTTAGCTGTTACTGTTTGAGTATGTTCAGAAGAGACTATCAAGTCTGATCCATCCATGACATCCAAGAAGTCCCAAGAAGCAATAGTCTGACAAACTGTCAGAGCCATGAACACAGCAGAAATTCCAGCACAAGCACCATAGGTACTAAGCACCAGTGCATGCAAAAGCAGCACTTCTCTCAGTCTCTGCACTAAAGGGTTTATGTGACTTCTTTTCCTCGTTGCATTGCAATCTTTGTTGTAGATTCAGATACATAAAAAATAGAAATTAATATCTACTAAAGGCTGTAGAAGACAGTGTGAAGCTACTTTTAAAACTATTATATGAATGGCTCATTCACACTTACTTGGAATAGACAGCCTGAGATGATAGAAATAGATCCCCGAGAGGTATCATGTCATCATGATGTACACTGAAAAGATGCACTCTAATCTCCATTCATACTTGGCATAATAATTAGATTTTGTAATCAGTAAGCTTAATATCTTTAAACTTCCTCTGACATTGCAGATTTCTCTCTGTTTCCCATCCAATTTATCAGCCTTTTTATAAAGACAGTAAGAATAAACTTTACCCTTTCTCCTTGGAAAGCAACAAAAATGTTCTCCTCCTCCTTGAATGTTATGTTTTAGATGTTACATAACTAAACAATGAAGATAACAGAGAACTCACATTATTCTGATACAGAGCTGATTTGGTGTTGGTTTGAATTCCTGTGAGGTACAAGATGACCTGCCATATAATACAACAGCCTGAAACTGGGGGCTGTGTTAGAATGTCTATAGTTAAAGAAATACTTAACTGTTCATGCGATATGACAAATCTGTCTTTATTTGTGATCTCCTGTAGAAAATAGAGTACTACAAATCTGGAGCCAATAATTTAGCTTAATCTGCTTGATTCATTCACTGTGTCTTTCACTTCTAAAGACATAATTTCAAACCTAGCCCAGACCCAACTGACAGAAAATCTTTTTGAGCTGAGTCATGGGAAAGGTCACAGTTAAAGAATTTCCTAAGCTTTAGTCTGATTTGAACCACAACAGCCCATAATGTGGAATAAGTAACAGAGTCACGACACCTACAGCCATGAAATCTAGTATCCTTGATCTTCGTATGCAACGTAACATTACTGACTGGGATTCTAAAAATCTTCTACTAAAGAAAAAGCGTGCAGCTCCACTACAAGCCTGCTTGTTCTCAGATGCCTTTTCTGCTGGCCCCATGATAACTGGATGGTTTGGTGGGGTTAGATGTTGCTCGTCTGCCGTTTCCGATGCACTCTGGAGGCCCCCATGTACTTGTGACTTTACCACCTGTGTCTGGGGAGCTGACTTTTTCAAGCCAGAATGGCTGGCAGCTGTGACACAGGTTACGTCTCTTCAGTGCAAACTCTGTGACAGTCACTTGACCCTCCTTAGCACTAAGCAAACACATTGTCTGCAGACAGAGAGGGGAAAATGAACCCTCTCTGCTTTATGGATATCTCACGCTATGTATACTGAGCCATTTATCTTCGCCTGTGTGCCCCACATACAGTCATATTTATGTACCTGTGGGGGCTGTAAGGAGCTTATTTATTATTTGTTTTTATTTAATGATCTCTGTCATTCTCCCCTAGGAATACCCACATGCACTATGCAAATCATATTAAGCCCCCGGCAACAGTGAGAATGCCTTGAGCATTAATATCTGGTACATCAGCTCTTTGCATGTAGGCAACTTGGTTACTGAACGAAGTCCTTCCCTGAACTTGCCCCCTAGCCACCTTCATTTGCTGACAGTGTCATTCGCCTCCCTGACTTACAGTCTTTTCTAGGAAGTAGATGGGCCTTGCTCCAGGCTCCCTTTCTTCCTAACTGCAGCACTGAGGCCAGTGGTTTCCAAACGGTGGTCTGTAAACCCTCCCATCTCTACAGAAAACAGGTTATTTTGCATGCTGAGAGCTCACAATGTCACACCAGGAGAAGAAAAGCAAATCAAACACTTTTCTAGCAACTATCATTAATTTAGATGATGATACAGGCATTGTATGATCAAATCTCTGAGGCAAGATGGTGAAAAAAGAGGTCAACAAATCATAGTTAACCCCTACGACAAAAGAGCATCCATAATATGGAAAGAAGGTGTGAGAATTTACAAGAATTCCTTCTCTCTAACCATAGCATTGCAGAAAACTAGGGATAGTGGATTGACCCTGAGACTTAGAAACATGTGTTTCTTTGCAATGACTTCTTCTATAACCTTTGCCAATTCACTTAGCCTTTCTAAATCACACTTACGTATCTGTGATACAGGGATAAAAATCATGAATCACCACTGTAAAAATCAGAGAAGTCTGAATTGCAAACAAAACCATGATCTTAGTAGGAATCACTGCTTTTGTTAAGGGAAAAAATTCTATGTTTCTCATAACCCCTTGTCATGAGCTTTATAGTGCCCAGACTGCGACTGTCTTTCTAAAAGTCAGGTCTAACAAATCAAATACCACTTCCAAAAGCATTTTTTTGAAAATATATACCACATTTCAACTCATCCTTCATTATTCTTATGCCTATCTCCTTTTAGCTCTCTGCATTGTTGCTTTGCTATTCTAGTCCACATGATCTGCACTTTGATTAATTAATTTATTCTGATTATTTAACTCCTTTTTCCATATTCTTCTTCCTTGATTTTTCTTCCCTTATCTCCCTGTCAGTCTTTTCTTTGTATCCCTCTCTCTTTCTGCTCTCAAGTAATTGTTTTTCTTTTCATCTCTGCTTCTTCCATTTATTATCTTCATATATGGAAAAATATACACTAATACCTCCAGGGAAAATAATCCACAATGCAAACACTCAGTGAGAGAGAGAGGAGATCCAAAGAAGCTGCGGTGCTGAAAGAGATCTAGCAGAGACAGCAAACTGAAGATTAGATACGGTTTTGCAAGAAGATAAGGCTACAGAAAAGGCTAATGAAATCTTGCCAACATATGCCGATGCATCACCTTGTGTTATAGATCAGAGAGATTTAAACTGGGCCTTGTAGGGATTTCTTATCAGCTGTTATGGAATACTCTATTAGGTTTTATGTAATATGTTGCTTTAGCAATACACCTATCTACCCAGGTATTTATATAGACTGTATCACCAATATTCACTACAGAGCTGACAACAACCTATAGGGAATTCAAAGAGGATCAACAGAAAAACAACAAGCGGCTGAAATGACAACTGCAAAAAAATATGGAAAATGTTGAATAGCACTCAACTTGGTCAGGGAGGGGTTAAAGAGCTCGCAAAAAAAAGTGGCAAAAATAGAACATATCTGATTATCAAGGATGAAGAAACACATTTTCACACCATGCACAAAGAGATAAAATGAAAACAGGAAAACCTATGTTAAATTTAATGAAAAACTTGAGACTGTGGAAGAGTCTCAGGTGAGAGGCTTGTAAGAGCCACCACTTGGGACTTTAATGGCATGATACAGATTTTATTTTTTTTTCAATTGTCCCCAACCATGTGCTGAGATGCTACACTTCAAGAAATATTTCTATTAGAAACAGTAACTTTAACTTGCACCCAGATATTAGAATCTCTCTCTAAAATATTTAAGTCAACAAGAACCTCATTTCAGTGACCTTATTCCACATCCACTCTCACAGAAATCAACGCAGGATAAAAGCATGGAAGTTATCTTCCATTCAGCAGCAGTAATGCTGTTTGAGATGCATGTTCAACCTTGGAGCATAATGAGCTTTATCTGCTACTTGACCATGCTGTAAGTCAGTGTTAATAAAAATATACTATAAATAATTAACAGTAATTCAAATATTCATATGTTGTTGGGGGCAAGGCCTTTTAACACACAGTTGAAGATACATTAGTGAACCATGATATATTTCACCAAGGTTAACTTTATCCTAAAAATTCTACCCTAATGCACAGAGCAATAAGATATCAGAATGGCCATCAGACAGTTTGCTAATATATAACTACAATATTCTTACTTGATAAACTACAATTTCAGAAATGGTTGATTCATATGAGCAAGCTTTAAAATATATTGGAAGCAATAATTTCATTTGACTAATGCTGATATTATGCACTTATATATATATATGTGTGTTTTTTTGTTGTTGTTGTTGTTTTGTTTTAAAAAAAAAAAAAGCATTCTTTCTTTTTTTATCCAGGAAAGCGATTTTTCTTCCACAGCATTGGAAATGTCACCTCAAATTTTCACTTGAAGGTAGAATTGCTCCTGAGCCAAATGATACTGTGTATAACTACAAACATCATCTCCCCCAGGTGACTTTAGGAGCTATGTTTTCCTTTTCTGTAAGTGTTCAGATACGTAGCTTTGCCTCTGGAGCTGAACAGAAAGCCAGTATTGAGTGTATACTCTCCCACCCATATGGACATGTAACTTGATATTAACATGATCCATACCCACACAGTGATAAAACTGAACAAAAAACTCTTAGTCTAAATATAGAAGTGATGCTGGAGAAAGCTCTATGAATCTCCCTCTGCATGTAGTCTTACTAAGAGACTCCTCTCCCTGGGTGAGCATGCAATACTAACAATGAATTAGATTTGTTGGTGCTATTAACCCCCCACTATGAAAATGCAATGTGGAAATGTTCCTAAGTGCTTTGAAAAAAGCACAAGGAGCTAATAGTTAATCTTTTTTAAAAAAATCAGAAATACAGAAAGTAAAATTTTATAAATGTGAAAAGTCAATGTTCCAATAGCATTGTTAGTTCATTTGCATTTCTCATCTGTAATATTGACTACTCAAGCTTTTCTCGTTAAATGAATGGTCTGCTGCCTTTCAGTTCATGTTAAATTTATTTACTAAAGTGTACAAGACAGACTTAGTAGTTAGATAAAGGAGGCATGGTTAGCGAGGCCACCCTGTGATACCATTGAACACTTGGCTTTTGCAAAAAAACCCCAAATAAACAGAACACCTACTGAAAGCAATCCTTTCATGTAAAAAAATAACTTCTTCAAAATACAGTTGCAGAGGATGAACAGTAATAAGTGCAATCAGGTTTCCAACAATGAAATTAATCACAAATGCCATCTCTAATTGATTCGGCATGAGTGGTCCAGTGCAGTTCAGCAATACTGCTGCAGCCCTTGGCATTTGATGGCCATATATTCATGTCCTAGTCCTGCACTTAGGGCCAAATTAAAAAGTTTGCAGTTCTCACTTCATTTCAGGAGGGACTTCAACTCACCTTTTTACAGTACATGCTACTTGCTTTAAGAACTTGGTGTTAATGCAGGTTAGGCTGCCCAGTGTCCAAGAAGACTACTTGCTGTAGTTTATCTGTTAGATGTGTTTTGAGATCCCTGAATTACCAACACTAGGGGAAAAAAGGGTACTACTGCACAGTGAAAATCACAGCCATATGGATACAGGAATGTCATTTTTATACTAAAAACAAAAGCAAGAAAGGAAGATCATGTTGCTTCTCTTGAATGGTTACAAAATATTTGTTATCAGAGCTTATGCTGGAAGGTCACAGCTACCCTGACAGGCTTGCCTTTCACTGCACTAGTTTTTAAAAAGTAGGTGGGCTCAAGAATCACTTTTTAAAATCAGGTAAGGAGTATTTCCAAGCTGATCTCCTGAACCTGTGACACACTCTTTAAGCCACCTACCTGGTATTCAAAACCTCCGTTAAGTCTGCCCTGTTGTAATTACCGGGCAGCCACTGCCTCAGGATAAATCTAATAGACATTTTGGCACTGTCAGATTAAAACTTACCTTATCAACTCACTGCAAGTACTTCAGCTCTTGGGAGAGAATTTATGACTAGGAATCACATTTTGCAAAATGATTAAAGTTACCAAACATCCATAAAAAGTTGCAGTTGTAGATATCATTTTTTTGAAAGTCTGCTTAATTTATGAGAGGTGGAAGGTATATTGTCATTTAGAGTCCACAGTGATGCAGCAATTTAGCATTTCGCTGAAGCTGTACACAGCTGCTGTCTCATTTATGATTTTTACATGGTTTTAAATTGCCTTGTTTGCAACTGGGGGCGTTCGCATACTGGGAAGGGAGGAGGGGGAAACAGACTCTCCTTATTGTCCCCTACCCTACAGTTAAAATGCGAAGCAGGTCATGTTCCTTCTAACAAGACTGTGAGCTGTGCAGTGAGCTTCAGCAGACTCTAAAGACAGAGTGTCCCTCTCTCCTCTCTGCCCCTGCCTGACCCAAGTCCTGCAGTACAATAAAATTAAACACAGATGTGAACTCCTCTGCTGCCAGTCCAGCACTGGAGATGCTACATGCTGCAAGGACAATGAACTGCGACATTAACACAAATGGGAAGTGTTTTAGCTAGCCCATTCCCAGCAATGGGAGGCTCTGTCTGACAAACACAAGCCAGTGACACGCACATCCATAAAGCAGGGTCCTTTAGCCTTGCAGGAAGTTTACCTCTGTCCTCCTAACAGAGTACATCCTCTAATTCTGCTCTGCATTGGTGTTCTTACTGATACTACAGGCAGCAGAGGAAAGGAGGGTTTCTGTCATCAGCTTACGGTCAATTGCCCATCACTTTGAAGTTAACAGATGAAGTGCCTCTCTGGATGTTAAATCCACATTGTGATGTCAGGTTCTCTGTGCAGGGGGAACTGCAGGCTTCCTAAGAGGACAACCGCTATCTCCTTAAGAGCTATAATATAGCATCAGAAGCCTTATCAACTCAAATTACATTTCTTTGGGTCATCCTGACAATCTTCCTCATGGCTTAAGACTTTCTCCCTTAGATCACTTCCTATTTTCTTCTTCTATATCTCACATCCCTTACCTCTTAGTCCACTTCCAGCCAGGTACGTACACTTCGAAGCCTGTTAGATGGAAGCACTCCAACAGGCTTGTCACAGGATCAGAGAATGGTTGAGGTTGGAAGGGACCTCTGGAGGTCATCTGGTCCAACTTCTCTCCTTGAGCAGGGCCAGCTGCAGCCGGCTGCCCAGGACCATGTCCAGAGAGCTTCTCAATATCCCTAAGAATGGAGACTTCACGAACTCCCTGGGCACTCTGTGCCAGTGCTCAGTCACCCTCACAGTAAAAGAAGTGTTTCCTCATGTTCAAACAGAGCCTCTTGTGTTTCAGTTTGTGCCCATTGCTTCTTGTCCTGTCAATGGACGTCACTGAAAAGAGCCTAGCCCCGTCTTCCTCATATCCTTCCTTCAGATACTTCTACATTGATAAGATGCCTGCCAGCATCTGCAGCTTAACAAAGACTCTGCAATGACATCAGGTAAAAAGTAATACTTATGCTGTTTATTTGCACCTACTGCTTGGTATAAATAGGCAACTCAGTATAACATCAGGTAGTGGAGTGGCACGTTTCTGTGTTTAAAGAAGTACGTATCAAAAGCTAAGAGGCTCTTAATATTGCTTACAGCTCAAGCTTTTGATTCTGCATGTAGGTCAGTTCCTTCCCCACTGTGAGGCAAATTCACCCTGACTCTTCAATAAACTTTGACAGAGACCTGGAGAGTTTTGATTAAACAGCAATTAAAGCTACCAACACTGTGTTAAAAAAAAGACAACGACAAATGAAATTGAGTCAGTGTAAATGCTGGACATGGAAAATGTGTAAATGCCAATCTGGAAAATGTTTATTTATTATCTACTGCTTCAGAAGATCTATTCGTATTTGCAAATTAAGCCAGTTGTAGACATGAGATTGGACATAAGATGTCTTGATCATCATCCATGTCCTTCCAGATGTTCTCCATACAGTTTGCAGCTTGTTAACAACTGAGGCTCTGAGAGGCATCAGCACTGTCATGTGCTCATCAAAACTGAACCACTGAGATCTCCAAGGTCAAACTAGTGCAATGCACAGATCTCCAAGCTGAGAGGAGTGCAAAGGAGTATAGGGATGTCACCTATCTACCTATCCTTCCACTACCAATAATTCCTTTATCTTATTTTCCATTAGGTCACTTTTTCATTTTTCATTTTACCAAGCTAGATTTGTGTTTATAACTGAAAACTAATTAAAGACATTTTGATTTATACCTGTAGAAATCCAGTCTCTCCCCCTTGAGCATTATAATTTTCCAGCTTAATTGAATCCTACATTGCATTTATGATGTAATTTTAAGAATCCCTAAAAACAAACTCGAAAGGCTGTTTTCATTACTTCTGAATTTCTTCTGTAACAGGCAGTGTTTTATCTATGGAGAAGGCTGGAGTTCCTGTCAATTGTAATAAAATCCAAATGCTTCTTAATAACTGAAGTCAAAAGGAGCCACAACAATGAGGAATTAAGAGATTAACAGCAGTAATAATGAACTAATTGAAACAATAACCTATTAACTGGTGTCTTGGCGGTCTTTGCAGACACTGGAAGCTATATGTAACTGAAGTTGGCACTTTTAAGCGTAAAGGCTTGTCCTACTCTGTGAAATCCTTGTATTGCAAGGAAGAGACCTCACACTTCCCCTTTCTGTGAGAATATAACATGCTGATCACTGACATTTCGTTAACTTTCACAATCAGGAGCCCGTTTCATGCAAAAGAACTACAAATTCGCTATTTTTTTTTTATAAAAATACAGTTTAGCTCTGCAGCTTTACCATTAACAATCACAGAGATGTAAACGCTTGCTCTATAAGCAAATTATTTTGTTGTCTAAGTTTGTTTCCAGAATAGGTAGATATCATATCATTAAGATACGGCATGTTTAAGTAATTAAATCAATATTAATAGAGTGAACATTAACGTGTCAGCTTCAGCAAAGCAGCTACAGGGAGTGTTTGGAAAGGTCACCCCTTTCGAGGATGCCCAACAATATCAGTCCTTTCCAGCTTATAGCACAGGGCAATTTATCGTACGAGGGAAGCTGTTGCCATTGTGGACTGTCCACGGCAATGCAGGGAACACTTCTGTCACTTAACAGAAATTGAGCATCTGCCCTTCTTTCATTCCTCAAGAAAGGAGGCGGCAGATGTTTGATGAATAGATACGGCCAGTACCCTTAGCCATGTCAGCAATCCACAGCCAAATAATTCACTGCAAAACCCTATCTACCTATGTGAAATATGGTACCTGTTTGATAATGCAGCTGATACTGAAGAAGAAAACCTGGCAGAATTTAACCCTTCAAAAATAAACAATCATTGGAAACAAAAAGTGAGGGAAATTACTAACATTTACCTCAACAATTCTAGAAAGGGACCCAGCACCAGCCCAAGTTGTCCTGCAGAGCATCTGTGCTAGAGTTGACAGGCTAGCAGCCTAAAACCTGTAGACCAGAGCATGATGTAAATGTTGTTCATCATAAAAATCAATGGTTCTTTTGCTAAGTGGTCAATATTTATTTAGCTTTAGCATTGTTTAATTCAATGCATCAATTAAAGATAGTGTAATGTCTGATTTGGTCCCAAGCTGCTGTTTGTGTTTGTCGTTACCTCATCTGTTTGATATCACTCATGTCTTTAAGTCTCTGCTCTTTTGTCCCCTTGCATAACTCAAGGACAGGAGTAATTGACGTGAAACTTTTAAAAATTAATTTCACCGCATATGCCACTAACAGAGAGTGCAAGTCCTCAGAATCATTTATAACTTCATGGTGATTGGCCCTGACAAAACAATACCTTAAAAACTCACGAAAGTAAATTATGGTCCAGGCAAATGGCTGAATGTGAACTGGGCCCAAGGCTTGGAGTGCAGCCAGGCAAAAACAAAGTAATGCGCTTTTGATATTAATAACAGAGATGATATTGATCCGTAAGCCAGTGTCACTTCTATGCTTAGGCAAGGAGATTGCTTCAGGCATTTAGTCCACTGAAAGCCACTTTCCATATAGGCCATTTAATTCTGGGAGTCTTTAATTATCTGAAATGGAACCCAGTTAAAGGGCCAGATACCTATTTACTCATCTTAGATATGGGCTGTGATTCAGGAAGCTGTCAAAAAAGTATATAACTCAATTCTTAGATTTCGAAACGCAGCTGTCTTTTCATATGTTTATTTCATCTGTGTATTTCTTTGGCTCAGAGCCTGCTGGGAATTTGTAAGTACATGGACTCAAATTATAGGATGATATTTTTCAAAAGACCTGAAGCTCATCTTCCTTTTTTTTATTTTTTTCATTTTTTACACAACAAAAGCAGCAGCTAAGAGAATCAATCTCTTACTAAAACACAGGATGAACTAGAAAAGAGACAGTACAGACGTACAGTTTGAAAATATCCTGTCACATGTGCATTTGCACACATCTGAAAATGTACTTGTTATTCTCAAACAAAAGTGGTCAGATTTGCATAAATAAATTACTTGCTTTAAATCTACTAGAAGAGGTTGTCCCTTAAAAATTTTTCCACAGGGAAGGATACTGAGAAGTGCCAGGGATTGCTTGTATTCTTGCTACATCCTTACCTGCTCAGAGGACTGAATTTTCTAGAGCTAAGGGAAGGGAAAGTGGAGTGCATATGGGACTGCATAAAGGAGAAACCAGGGTACCTAATGCTGACAAATGTCTGCGGCAAAACTATACTTCTGTTTGACTTTTACCTATACACGTGACCCTAACCAAAGATTCCTCTTTCTAAGGCTGGAGTACCTTTTTTTCTGTAGCATGAATTTATTACCAGGAGACTGAAATAACCATTTTAGTATATCGTTATATGTCTTACACATAAGCTACCTGAGATGTTCAAATCTCTGTGCTTAACTAAGCTCATTTTGGGCGTGAATGTTGTTCTCTCTCTCCTGTCCAAGTGGCACGAGTACAACTTTCCATGCTCATTTCCACCCTCATTTTTCATTCCTCATGTCCCTCATCAGAGAATTCTCCTATGACATGTTCCCTTGCCAGCCTAGCAAGATATCATTCTGACAGTATGTATGTATCAGTAACTAAACAGGGAGCAATGCAGGAACTAGGTACTGCTTCTACAACTTGAAAGATATGTTTGTTTCCCTGGATGCAACAAACTTGACTGCCTTATTCGTCATAGCAAGGGATTGCATTCCCATGAACAGATAGGTACATAATACTAAAAAAATTTAAAATATTCACTTAGTAAAGACAATCTACAACCTTATTCCAACAGACCACAGCTCTTTACAGAAAGCTCTTTAAACCTTTTCTTGCAGAGCTTAACATGCCTACTACAAACATTTCCTTGAGAATCAGTCAAGTCTCATCCAGCAACAGGCAACACAGTGTAGAGCATGTCTGGTCAGAGAGTCCACCAACTGCTTACGTCAATGGGCTTTGCCATTAGCTTTCCTCCTCATCACGAAGTGGAAAATTGCCCCATGTTTTATTCCCCCCTCAGCTCCCATATTACACCCCACCATTGAAACTCACATGTACAAAGCTCAGATCTCTGGGCTTTAAGTGAGGATTTAATTCAGCAGAAATAAGGAAGTGAAGTGTCTCAGACTAACCTAAGCACACGCTGCAAAACTTCTGCCCATCAGCCAACCACTGCTGTTCCAGCCATACCTTGCGCTTCTGCCACAACCAAATTTTAACTTCAGTTAAAATAACAATCAACATAATTTAACTCAGAAGACTGAAGACTTGTGCTCCTATTAACAGATAGCTATTCCACCTCTAAACAGATGCTGAGCTCCAAGCTCAAAAGTACCAATAATTTCCATATTAAGTGAATGAAAATGTTTCACAAAAGCAGGGGCAAGACAGAAAGGGAAGCAAGTGGTCAGCAATGCTTACCTAGCATACTCCATCTGGAGGTCCTGAATCAATACAAGGAAGTTAAAAGAGATCATGTGCTTAATGCCAATGTGAAGCCAAGTTGTCATGCTGTTTAATAATCCATCAACCTCTGTATAACACACATAACTTCTTCCTAGCCATGAGGAAAAAGTTTGGTTTTTATGGATGTGAAATGAGCTGAATCCTAAATGCAGCTATAGCATTTTAACAGTCTTGAGCACAAAAATACATAATATTGCACAAAACACACTCTTCACCATTCTTGTGTTTCCTGATGCCAACGTTTATGCCTGAGGATGTCATTAAACAGGGCACTTTATCCTCATCATTTTAGAGTTAGATTTTGTGTAATCATGCATCACGAAGAAGCTTAAAAGAGTAGGAGAAAAACTTTGTTCTACAAAGTAGGAAGTTCACAGAGGTTTCAGATGCTGTATCAGCAGCAAAATATGAGAGTAGATGAAAACTGCATTCAAGTTGACAAGCTGAGCTCTTAAAACTTGACAGTGCCCTCTGACAGCGGGAAAAATAGTTTAATAAAGATTTACATGGCTGCTGACTTTCAGTGGATGACCATATTTTTGTTCAACAAAAAAAGAAAGAGCAAAACAAAAACACCTGCACACTCCCATCATGCTACTTTGTAAATCACCTCCTCACTGAAAGGACAGAGTAGACCTAGAGCAGTACAACAAAGTGACCAAGACATTCAAGTGGTATGGAATAATACCTCCCTTCTTTATGAGATTAAATAGATTAGGATGCTTAGCTAGCAGAAACGAGCAACTAAGGACAACGATACAAATCTGCAAATCAGTTTTGGGAAAATTAATCATTATTTATCATTACTCCAACACAAAAGCTAGACGTCTTCCCCTGCTACCCATCCAAAATGGTCACGGAGAGCACTGGTAAGAAGGAAAGTAGCATTTCCTTTCCTGCAGTACAGTAACTACTTTGTGAAACTCTTTGCTGCATGCTGACATGGAGGCAGTAATTATAAAATGCTACTAAGCAGGGGTTAGACAAACGCATGCTCTTTTCCACATACAACTTGATGCTAGGGAATCCCCCAAACCAGAGTGTATAAGAGGGAAAAGACCACTTTATAATTAAAATCATACAATCATTTAGGTTGGAAAGGACCTTTAGAGGTCATCTGGTCCTACTTCTGCAAGAAGCAGAGCTAATTTCAAAGTTGGATTGTTTTGCTCAGGGCTTTGTACAGGCAGGATAGCCTTGCCCAACATTGTCTTGCTTCTTATGTATTTCCCCAGCATCTGCTTGCTGCCGATGTCAAAAGTAAGATATCGGCTTAGATCGACTCTGCCTAGTGCACCAGTCATGCACAGCAGAATACAAGGTCACTGAATCACAGCAGTCTACAAATTAACTAGAGGAATGTGTAGTAGCCTCTTGTAATTTAATAGTGCTCATAACATGTTTTGAGGACAAAAAGATGAAAACTTGCTTGGTAATAATTCTAAGGCACTATCTGAACAGTATGCATGTCATCATTTTGAAGAATTTCACACTTCTTATTTACACTGTGGTCTCAAAATGGCAAAGGATTACTAAAACTACTCACTTTTAGACTGTAGAAATCATTAACCTTATGAGTTCAAACTTCTTTTATGTCCCATATAAGAAGACTGTAAGAAAAATCAACGTTATTGCTAGTCTTTATATCACAAAAATACATTTCTCTCTGTTGTAAGCAGCTGCTGTAGCTCATACAGCTGACTGAGGAAGACTGCGTTGCAGGTAACGTTTCTCCTGTAACTTTCACCAGTTTTTCTGCTGGGATGATTCTAAGCTTTTAGCTCCTCAGTGTGGAGGGTAAGTTCAGCTCTTGAAGACGGGGAAAATCAGGGTCCACCACCTGACACATTACAAGACTTAAAATTATAAATCTTGCCATGTGATGGTTGAATATTATTGCCATTCTGTATACGTTTGGGGTCAGAGAGAAGACAGGAGCAATCAAGATCACCAAGAAATGACTAATTGTTTTTGTTGGTAAATTCAGACATCAGAGAGGCTGCAAGAAAGGGAGTCTCCTGATTTGTCTGGAGGGCACCCCTGCTGCATTTCTCAAACGGATATACTGGTACAAAATGAGCAAAATGCCAAAAGACAAAATGCGTCTGAAAACAGTAAAGAACAAAATCACTGTGTTGCAAATGCTGCCAGCTAAGCGTCCACAGATATACTGTCTGCAGTCAACATTCCTTCAATTTAATAAGAGTAGTTAGGAAGAAGAAAGGTAAAAAGGATTTGGTGCTATGCCAGTATATATTTTCCCTCTGTAATCTGTCATGTTTCTCTCTAAATTTCTGAAAACCAACAAGACTGGCTATCTGCCTACTTTGGGTGAGGTGCTTGTGTGCCTTTTTGCATTCTCTTTTCTGACTGGATTGGTTTTTGACTGGAAATCTCCCAAATGAAAGAGTTAACGCACTTTCTGTATTAAATATTTACATTAAAATGTTCAGGAAGGTGTGTGTAAATTATAAATAATGTAAGGCAGGACTGGTCTTGGTTAGAGCTAAGAGACCCAAATTGTATCATCATAATACATTATTCACATATAATGCATCTATTCTCCTCCATTAGTGTTACTAGAAAAAGCCCCTGAGTGCTTAACTTGAATTTGGAAAAGTGTAATAAATGTGAGATAAACAAATAGCAGCGGGGATGCATCTGTAGTTAAACAAGTGTAAATTAGAGCTCAGCCTAATTCCTCCAAACTACAGGTAGGATAAACATGACACTCTGCAGAAACAA
>Ga0181612_146558_pt1 | contig 15996 bp, 5 predicted proteins | sample HoacroProtozoa21_FD_119630 | JGI IMG/M metagenome (GOLD analysis project Ga0181612, IMG submission 119630) | Hoatzin crop microbial communities from Cojedes, Venezuel. Combined Assembly of Gp0051906, Gp0051904, Gp0051908
CCCTGCTTGACCACTCTTTCAGTAAAGTGGTGGAGTCACCATCCCTGGAGGTATTTAAAAGATGTATAGGCATGGTGCTTAGGGATATGGTTTAGTGGTGGACTTGGCAGTGTTAGGTTTACAGTCGGTCATGATGACCTTTGAGGTCTTTTCCAACATAAACGACTTTATGATTCCATGACCCTTCATCTGAAACCTGAAGGAAGTACATCTGAGTGTCTGGGAAGTTAAGTCAGAAAGCATTTTGACTCCCAAAAGGTTACTTTTTTCTTCAGAGTTTTTTCCAGCTCCGTGTCTTAGTGCTTTTACTGGGAATCAGTTATGGATAGACTCCATATATGATGATGCTTGTCCTGTAACGAAATGTCCAGGTAGTGAAAAAAAATCTTCAAGTAAGAAGATCAGAGATTTATTTTTCTCTCAATTTCAGTGAGATCAGGCTGCAGCCTTTTTAAAAAATATGCTGCTTCCAAAGCTGCAAGTTTAAGTCACATTTTATGTCATTACCTTTATGTACACACTACAAAAATGTCTTGCGTTTTTTTTAGATAGTTTCAAATTTTAAATAATTCTGAGAACAAGATAAAAAATATTTTCTTTTCCAAATGCTGTAGGGTTTTCAAAAGCTCTTGCCTGTCTGTTCAGAATTTATGATCTTAAACAAGATTACATGTACTTTTTCCTTATCGAACAGTAGAAGGTAATAATATAGTGCTAAGATCATTGGGATTTAGTTAGTGACAAATCAAAAGGTACTTCTGTCCATGTCATTACACACCTTAATGCTTTTAAAAATATCTGTTGAAAGTTATATGGCCTACCCAGTGCATTCTTTGCTATAAAGTTTCATAGGATTATTCCAATTATTAAATCACAGTCATAAAGAGCGCATTTGTCAATAGTTGTATTCTGATTAATTTTTTATAAATGGAGTCCACTGTGGAACAATGTGAGTAGTAACATGCTGTATTTCACTAAGTGAAAGAACATAAAGTTTCTTATCACAAAATACTAAAACTTCACTTTACAACTTCTAGATTAAAGTCTCAAGTCATTAATAGTGTACTTAAGAAGCAGAGGATAATTATGAGTTCTTAATGATGGATCTAACAAATTTAGGTGGACATAAAATAGGAATAGAGATGCATTTATGTACCTCTATATACTGTAAAAAGATAACTAATTAAACTCTGCAGTGTGAAAATTACTTTTTTTCACACGTTTTACTAAAAAATCGTTATCTGTAGATGTACTTACTCTCTATAGTAATATCACAGTTTGTTGAACCTTCAAGTTCAAAAAGGGAAGTTCAGAATTTTCAAGGCCTTCATTCAAATAATTTGGGTGTGTGTTATTTTAGGAAGTTTATTTCAGTACAAATTCACTTGACTTGTAATTTTGGATCAGATTCCTAACAATTATAAAGACTTTGAAGTGCAATCGCTACAATAACTGCTTTAGCCCCATTTCCATTAAGTTTGTTCTGACTAAAATTCTAAAATGAGCAAATTGATCAGAACGTCTGTTATTTCTAATCCTACTGTAGTCATGCTGAAAACATTCAGGTGGATCTGTTTCTTGGGAGGGGAAGTCTGTTGTATGCTGAAGGTTTTAAAAATATTGGAGTGCATTAATAATGTCATACCATTTGTAATGAAAGAAACGGTCTGTTGTTGTACAGGTCTCTTAAACAGAATGAGGTATAAAAATTAATAATTAGTATTTTCCACTGAGGGTACTTTTCAAAAGTTACTTCACAGTACTCTTACACAGATCATCTTCATAATTACCAAGTAATTTTTTCAATAAAAATTGGTATATTCTGGTTTTGATCAACAGTGGTCCAAGAATAATCTATTCAGTTAAAACGCTTCTGACCTGTTCAGATTGCTTTGAAAGTGATAACATCGGTTGAAAGATAAGTTGCAAGTGAGGCTGGATTTAAAACTGAACAGCATTTCTGAGACTTGGGTACAGGAAAACACTGTTTTTTTCAGTCTGATACAACTTTATATGGAGGCATGTTTATCTATTTGCATATGTGCACACCTGTGTTCATATTATCTTCTGTAATTTATAAACAAAATATATAGAATGCAATTACAATAGATCATGCTTATGCAAATAGTATGCACTCTATTAGAATGGTAAGACATGATCAACATCTGGATGTTCTTTTATATTCACCCATAATACAATTTCTGTACAGTACAAGTTTTTCATGACTGGAATTGGATTTTTGTCCATTTTTATAAAAGTTTGTGCTGGGTCAACTGAAATAAAAATATTTTGGACTGCTGAGCTTGTTCTGATAAGCTCAGTTCCACAATTTAATTACTTCATATCCTTACCTGTGAGAGTAATGGATTACTTAGTTCTCTTAGAGCCCTTCATCATAACTTTATTTTGAAACTGTTTTCCTGTAAGAAACCCTTGACTTAAAACAGAAAAAATGGAAGAAAAAGGATATTTTCATTTGTTTATAAGGAATAATACAATGCTTATGAGATGTATCACTGACATCATATAAAAGAGTTTAGAAGTAAATTGAAACAGAATACTTTGAAAAATAAACAGCAAATGAAACAAAATATTGGACTGTTCCTAAATCAGAATTTTTCTGTGAATTGGTGTCTGCCCATCTCCAGATCTAGATCCTAGCTGGGATAAGTAGTTAGACTATAAAGCAGATTTCTGCAAGATGGAAGCTAGTTTTCAACTAGCTTGGCTAAGTGGCCTATCTGATAACATCATATGCCTGTTTTTTCAAAGAATAACAAAAAGAAGAGCTGTAGGGGAATTGTATTATTTTGAAATACTTTGTATTCATGGTAGGAATAGTTGTCTTGGACAAAGAGGAGGTGACTCCTGATGTAGCAGTCATAATTCCCTCATTTGAGTACATTCAGTTCCAAACGTTTATTGGTTATAAACCAATATGGGTTGCAGACATATATTGGTTATAGCTTTACGAGTGTTCTTTAGGAAAGCTGTGCTAATGTACAACAGATCCAATACAGGATAGAAACTCAGACCTTCACATTAAACTCCGAGGCTTGGTGTAGAAATGTGATATATAAGGAGAGTTAAATGCTTCTGAACAAATTTTTAGATAAGATGACAGGAAGCAAAATAAATACCCTTTAATAAAATATGAAAATAATCATAGGAGTAAAGAAAAGAACTCAGGCTGCCCTGCTCTCAGCTGGGATTATTGACCCCAGGATTTAGAATTATTTCCTTTCTCACTTATTGTACATTATTTCCTACACTGTAGGATAAGCAGGATAGCCAGGGAAAGGGTGTAGAAGTTGCCATCTGTGAGGGCTAGATACAGGGGGGCATTAATTTTGCCAGCCACACCAGTGTAAATTGGTCCGTTCAGGCCTGAATTCCTTCTCTCTCCGTCAATGTTTATTCTGTTGCAGTTTGGGTTATTCAGCTATTTTATGACACTTTCCTATAGGGGTTCACACAATCTAATTAATCTCCATATGTTTCTTACGTGTCCAGGTTTCACAATAACAGGCAGTACTCTGTAAATTTAACTTTTTTGGACTCAAAGGTGTTTGGAAGATGTAAATGAAATTATTGTAAGCACTTTTTTTTTAGGCTATTTTGTCTACTTCCTGAATATATTAAACTCCTCAATACAAGCTTACTGATTTTGGCCACTGATATTTAGACATTGGCAATTTTTGATTTTTGCCGATTGTGAGGTTTTCCCTTTCTTTCTGGTCATCAGAGTTCCACAGTTCTTGAAGACTTTGAAAGGACTGAACATGTTCTAGGTGACTAGCTGCAGCAGTAGTAGCTGCAGATATTACAAAGGAGGTCATATGTTTACTTTTATGTTACTGTAAAGTCTGTTACCTCACAAATATTGTGTATTATCTTCCGTGCTTGCTTTTCTTGTGCTAGGAAGACATAAGATAACCTGGACACAAACATATCTTAATTTTATAGTCCTTTCTTGTGGTTTATGTGTATCATAGTTTTATGTCCCAGTATAAGATTTTATCAGCTGAAGGTTTTGCGAGTCAACATTACATTCTTGAAGAGCAAGCATTAATTACTTTCACAATACCATCTAAAATAACAAACTTACACTTTTCAGAGACAAGCATAGGAGGGTTTGCAAGCACAGTAGTAGTGAAAAGTAAAGCTTGTATTGATAGATGTATATTTTCCAAATAAACTGGAGAAATGATATGAAGTAAGTACAATGTAAATTTGTAAGGATGAATGGACCATGCAACAGATGGAAAGAATCAACTGTACAAGTAAAAGATGAGGAATGACTAGCAAGGCTGCAGAGCTGTTGAGGGAGGATGAGATGGGTACAATCAATGTAACACAAGACAAAAAATTTCACTATTTCCAAAGTAGCAGACACTTTCCTGCATAAAAAGACATGAATTGTTCAAGAATAGTTGTGAAAATGATGACCCTGCTTTGGTATATTTTGAAGACTCTTTCAGGTCTGTTTTCTGTGCTTTCCAATGTTTTATTTTAAAAAGGTCACAAAGTGATACAAGCTCTTCTTTGTACTACAAATGCACTTTAATAAAGTACTCTGCACAACTGCAACAGGTCAGTAAGCCAAACTGACTTCTGTTCCTTCTTACCCCATATGCTTCGCTTATTTGTGCTACCATGATTTCAAAGGGCATGTTCATCTTAAACTAAAGCTTCTCAAATTTGTTAGATTTGTCTCTATGTTATGAACTAATTTGGTAAAAAAGCTTTGCTTAGCAAGAAATATGCTCCAGGTCAGATCAACAGGAACTGCAGGGTACTCTAAAGTTTTTCTAAAAATATTGGAGAATGTTTTTTTGCTTCTGATGTTTGTCCAAGTGATATAATAGAATTTTTTTAGCTATTTGGGACTAAAAGCACCTATTGCCTTTTTAACTAAAATTAGAGGGGACTGAACTTAATGATCAAGTAATTCTCTCTAGCTATATGCTCTTCTCCCGGCACAGCTCATCAAGTTTATGGCTTTGCATTACTCACAGTCTATGGCATTAATTATTTTTTGTCATAGAAATGAAGACTGATTTCCTCAAGTATTCCTGAAGTTCTTGAGTGCATAGCAAATTTAAAAGCTTAATCAGTCATGTTTTGAGTTTTCTTGGAGGGACTGGATCTTTTCCAAGGGTATGCTACTGTCTCCAGATACCTTTGTGTTCCTGTGCTTTTTCCAGCTTACCCATTGCAGTGATGAAGGCTTCATTTCATGTGCTCTTTTTATTTTGGATTTATGAAAATCATCATGAAACTCGTTTCTATACCATTAGTCTTTTGAGATCGGTATGGCCTGTACAGCACATTCTGCTGTTCTTACTTGCAGCACCTACAACAATCCTTTCTGGAGTTCTTTCTCTAATTGTAATGACTTACTCTGTTTAATGTCATACTTATATTCTTTATCACATGCATCTTCATTATAGCCATTTTGTGGTTCCTTTCTTGTATTTTTGGGTTATATTTATATAATTTTCAAGTTTTCTAGTGCTCTAAAAATATCTTAGAAGACAATAATGATCCCAATTACATTTGGGAATATTGAGAACACAATGTGCGTGAATGCTTGCTAGCTCAGATCCCAAAAGAAACTGGGATGAAGAAATACCTCTTTTCCAAACTCTAGCGCTACTCAGGTCCAGATGTAGAGCATGATCTGTGTAAGGATCTGTTTAGGCTTGACAAAGAGGCAATATTTGGGCCTGTCATGGGACTCAATTAGAGTGCCTATACAGGAGGCTCTAAAAAGCCCAGCCAAGAAAAGGTGTCTAGGAGGGCAATAGTGACTGGGGAAATCTAAACTTCCCAGAAGTCCTGTTTTGGACAAGTAAAATTTTCACTGAGTCTAGACTGTTACGAACGTGCCTGTATTACTGATTTCATTATGATTACAAGAAATGCCCAGTCTCTAAGACTCATGTTTAGGAATCAAAGAAAAAAATTAAGAAATATAATTTAGCTTAAATTTTACATTGATAGTTTATAGTGCCATAATAGTATTTCTATAAAAGCTATTCCTAAGACAGCGTTAACCAAAAAAAAAAAAAATTTAGCTTTAAACATAGTTCCTACAGTAGCTATAGTAGCATAGCAGGATTGAGTAGCTACGTGTGTGTATATATTTATATATTTATTTTTAGGAAAAGAGAAAGCTTTAGAGTCACCGACAAGTTAATATTTGCATATCTATTACATTACATACCAAGTAGCAGTACCTGTACTTGATAGTGGTGGAATTACATGACAGCCCCCCCCCCTCCAAAAAAAAAAAACCAAAAAAACCAACAACAAAAAAAATCCCAACCCAAACCACCCAACTCTGTACAGTATTGTCTTCCTGTCACTCTGAAATATTGGGGTGCATATCTTTCATGGATTCTTACAAATGCTCTAACTATTATATAAAGTTATTCTGGACTGAAAGAAACATGTTCATGTTAGGAGGATGAAAGACGGTTTAGCTCGAGGTGTTAAGCGGATACAAGCAATGCAAGTTGAAATAAGTAGTTAATTTCTCAATATTTGTCCCCAAAGAAACAAATCCAAAACTAGGACTGCTATCTAGGGTGTCAGTTTTTCATATTACGATTGATATATATGTATCTGTGTACATAATCAAATTTATTTTCTTACATTGCTTTGTGAGCACAAGAGTGACTAATATGGTCCTTCATCAGTTGTCTAAGAATTAATGGATGTAAATAATTACCATAATTATCTAAATTCCGGTAACTTCATTTACTCACTTTTTCTGTACTTTGATACAGCTTGGACTGTGATATGTATCAGAAAAGATGATTTAATCAGCTAAAACCCACTAGTACTGCCTGCGTTTTGTTGCAGCTGTCTCAAGAATTTTGATGCTCTGCCCTGTGTGACTGTGGGAACGCTACACTATAACCTAAAGGCCTTTGTTAACTTGCAGTCAATATCGCAAGTAATCTTTAGCAATATTAAATAAAGTAGGTTTAAAAAAGAAGTATGTTTTACTAACAGTAGAAACATTTTGTTGTGTACATACAAAAAAGGTATTGGTATAAAATCAGTATTTTTGGACACTTAATTTTCATATTTGGCAGTGTAAAGTAATGATGAAAAAATCATAATGACTTAAGGGGGTTGATCACATATGGTATTATATAATATTTTGCTTTGGACAGAGAAGACAGGACACTTCATAGTTCAAGAAATCCATTCCACTTCATTGCTTCTGTGATCCAATTTAAATTAAAAAAAAAAACAAACAGACAGACATAATTTCATAAATGCATTGGATTCTAGGACTTTTGAGGATGGGGTCAGAGTAGTGTATGTATTTCAGTGTCCAGAATGTCTCTTCAGAATTATTCTGATTTACCTAGAATTATTCCACATGAATATCAGTCAGTTTACAGAACTGAAGTCCAGAAGCTGTCAGACATCATTGGCTGCTTAGGCAAAAGACGTGACCTGTGAAACTGATACTGAAAGGAAATACAAATTTGTTGGCAAATTGCGAGCCATCATTGTGTTTGTAGTTACTAATAGATTGAGTCTCAAAGAAAGTGACATTTTTTCCCAGTACACCAGGTGAACCTCTTTCAGGAGATCTATAAAGGACAAGACACCCAGCTGCCATTTCCAAACATTTCCCAGAAAACAGTCTCTCTGCCTCTAATATTCCTGTTCTTATCATCAAAGTAAACTTGCAAAATACTTTCCAAGCCTGAGCCTGCAAACTCAGTGTAGTGCAATATGGGACACCAAAACCCCAGAGCTCAGTAGAGACCCTGGTTTATGGCACACTCTGATCTTCCTCTCCCACGCTAACTTCTGTTTATTCTGTAGGCTATAAAATAACTTTTTCACTTACTTATCACCCTCCTCCTCTCTTTCTGACACCTCCCTCATTCCCTCCCTTTAGCATTCTCTTTACTTCATAGGTACCAATTACCTTTCTTCACAGATATAGTCTAATGAATGTGTAGCTAACTAAACTCACACATTGTTGTGACCATGCATTTAGCATTGTAAAATAGCTGTTTTTCAGACCTGCAGAAGGGCTGGTGTGTTTGAAAGCTTTTCCGTTTTTTTTTTTTTTCATACCAGCCGGTCTGGGAAAAGATCCTTCTTCCTCCCACAAAACCCTGTTTTGCATTACTGGTTTGAAATTTTAACGTCATATGCTGATGACGATTAAAAAAACATGACATGTCCACAGAACTTCCATGGCAAGTACATTGTTAGCATAGTACCTTTGCCTAATTGATCGTCCATCTGTTTACTAAGCTAGAAATACTAGCTTTTCACGTTAATTTTTCCATGTGTATTAATATATGTATTTAAAAAATTTTCATAGATGTATTTTTCACTCATTTGCTGTCAGATAGCTTAGATTCCTTTCTAAATTGCAGCTACAAAAATTCCTTTGATATGAAAAAGAAATGGGTCTGTAAATCTTTGGAAGATTTCCCAAAGTTCCTTTTAGACCTGGAAATCTGAGATTTAAGAAACTGTGCTGGAGAACTGTTGGGGTTTGTTTTTTCCTGACATCCCCATCTGCAAAATCTCTCTGCAAAGGTTCTGTGGGTAGTGGCTATCTGTTCTTCATCTGCGTTCCTAGTGACCCACATGAATATCCAGCAATATTTGACATAAGTGAATTTCACAAATACACCAAAAGAAGACTTTCTAAAAATCTTTCAGTGCTCAAAAGCTGCTTTAAAACCATGTTCTGATACTTGTAGAGCTTCATCCATTGCATGCAGCATAATACATAGTTATTACTTGTTCTTTGGCCATGGTTTTTATCTATAGATCTCAGTGTGTTACAAGGATATTTTGCTATCCTATCTGACTGGGAACTGAGCTACAGAGACACAGCGAGCTCAGATTCAGCCCAGCTGTTCTGTGGCAGAATGAATTCTGAAACACAAGTCTCTTCTTAATCTTACACTCTCAACTTGGCCGTACTCTCTCCCTGCTAGTATGTTGCTGATGTCAGATTAACACACACACACCACTGCCTTAGAATTAATTGGACTTCCAAGTATTTAATTTGCATTGGGTTGAAGATATAAACATCTGATTTAGACTCCCAGGGACAATGGGTCTTGTAATGGAAGTGTCAACACTATGTAAACGAGAGAAGTGCTGCTGCTGACAGTCTGTGATTCAAATAAAGCAACCATCTAATAATATATGAAAAAATGATGCATCAGTTTGCATGTTACAGTAAATATTTTCTTTAAAAGGAAGAAGGGCTACTGAATTCAACAGGAGAACAAGGACAAAATAAATTCGTAACATATAGCAGGGAGTTGTAAAAAGCTCGCTTTGGGAGATGATTCTATTTTGTAAACATCAGCGTGCTTGAGTTATAGTCCCAGTTTGCAAATGTGTCAGCGAGTTCACTGGTGGCACTACCTTATATTTCCGTTTTCTTCTGTCTCTGTTTCATGGTCAGTGTCAGAAATCCCAAAGAATTTTTCATCCCCCCTCTCTCTGGTTGGTTGGGGTTTGGTGGTGACGTTCTCGGGTTTTTGGTTGGAGTGGGGTTTTTGGTTTCTTTGGGTTTTTTTTGTCTTTGAAGATGATGTAATTCTTGGGTTTGGGTCTTTTGTGTTTATAGGATGTGTTACGTCACAAGGAGCCTTTTCTTTCCACATTTAAGATTTAATTGCTACTGTAATCTGGGCAAGTATTCATGTAATTTAGTCCTATTCTTATTAGAGTTGATTAAAGATTTAAATACTTACTATATCACTATAAAAATGCTTTTTAAAAAAGAGGATGGATTGATTGAATAAATATTAGGCACACATAGACCTTGGTGAATGTTTTTATAAATTATTTGTCCAGATATAAACCAATCATTTTCTTTGACTGCATCAGTTTTTCTTCCTGGAAAAATGTCCAGCATGGGAATTGGTAAAAAAAGGAGTTCTTCTGCATGCAAAACTGAATTTATATCAATGTTTGCACTAAATTTTTATCCTGGCCATTTTTGAAAGCTCTTTGCAAATTTTGGAGTTCAGCTACTGAAAAAACAGAAGTTTTATTTCGTATCACATATTTTAAAGGAATAAAAAGGCAGGGTGAGCAAGTCAAAGCAATAGCCAACCTATGGGTGTTTAAAAATTCGAGATCTAAGATATGGTGATAAGAAAATGTTGAGTAGCTAGCTCTAAATAGCAAAGATGCTGAATTCAGTTTGATTATTGTTCATTAGTATTGTAGCCAGATTTGTCAAGTTGAAGCACTGAGGTTCAAGACTGTTGGAAGAGAACCAGCAAACATGTAAAATCAGTGAGAGGTGTTTGAATAAATTACCAAGATGCTACCTTTTGGGTTGGGATTAAGGCTTTAAATCAATACAAACCCTTGCAGACTTTTTGCTGTGTGGTTTAGTTTGGAAGGAGTGTAGATGAACTTAGTGGTTGGGGTTTTTTTGGTTGGTGGGTAGTTTTTTGTTGTTGATTTTTTTGTTGTTGATTTTTTTGTGTGGGGCTTTTTTTGTGTGTGGGTTTTCTTGTGTGTGGGTTTTTTTGTGTTGTTTGTTTCCTCCCCTAGAGCTGAACTTTTACTCTGTGGTAAAAGGTCCTGGCTGAGGTGACCGTGGACAGAGTGGTGCTGGGACCGTGGCAAGGCAGTAGTTCTGGTGGGCACCTGGGTGAGGTGCAGCAGGGAGGGTGGTGGCACAAGCACTACAAGGGAGCACCAGGGAACATATCCGTTCCTCCCCACCATGGAAACTGGGAAGATCCTAAAGGCAGGGGCTGGTAAGGGAGATAGTCAGGTGTAGCTGGAGGAGATGTGACCTAGAAATTTCTGGCCCTCCTTGTTTGCAGCAATGAATTTCCTTAGGGGTAAATGAAGCCTTATGCTGGGCTTGGAGAAACTGGTTCTGTTTAATCTACTCTTGAGAGTTTTTAGGGATTCCCAAAATAGCTCTTGAGTCATTGTGTGGGATAAAGGGAGAGATTTTTTTTTTTTTAAAGAACATATTTACTCTCTGGTATTGGAAGGAATCCTGAGTTTAAATATTCTAAGAAGCCTGGGTCTTTCCTTGGCAAACCTCCTCCCCAAAATAGACTGAGTGGAAGATGAGTTTCTGTCAACATTTGATGTTGAAAGATCCATTCAAGAGCAGCCTTAGTTTAAATCCCGTTCTGCCTGGGTTACCCTGAGCGCTAGCAAGACTCTTTTAGATCTTTTGCAGCCTCTGTGCTATTTCAAACACACATCTTGTCCCACGGTTTTCCAGCTTCATTCAGTTTTTGCCCCAGTTAAGCTCAAAATGAACCTTAACAGACCTTTTCTCTCTCCCCCTGTTTCTTTGCTAATATGTATGAAGCTATTCTCATCATGTCAGAACTGAATATTTCTGTAAAATGTATTAGAAATGAAAACTCTCTGTATTGTCAGTGTAAAAATATGCTGAAGACATGCATGACTAAATAGGCAAATGTAATTGAGCTACTGGGATGTTTAATATTGGAGATGCACTTTATTGACTGACAGTAGAATAAATGGTGAACAGACCTTTGCAAACATTTACTGTCATTACTCTTCACTTCTTAGATTCCTAAGCAAAAGGAAGTTGAGAAGAGTGCTACAGAGCCACAAGAAATAATCTTAAGTGTCTCCCAAGCCCTTTCCTTTGTCTGATAGAAAACAGGTATCTCCAGATCTTTTTCTAAATGGGCTTCAAAGACAGCATGGATCAATTGGTATTAGAAAAGCGCTATTCTTACTATAGATAGAGGGGAGTTTTAGTAGCAATGGGATTATTATTCCATCTAAACTAATAGAGGAAGTTTTTATCTTGTTTAAGAAAAACTGACTGTGACTGCTGGGGGGTAGCAAAGGAGATAGAGATGCAAATTAGACTTATAGCTAGATCTATAGTAAGACATAAAGGTATAAAGATGGGACAGGGATATTTGAAAGTGCAACCCTCAAATTACCTGCTTACCCTCCCAGTCATCAAAGCTTTTATTGCAGATTGTTTTGCAGTGTTATATGCCAGTCATCTGATGCACTCTTGCTTTGCCTGAGCAGCAGCATCCTCTGTCTTGGCAGTGGTGAGCAACTAAACATTTAGCCTCTTTTGGAGGCTCTCCTCAACTTATGTCTCTTAATTTGGTAGCTGTATTCAATATGTGCTTACTGCAAATTTCCAATGTTGAGTGATCATCTGAACACTGAATAGCTGTTGATCCCAATACAATTAATGTCTTCTGAGGAAGAAAAGGTACCTGAGATCTCAGTCTCCAGAAAATGCATCCTAATTGCCAGGGCACCATCGCTTTCCTTTCTCTCTGACCATTCATTTGAGCTTTGGCTTGACTTTAAAAGTCTAATATTTCCATGGGGAACTGGGGATGCTTCTGGAAGACTTAGAGCTTCACAGTTAGAAGCTTCCTGAAAAGTGAGAGGTGGGGATTAGAAAACCTGCAAACCAAGCAGTGAATTGAAACCCACGTCTCTGTCATCCTAAATGAGTATCTAATCACCAGCTCTTGTGTAAAAGAGCAGGCATCATTCTTGCCAGTCATTTTTGAAAGAGATGTATTCTCCTGTTATTATTACCATATTTATTTATCTAATGTATTGAAGCCAGACTTAAGTTTCCAGCTCCTGGGTTTGGAAAGGTGAATCCTACAGCCCAGTAAAGTTATGAAGCATCTGATGTCCATGAGATTTAGAGCACCTGTCCACTTGAGGCTTCTTATTGGCTAGTATTGGTGGCTTCTGCTCTGTGAACTGACTCTTCAAAGGAGTCTAATAATCTTGTAACCAGTTTAGACGTTTACCTGAAGGACTGGTTTACTTTGAGGGCTAGGGGCCTTAAAATCAGATGTTGCATAGCCAAGCATTTCATTGCACATGTCTCCTTGTAGATAATTCCAAAGACTTCAAATAGCTACTTGAAATCATAGAAGCAGAAGGAGAGGAAAGAAAAATTTTAAAATGTCACCTACAATATCTTCAAATCAACGCAGGGATATTCTGCACTAGTTAGTGCAGTCTTCTAAAATGCCATTTAAAAATGAACTCCTTATCGGAAAAGCAAAAACTAAGAAAGACTATAGATCTTGTGAAATGATGACATGTTTTTGTTAGGAAAGCCCACTTTGTTGGGATATGGGGGAGGGGTGAGAGTTTCCTCCAACCATTACAGCTCCATCAAATGCAATATTACCCCAGTAATAATTGTCAAGCCTAATAGTCATGGACAGCAACTTTATTCATCCCAGAAAGTACACAAAGAGAAGCAGCACTGCAGTCTCTAAGATACAAAGCTTTCTCTGTTAAATTTGCCATGGATGGTTGGATTCATCAGTTTGCATGTGTCTTTGACTGATACATCATGCTGGATGCTTTAGGCAAATACACACTAATTAGTAGAACAAATAGAAAACCCTGAGGATGCCCATGCTTAATGACATTTCCCATATTCTAAAATGTCTCTACTACAAATTACTCATTTCATGGCTGTAGGCAGTGCGAGTTAATTTATCTGCATCAGCTGCTAAGTTGAAGCATTCACTTTAACAAAATACTGTATTATACCTTTCTAGGAAACTTTCCAACACTTTAGCTTTTAAACAAAAAAGAAACTAGAAGTCACAGGCCAGGCCAATTAAGGGATAAAAAGGTAAGAGATATATGGTCTACTGTAAGTTTAAAGAATCAATAGAGGCTGATGAATTAATTAACTTTTATTTTGTTTGGTACCATATAGAAACCAAAAAATTGTGAAGAGGACTTGAAATGAAATTCTCAGAGGAGCTTGGAGTTAGAGCCCAGAACTCTGTCTCAGAACAAAGGGGGACTATTCAGAAACATGTGTGGTTCCCGCCGTGAATGCTTCAGTTGGGTAGCTGCTTTTCAGTCAACCTCAGCAAAAGAAATGAGAAGTCAAGTATGGAGGATAAAGAAAATTCGCAGGCATCTTATACCAGTGTAGTTATAGTTGTCTTGTCGTTTTCAGTTGTGTATTGGTTTGCTTTTCTTCACTGGTAAATTTGACTGAAGAACCCGGATAAAGCGAACCTCGTTCTCATAAAATGAATGAGGTGAACATAGCAGTCAAATGATACCCAAGAGTCTATAACACTGCTGAACTGTAGTCACTTAATTACCTAGATGAACACGGACCTTCGGAAGCATGCAACTAAATATCCTGCATAATCAAGCTAACTCAAAGCTTCAGTAGCAAAAGTGGACTGAATATTGCTGCCCTAAAGACAGTGGGTCAAGTTGCCCTCCTACTGGCAGGTTGGATGGGAGGGTAACAGTGAAGGGTGCAGATTGAGTGGAGGCAGATGACACTGGAAAGTCAGGATTGCTCTTTCTGCCGCATTCACGCTGAGAGGAACAGAAAAAGCAACTTGCACTGGAAAGACCACTTATCCTCCCATAGTGGAACACTTTTTTTGGCAGTGGAAGTCTCTACAGTCAGCCTTGCTCTCCGAGTGGTCTGGCAGAAGCAATTAGATGGTACCACAGCCACTGTTGCAGGTACCTAAGCAGGCATGTGCTTAAGAATTGGATGCTACCATTCAGTGTGGATACAAAAGCTTTGACTGCCACCTCTTTGCAAGCATATGGATGGACATTGTCAGTAACTCCATATTTGTAATAAAAGCTAAAATCTCATCCAACTGTTAACACTATCTTTACTGAACATATATTTTGAGGCTGTGATGGCTTACTTTGTTTATAAACATGTAACATAAAGACTAAACTATAGGCAAGCTTACAGTAGCAAGCCTCTTGGTACGTAATCTTCCAGAAAGTAAAAGGCTTAGCGTACTCACAGAGACCTTGAAGAAACACCTTGATTTGGCAGACAAAACCAGGTTGTTGCTAAACGACTTCCAAAGGTAAGTTTGGAACCCCAAAATTTGCAAGTCTCATACTAGCAAATGCCGTAGTAGGTACCAGGAGGGTTTCAAGCTGCTTGCTGTTTCCCATACTTCCTTAGAAGTGGTGCTTAAATGCAGTTGTATTCATCAGTCTGTCAGAGTCTTGTCCCAGAGAAAGTGGTTAGAAAAGGGTTTGTGCCCTCTTGTACATCTGGTATCCTAGTATTCAGGTCCTGATTGAGGACATACTTTCTGACTTTCCCCTCCACTTAGAATGCAGAGGAGGGAGGGAGAGAAGAGCAGCGTTTGAGGATCAAAACTCTGGAGTTAAGGACCCCAGGGGTCTAGGTTCACTTTTTTTCCACTGCTGTAAACTTCTTTTGTGGATTTAGATAAGTCATTCAGTGTCATTGTGCCTCAGAGCGCCCTGTACAAAGACAAAATAATGAGACCTGCCTCTCTCCTTTCTTTCTCTTGTTTTCATCTGTTTGGATTTTTCCGAGTGTCAGAGCGGACCCCCCGTGTTCACCTAGGTGGACTGTGTCCACAGCTGTCCTGTGTGCGTGCTTGTACACTTACATAGCCTGCATCTGATATGCACAGTTGCAGGCTGGTGTAGAAATGAATTCCATGTTTCTGGCACATCCACCTCCCCGCATCTCTGTCCTCTGTGGTACTGGAGATGCTTACACCAAAGAAGCTGCAGCCGACGCTCCTCGTAGTCAAGGGTGCAGAGAGCAAGCGCTTGCCTTGGTCCATCTGTGCTGATTTAGCTGATAATGCTTACCATGTCTGCTGGTTTGGAGAAAGATGGGGGTGGTGGGGTGTCAGGAAATTCTTTGAGCCTTGTTATCCCTACAGTAACTATAGACTTTGGCAGGAATGCCGGTGATTAATTTCAGGTCTGCGGGCTCAGCCTGCGCGGCAGCAGCGCTCCCCGCCGCTGCGCTGGGTGTCTGGGAGACAGCAGCGTCCTCCACCAAACCCTCTGAATTCAGCTCGCCTAAATAAACATTACCGAGCTGCTAATCACACGCTCTGAAACAAAACAGCACTTCATTTCGGGATCTGGGCAAGATCAGACTTCCCTCCCGCTCCCTCCCTTCCTCCCTCC
>Ga0181612_174535_pt1 | contig 15996 bp, 7 predicted proteins | sample HoacroProtozoa21_FD_119630 | JGI IMG/M metagenome (GOLD analysis project Ga0181612, IMG submission 119630) | Hoatzin crop microbial communities from Cojedes, Venezuel. Combined Assembly of Gp0051906, Gp0051904, Gp0051908
GGAACTTCCTCTGCTTCAGTTTGTGCCCGTTGCCCCTTGTCCTGTCACTGGGCACCACTGGAAAGAGTCTGGCCCCGTCCTCCTGACACCCACCCTTCAGATATTTACAAGCATTTCTAAGGTCCCCTCTCAGCCTTCTCTTCTCCAGGCTAAACAAGTCCAGATCCCTCAGCCTCTCCTCATAGGAAGAGCATTCCACAATTCCTACTTATTAATTATATGCAATACCCTATAATTTCATTGGCATTATCTACAAAATTATAACTGCATAAAAGCTTCATATAAAAATTAATGATTTCAATAAAACTGGAATAATTGTAGAGATTCTGCATGTTACTCATGGTCATGGTGTACAGCAACAAGTTAGCAACTGAATCCACAGTCTATGGGAACTAGACCCTACTTCCAAATCCCAGTCCTGTTCTGTTTCTAACAGACTATATTTTAGTGAAGTTTTCTTTAGCATGGCAATTAGCTTTAAGAGTGAGTCAATTCCATGATGATCAAACGCCTAAAGATATTTTAAAAAATAAACTAAAGCCCGGCAGGAGAAGCTCTGCGGCTTTCCACACCGCATGATGCTTTTCACTTCAAAACTACTAAGTAAATTACTGAGAAAAAGTTACTGTGAATAAAATGGGCTGCACTGTGTTAAGTAATTATTTCTAAAGTGTGAAATGGGTAGGAAGTATCTCATCTTAAAGTAGTGCCATGATGCATATTACCTCTCTAGTATAAAGTGAACCGTGCTTGTTTTTGGTTTTTTTTTTTTCCTTTATCTTGCAGGAGCAAGCACAGGAATGAAACTTTATTTTTCTAATGATCTTTTATGTGGGAGAGACGTGTAAAGACTCAACCTGTGAAACTATGCTGTACTCTGCTATTTGTACTGCACTACTTTTTCTGGAAGAATCTTCTAGAGTTTCATGAGATCTCAGGAAACGCCCAATAAATTATATTTGGTTAATGTTCCTCATTTCAGGAATGCATGATCTCCTATGATAAAGACCAGCATTTCTGGGAGTACTAAGTGATGCACCCCAGTTAAGATTTAATTTGTGAAACAATGCAGAACACAGTTTGCCTTCAAGAACTTCTTGCAAGCATGTCACATCGCACACACATTCTGTTCCTCAGCCTTGAAAACCAGTGGCAAAAAAAGGTCCTTTTAATGGAAAAGTTATGATCACAGCACGGGTTAGGAAAACACCCTTACGATCCTTCTGAGAGAGCAGAGGGGATTCTTGCAATTAATTAATACCTAGACGCATAACAACAGGCTATTTCAGCAAAAAAAAAAGGTTATTTTTTCTCCTGTTTTGTTTTGGTTTCTTGACAACTGTTATTAAAAGTGGCAGGGATTGAGGAGAAGAAAGAGGAAAACCACATAAGAATCAAAAACCAGCTTTATCCAAGACAAAAGGTGACATGAACTGGCAGTAATGAACCGTGTATACTAGGTGGTTAAAATACTGCTGTCCATTTAAAGCAGAAGTACACATAAAGTAAAATATTTATGCAGAGTACATGTGAAATTCTGTTCCAGATGAAAAAAAAGAGGTAGTAGAGATTAAAAACGAGAGTACTAGTCTGAGTTTCATGGCTGACAATCACAATTTAGAGAAAGTAGTTTTCATTAATAACCTATTTTAATAAACACGCAATATAGGCTTTAGTTTTGTTTCATTCATATACATAAGAGATCCATTCCAAGAAGATCAGAAAGGGTTATTTTCCTAGGTTAAATACCATATGGATATCAGAATTATACCCTGCGAGGGCATGACTTCTGAACACACACAGAGCCATTTAGTGACCCGCTCATGAGAACGAGCAAAAGTGTATCTATAAAGTGTAAACTCATTTTGGCCTCGGTCCTGAAACTATCTTTGAGTTTTGACCTTCAGAAGAACTTCACATAACACAGACAGGTTGACTAGGGTTGGCTACAGGAAAGCATTTAACAAGTCCGTGTTGCAAAGCACGCTTCAGTGAACAAGCCTCTAAGTACATCAGGTGAGCTCTTCTCTGTTGAAATATGTGTATCTTAATAGCTTGTTCTCTGGGATCAGGAATTGTTACCTCCAGGAGGGGAGTGGATAGAACACAATAACTTCAATGAAAGGCTTTGAAATTATATTTTATAATTTCAAATTTTTAATACTGAAACATTTAATTGATTTAATAATTTAATAATTGAGTTTAATATTTTGAATAATTTTATAAATGTGTATACTTTCAAATACAGTAATTATAAGGTGGGGTTAGTCTGTACTTAGAGGTAAGCAATGGCCAATGCCATTTACATAGGAAAAGTACGCAAAAGCAACACCACCACAGCAGGATGGTTGTTCTGGCCATCAGGTACTCCCACTGATGGTTGTAGTCCCGATGTGCATGGAACAAGATGGGGAGTGGACAGCCTCAAGTCCATGACTTCATAAGGTGAGGCACCTATAAACCTGGGAAGGCTGTATATACCAGTATCGCATGCTCATGCACAACAAAAGGAACTGTGTTTGCAAAATCAATGTTTCCTGGGCTTCTCTTTAGACAGAGAGTGCTGTGGTCTCTTTGTTTTTTTTACACATTTGCCATAAATGGACAACTGTATGCACACATTTACAGATACCTGTATACTCAAGGATGAAATTTCATTTCTTAGATTATTTCCTAAATCAAGGTATGAATGTCCATCCATCATCTAATATAGCTAAAGAGTAGAAATTTTGGGTAAGAGTGCATTTTAAAAAAACTGTGGCTAGCAGAACGACTGCCTATGCTAGCAGTCATTTTGACTGATGTATTCCAGAGCAGTGTATTACAATAAATAGCATCTCCTAGTAAAATTCTCTACTTCTAACATCATTCTGCTTTCCAAAAACCATATCTTTTTTACATCAGAAACAAATTGTAACATGCAGAAGAATGAGCTGTTGCATCAGAACGCTATTCCCAATATTCCACATAACTTCAAAGTTTATGAGGATGAAAAGAAATCTGGATGATACATAGTTATGCATTTCTGTGTGTGCATGTAATGCTTTTATCATTCAAATCCACTGTGTTTTACCTTTATACAATCAAAATAAATCAAAATTCAAAATAGCCATGATTTCTTGACTGACATATTTAATATTTTCAGTGCTAAGCAGGGCAATGCCCAATATTAGGCTTTTTGTTAAATGTCTTATTTCAACTGCCACTTCTTTTTGTATGTCAAAATTTGTTTGAATTGCAGAACCACAAACTTGAAAATAAAAACCTAATATTACAGCTGCCTGCTTAGCTAGAATTTCCCCTGTTTTTATCCATGCATGTTATTGTACACTCCTCAATTATATGATCAGATCTTAATTTTTCCACAGGAACTCTGCTAATGTGCACAGGATAGATGAGCCTCATTTGCTGCTCCTTTGTTTATACAGCTAGAATAAGTTGTCTGTAAAATTAACATAGATTAATATCGTAGTCTAAAAGTCTTTGTGGATATTTCAACAGTTTCTTATAAAACCAAAACCACAGTTTAGCTGTGAGAAAACTTACTATTTAAGATTGTAGGCATGGCAGAGCAGAATAACCTTTTCTTCTGAAATTTCAGAGGGAATGTTTCCATCAGCAAAATGGTATTGTTCAAGCTGGCGTTCATATGGGATTTACAAAGTAACGTGAAGGGTCACGGGAATGTGCAATTATCACGTCTGCTCAGACCTGTTTGCACTTTAGAACAAAAAGCTCCTCAGGAGCGATGGGGAGAGAGCTGAGCCGTAGTTATGCCGGAGTGAACGGTATTAGGAAAGTATTTAAAACTCATGAAATTATAAAATTAATTAACTATTTAAAACTCATGAAATAATGAAATTAATTCACTATTAAGTAAGTATCTGCAGAGAAATGCAGTAGCACAGAAAAAACTGGTGTGGAAAAATATTTTCTTCTAAATACAGAATATCATAAAAGGTTTTGGTTTGGTATCCTCATGATTGTGACTTAAATTGACGTTTGATTTATGTTGACTTAACTGGTTTTGCTATCACTTCTGATATTTCTTCTTATAAGAAAAGAAAAACATTATTATAATTGGTTATTTTTGTAAACCTGGAATCTAGCACATTAAATGTGACCGTGATTCTTCACTTTGGAATTAAATCCTAACAACCCAACTGGATTTATATCAGGCTATTATATAGTACGTACATGAATATAGATCAATTTTCAGTTTCTTGGACTAGAAGTTATGATCATGTCTAATCTCCTCCTGTGCCTGCCAATGACGGTGAGTGGAAAAGCTCACTGACTTCAGAGGTCACTCAATGAGATCACAAACTATTTTATACAGCATAGTTATTAGTAGAAAAAAACAAAACAAAAAACCACAAATCCAACATTAGTAAGAATAACAGACGAACACTCCTATTGCTTTTTGTGTTGCTCTATACCATATGGATTTTATAGATTATGTTATTCCCCAGATGACACACTGACATAAATGCAGAAACTCAGAGTAAATGGAGATTTATTTTTCCACAATTACTTTAGGAATTTCAAAGTTAAAATTTCAAAGTTGGATGCCCCCTCCCTGGAATTGTTCAAGGTCAAGTTGGATGGAGCTTTGAGCAACCTGATCTAGTGAAAGATGTCCCTGCCATTGGCAGAGTGGCTGGACCAGATGATCTTGAGAGGACCCTTCCAATGCAAACTGTTCTATGATTCTATGATTCATTAGGATTTTGGTATGTATTGTTGATTCAATATATTTTTCCTAATCAGAATCTTTGAAATTAATCAAATTCTGTCCTCTCTGTGACTGGAATGAGAATTAATCCACCAGTGTAAGGAACAAAATTTAGACTTCTGAAAATGTCTCAAGGTTATTCTCTGCATTCTCCCATACAATGTGGAGTATTTGTGTAGGAGCTGTGAGATCCTGGTCGTGCTCTGCTGGGAAATGATGCACAACAGTGGTAGGATCAACTGGGTAATTCAGTGAATTGGAATGAGAATTTGGGCACGTCGTATATCCCTCACCACTAAACAAGAGGAGTGTCTCCACCTAAACTGCAAATAATAAGAAAAGCCATTTTGTGATTTCCTGTGCATATAAACACTTAAAAACTATTAATTTTGAAAGTAATGTATTGTATTTAACTGAACACCATAAAATCAGTATTTAGGTACAATAGTCTTTGTAAAAGAATGCACTGAAAATGAACAGACCTGTTTACTGCTTCATAAACAGAGAGTGAAATACTGCGCTTTGTAAATATGATCTGAAAATATTTATTTTAAAAAGCCAATAACCTAAAGATTCTTCTACCCGAGCTTTTTTTCAAAATGTCAATTACTATAGCACGAGAAAGCAATCATACAGCGAAATGATGCTTTAACCAGCTTGCTACGATAAATGTTCTACGACTACTATAAAGTATCTATAAAATGTTTTCTGTTTGATCCAGTTGTAGGACTTGCATTGAACTAGCAAACCAGGGAAAGTGGAATAAACTCATCTACTGATTCCTAGAACACACATTCTAAATATAGTAGGAACATTTGGACAAATTTTGATATTTAATATCTTTCCAAGGTTCTTTTCTGAGCACCCTTGTGGAGTGACTCTCTGTTGTGGTTTAACCCCTATTGGCAACTAAGGCCCACACAGCCGCTCGCTCATTCCTCCCCGGTGGGATGGGGGAGAGAAATGGATGAGTAAAAGTGAGAATACTTGGGGGTTACATGGGAAGACAAATGCCTTCACTTCAGACGTCCCCCCCTTCCTGCTTCTCCCCCCAGCTTTATATGCTGAGCATGATATTCTATGGCATGGACTATCCCTTTGGTCAGTTGGGGTCAGCTGTCCTGGCTGCGTCCCCTCCCAGTTTCTTGCGCACCCCCAGCCTCCTTGCTGGTGGGTAATGTGAGAAGCAGAAAAGGCCTTCACGCTCTGTAAGCGCTGCTCAGCAGTAAGTAAAATATCTCTGTATGCTTCTCACTGTTTTCGGCACAAATCCAAAACCCCATACTAGCTACCATGAAGAAAATTATCGCAGTCAAAACCAGCACGCTTCCCTCTTTCTATCCCTTGCAGACATCATTAGCATACTGTACCGAACGTAATACAGACATGATCTCTAGACATAGTAATGGCAGTCTGAAGAGTTTACAATCATAATATAGACTATGACAACAAAAGAATGCTGCTTAAAATACACAAGCTTTTAAAAGAATAAAGCTTTGTTGTGTTATGCTTACTTGCCTTTTGGCTTTATGTCTTCAGGAACTGTGTTTCAAATATTTCTATGCATGCTTATCAGTTAAATATTTCCTCTATTAAAACAAAATTAAGAACTTTTTGCTTGAAATAAAGATATGAGAATTTAAAGGAGTCTGAAATATTTGGAGATACAGAAACAGAAGAGTTAGCTACAGTAACTACAAAACATAAATAATATTTGCAATCTTAATTATCCTCCTACTCTCTCATATCATCAAACCCCATCCATGTTCTACGGCAGTAACCACCTACTCCCTCTAAATCACTTCAGTGAGGCCTACAAACACTATCAAACAATTATTTTCTGTTACACAAACATATGCAAATACTTCTTCATATGTATAAGCACACAGACGCACCTCCAGGCCAAAACTCAGATCCCTCTGCCAAGGGTAGTGTCTTAGACTCGCAGCTCTCATCCCAGAGTCTGAGATGTGCACTACAGTGAGCGAGGAGGGACAGGGTGAAAGTAGAATGGTAATTATAATAATATTGTTATAGAGACTAGTTACAGGCGTGATAGCTTGACACTTTAGTCATTTGTCTCTTCAGTTCCTAGATTCTTACATCTCTTCTACTTTTTCTCGCGCATATCAGAAGTATGATTCAGGGCTTACTCCTGTCAGTGACATTTCTATTGTTTATTGTTTAATTTCTTTCTATAGAAACAATCTCAGATTGACCACCTAGCTAGTGTTATGAGTAATTTGTCTTAAAACAACATTAACTTCTTGGTCCTTTTCGTAAGTTCATTTCCCTCTTTCCATACATCCACTAAATAAGCTGGGTTTTGTCTGTTAGACACTCAATATACCACAGAACACTTCTGTGTGCACAAGAACTTGCTTCAGTTCCACAACAGCATGTTTTTGTTCCCTGAGCTGAGATGCTGCCATGGTTCAGTATGCTTTCTTACGCCTCCTCGCTCACCCAAGTCATTCCCTTTCACCCATGAAATAGTTTCTGGACCTGCATCTTGCAAACACCTAAAGAGCCCATGAGGCTTCAATGGAGACACCTCCTGCTTTGTTAAGCCGCTCTGGTGAAAACATAGCCCCTTTAAATATATCTCAGATAAAACCTCTCCTCTGCCTTGTTGCTTCCATTTTTTCACTTCAGCGCTGCCCCAAATTTTTGGACAAATTGACCATTCAGCCTCCAGTCTCTCCTGCCATACAGGGTGAAGACAAGGGCTTATTTTGAACGGTGGGCTTGAATGTTGTGCAATGACTAGTATGGCTGCCCTCATAGGTACACACGAATATCAATAAAATCTGGGAAGGAAGCAAAAAGTGTATGGGAACATATGACAAACCTAGAAAATACTATTTAAAAAACTGAAATTCTGTATATTCTTTTTTCAGCAATTTAGTGCAGCGATTAGTATTATAGCTATTTGTTTTTATGCAAACATAATAAAAAGAATTGAAACACAAAATGTTGCAAACTAAAGAAAATCATAGCATCAGTCATCTCTGAAATCATTATCGCACTTGAGAAACATAATAAAATTCAAGCATATGGGACTTTCCTGGAAATTTCCCACACACTTTTTGAAGACATCTGTTCAAAGCAGAAATGTAGGGTAAATCTGTGGAAGGGGAAAAAAGAAAAAAAAAATCTTCCTTATTCCCCCTATAGATTACACAGTCTAGAGACATTTCTTCAGGGCATTCCTTGACCTTTTCTGCTTGTATGAGTTTCTCCTAGGCTCTAGGGTGCTCAGGGACAGGGAGTGAATCAGCTGCACGAAGCTTTTCCTTGAGGAACAGACGTGGACTTTCAGCTTGGCTTTCTGCCTCTGCAGGCACGGCCCTGTATTTAACTCATTTGTCCCACCTAAATCGAGTGCTTGTGATGAAGGGACATCTCCCACCACCCACAGGAACCTGATGCTGGCTGCTGGCTGCACTGTCAACAAATATCTTTTCTATGCTGATATAAGGATAGCATATTGCACTGATCAAAACCACATTAAACACTGCCACATTTACAAACAGAAGCAAGAATTTAATTTAAATGTCATTTTAAATTTCCACTATTAGACTCCCTCACTATTGCTACCCTCTTTTTTTTCCTTCTTCCAAAGCTATGAAGTATCTTTATATTCACAGATTTTAATTTTAATTGCGTACTTAACTATCTCAAATTATTAGGCAACATACCAAAGTAGCAGCAAATTAACATTATACCGTTTTGTCCATATGCTAGGCAGGTCAAACTATATCACCCATATGCTATATTCCTCTCTGCTGTGAGTAAACCCAGTGAGTATGGTCTTTGTATCTCTATAGCAGACTGCAGAATTGCTTCAGCAGATATTGAGGTACCAGCAACAGTTCATAAATCGGTCATACGGGACACATTTTTCTCCTGAGATCACAAACTCTAGATTATTAGACATGTATATTTGTCTAACTTTTGTCTCCAAAATTAGTTTCTACCAGTCCTATCAAATGCCTGCAACTTTCTCACACTATCAGTACCTGTAAATTTATGGGGTTTTTCCTGCCTTTGTCCAATATTGTATTTCTCCATATCAATAGCTTTCTGCTTTAAATCCTCCTGAATCAATTCTGCCTCTATTTTCTCTCTTCTCTCATTACTCACAATCTCGATCTCACAAATTGTCGGCCCCTACTTCCCTGCCTTTCAAAGCCAGCTGTGATTTCTGATGCTCGATTTATAAGCCACGCTTTAACCCAGCTCCTCACAAAGGCCAAGGGAGCTTTGACCAGCTTGGGCTTATTCTGGCCACAGGAATGTCTGAGATTCGCAGAAAAGGAGAAAGGGTTACAAGTGTTGTCAGTGGTGCCTGCCTTAAAATTTCCAGTTTACAGGTGTTTTGTCCAGTTCCAGCTCTGAGATTCCATTTTGGGCAGAAACAGGAGTGTCTCTGGGGCTGCCCGATTTAGGATCAAAAATACAGGACACAGAAAAGGGAGCACAGAGAAAGCACTGAGGAGGGAACACATAACCCATAAGGAAGGAAGCTCATGCCCAAAGTACACATTAGTCTCCAGGGTAAAACGTCCCTTTTGAAGTCAGTGGTGGCAAAACTCCTCTCAGCCAAGCTTTCTCCATGTCTGTGACACAGGGAGGTCCAAGTAAACAAAATGCGGTGCAGAGATTTGCTCCTTTACATGTAATTCGTGACAGCGAGTAAGTACAACGAGACACGATGCATCTGAAAATCTTCAGCTGCCATCCAGGAACTGGCCTACCTCCCTTTCCTAGGCCACTCACGCATGACATAGTGCTACACGAGACACCCTCTGTATTACCTGTCTCAAGGGATATGCAAATCCCAAAGGCATTGGGATTACCATCGGGATCTGCCTTTGGGATTGCTCCTGCAAATACTTCTGTGCAGGTGATGCTCGGGTGCAGAAAAAAGACCATCTCAAGCCTGTGTGGCCATCAGCATGTGGTCATCTCCCACTGCAACCCCCAATGCAAAGCAGTAGGATTGGCTCATACCCTACAGGGAGGAGTAGCAGCAAGATGAAATAAAAAGAAAATCACAGTAATAGAGATGACAGATTTTACCACACTGGGAAAAAAAATCTCTTAAGCATATAAGGGGGTTGGACTAGATGACCCACAGAGGTCCCTTCCAACCCCGAACATTCTGTGATTCTGTGATTCTGGGATTTAATAAGGGACATCAGATTTTGAAGCTGCACTGTGGGAAATTTCATATTATACAGAGCATTTAAAAGCCACAACATGATTCAGCAAAATACTTCTATAGAGATTTTAAGTCTCTGGTGTCAAAAGGATTGGACAGAACAGCTTTGAGTCCATCTGCTGCCAGCCCTTTGCAGACCCCATGGTGGGAAGGTGTGTCTAGAAGACAGCATGACTTATCTGCTCTACCGCGGGCTGACAAGATGGGGCATGGGAGTGCCTGGGTGTCGGGACAGTCAGCGAACCAGCTCATGTGTGACAGTCAACCTCTTCTGAGAGGCAGGCTACTACGAAACAAAACCTAAGTTAAATACAAAAGAATGAGAAATACAAAAAGAATAAGCCAGGTCTGGACAAGCTGTTCTTTTTTCTTTACATGTCTCATTAACGCATTACAACCTCGTAGGCATGAAAAACAAATCGCTAGGTGGGTCTGAGCTGAGAACGACGTGTTTTATGCAACAAGCTACAGAAGAAAAGGGTTGGAGGCCTGGGGTGCCAGTTTCTGACTTCTGAAGCAGAAATTCTCTGCTTCAGTACAGGATTCCTGTGTGATTTTTTTCATGTTAGTTTAGTCTCTGTCTGCCTTCTCTATTTATAAGCAGGAATATTTCACACAGGTATTCTGAAGATAAATGACATGAAGAAAAAATTTGGAAATGCAAAAATACTATTGTACTGGAAGCTAAAGAAGTATTTCAGATAGCTAGAAGTGTCTACAGTACTGGACAGGCATCAAATAAATTTAAACTAATAATATAACAGATTATTCCACATGAGCCAAAGTTTCATGAAAATCCTGTTTAGATAACAAAAAAATCATATCAGCTCATCATTGACTGCGTGTGTGGGCTTGTAAATAGCCATCCCTACAAACCAAACCAAAACTCTTCTAGTATATTCCCCAGAGAATAATACTCCTGAAAAAAATAACAGAAGCTTTATTTCAACTCAGCAAACCAAAACTTTAAAAGAGTCTCCTACTTGAATATATTCTGCTTATATGATGGTCACTGTCAACCTGGGATGACATTGAGGGGTTATGGACTAATGCAGGCAAATAAACATGTAACTTAATGGATATAATATATTCCAGGACTCCACTGAACCAGTTAACACCTTCGAGAGTCCTCAGGGGCGTAGATTCTGTCCAGATTTTTTTACACATAATGCAGCTAATCAGTAATTCAAATGTTATGTCAAGCTCATAGAGACAGGAGATGTGAATGTACTCTGTTGTCTCACGGAGACTTTACAGCTAGAAATGAGGAGGTGTGTCCATTTCCATGGTAGAACATTGAAAATATTAAAATAAAAGTTAAGAAAATACATAATTCAGCACTAAGTGATTCGTGCATTTAAGTGAATGCTGAGCATCATTGAGCCTTATGGAAAAGGCTGTTACACAATTGAAATGGCGAAGATGGGGGCTGCAGTTGTGCAAGCATCCATGAGATCAGAGTGAATAGGAAGAAAATCCCCTTTATTGTGAGTCCTTGGAGGTTTCCTTATTGACATGGTAGAGCTTATGCCTACTCTGCAACCCTTCTGGGCAGGCAGAGGAATGAAGTATGTCTTACACTGCTTGTGAATGTTACCTAAACACTCTTTCTTTCTCACTACAGGACTCTAAATGCCCAGCTCAGCCCTAGGGTGCAAAGGCGAAAATCTGTTTTGTTCTTCCACTGTCCTGCCTGTGAGCTTTAGATGGTAATGAAACAGTCACAGAACTTCAGCTCAGACAACAACTGAGAGGCAAAAAAGAAATCTCAGTGTAGGTGAGTTCTTCTTCCATCATCACTGTCAGATGTGGATACTTCCTTCTGTCACACAGTTTCATTAATAAAATAAAATTATCCATGCCATATAATGAGTTTGCTACCTAAAAGAAATTCTTTGAATCACTCAGAAAAAACACAGAAAGGTCTTTTCTGGGTCCATCAATGTTTCATATTGTCATTAATGACCTAGGTGATAGAACATGGAATACGCTTATTAAATTTGGAGGTGACACCAAGATGAGAAGCATTGAAAGTACTCTGGAGGGCAGAATAAAAATTCAAAATGATTCTGACAAATTGCACTTGTGTCCTCAAAAAAGGAAAAAAAAGAAAGAGAAAGGCTATCTGACAGGGTCACGTGCAAGATATTCACTCAGTTGGGAATAACCAGCTGTAAAACACAGAGTGAGTAGTAGCTATGCAGAAAATCTGCAGAAAAGGCTCCGGGGGTGGAACAGGAGTCACCAGTGTCACCCAGCTGTGGAAAAGGCAAGCACTCTTCTCAGGCAGAACAACCCCGCTGCAGTCAGGGAGACGCTGCTCTCCGAACTGGCAAGGTCTCAGCTCAAATACCGTGGGATTTATTTTTTGGCACTGTGTATCAAGAAAATGTGGACCATTCAGAACGGATGCAGAGAGATCAAAAGCAGTTAGCAAAGATCAGCAAAGAACTCCACCAACAGTAAAAGCTCGAACACTTTGGGCTTGTTAATGTCTCCGAATTTCAAAGGTGAAGCAATGGAATAGATTTCCTTGGGAACTCTTCAGTTCTGGAGTTTATGGGTGGAGTTGTTGTGTCAGAAATGAAAAAAACTAGTACTGCCTTAGAGCACAAAGAAGGACTAGGTGACTTCTTAAATCCATTGCATTTCTATGAACTAAGAAGGTTTATGTCGCAATGATTTGCCCAGCTATAACCAACTGAAAGCATCATGTTAAGCAGAGCAGAAGGGCTTTTTAACTGTTATTGATAGTGGTTTACATTTCTTTAAGAAGACTGGGTTAGATGGGAACCTCCATGTAAAAGATTATTTGTAAGGAGGCTCCAAAATACTGTCGGGGCTGAGACTCAAAGCTTTAAATGTGCTTCAGACATCCACGTCCCATGATTTTGGGGAGAATCCACTTCAGCTTTTGAGGATCTTTAAAAGCTCAGAACACGTGTTCTTAAATTCTGCCTATTCTCCATATTTTAAAAAATCAACACTGAAGTCTGACTTCAAATATTTTAAAAAGACATCTACGAAACAACAAAGCTGAGAGGCTGAAATAAGCTCCACTGTCGTCTTGGACTACTACCTTTTCAAGCCGAAACTAAACAGAAAAAGTTCACGCAAAAACTGATGTCTTATACCTTGACCAAAACTCTGCATTTCCCTTCTAGGGATTAAATACAACCTAAAAAACTGGATCATATGTACTGTGCCTATACATATTTTTTCTGTTTCTTGGTATTTTGATTAAGCTGACTGGATTACAAATTTCATATGAAGGTGTCTTTTTCTTCCTGCTATGTGAAATATTGTTACAGTCTTATAAACTGTCAAGAAAAACTTACCTATACACAGAATTTACTCAACTAGATATGCCATGATGTGGTCTAAAATGGTATTCTCTAAAATTCCAATATAGAATAAACGCATAGTAAGATAGTAAATATAGTTTTATAGTCTGCTGTAGTTGCTCAACCAGTCTATTCTATTTTGTAGAGAAACATCTGGAAAATCTACTTTGGAATGAAAAGTAAGGAGTGCGGTGTATGGCATATAGCAAAAAGAGAGGAATTTTTTTCAGTTTCTGCAGTTGTTAGGCTAGAAATAAACAATGGAAATAGTTACACAGAAAATTTCACTGTATATACAAAAACAATTATTTATATTTACTATTAGGCTACAGACATAGCAGTTCAAGTGCAATATCCATTGTAACATTCACCGTTTGATTCAGACCTTAATGGCACCTTTTAGGTAATGTTGAATTTGAAATCTCTGAACATAGCACTCTTGCAAAATCCAGTCAGCAAGAAAAAATAAGATGAGAATGTGAATATGCATCTGAGCTATCCAAGTAATGTGCTGGAAGGCTTTGTCCTTGACAAGCAAAAAGAAAAGCCAAACACCTGTCTGCCTATTATCCATTAGCGATCTCTTTTTAATATCAAACACTTCTGCATTTCAACAGATACTTCAGTCTGTAAAAACACTGAAAGAGAACAAAAGGTTCTATATTGCTATATTTTGTAAACTTCACAGGATCATTTTTAAAAAACAGATCAGTAATGGGAAAGCTAGCAATTTGTTTTGGGATCATAAATCCAACGTGTTTTCTACGTCAGTATTTTATCTTGCCATCAACATGAGCAGATTTTCCAAACTAGAAAAAGACACAGATTTTTTTACTTCTTGAGGAACCGCATATTTCAGAAATACGTGCTCATAGAAGTAGGATAGAAATTTTAAGAAATAAATTTTTTATGATGAGGGTGGTGAGGCCCCGGCACAAGTTGTCCAGAAAGGTGGTCGATGTCCCATCCCTGGAAACATTCAAGGCCAGGTTGGACGGGGCTCTGAGCAACCTGATCCAGTTGAAGATGTCCCTGCTCATTGCAGGGGAGTTGGACAAGTGGCCTTGAAAGGTCCCTTCCAACCCAAATGGTTTTGTGATTCTATGTTCACACAGATAAGGACCCTGAAATGCAGACTTGTACTGAATTAACCTAGCCATGTACCTCTGAGTTTTAGGAGGAAGAAATGAGATGAAGTGTGATGAATTTAGATGATCCAGAGAGGTACCTGCCAACCCTTATGATTCTGTGGATATTCAGACTTTCAGTGGTTCAAAATATTTCTTGCTACGAAATGCAGCATCAGTTACGAATGCCAAACAGGAGCTGCTGTTCCTCCCATTTAAGTTAATGGCACTGTGTTGTGTGGAGGTGGTTGTAGTTGTTCAGCTTTATTTTTGTCTTTTCCTCTCATTATGTATTTAACAGCAAAAGCTGACTTTTGATGTATTGGATTTCAGGAAGAAAAACCTTGTTAAATTTTCCTCATTTGAGTTTAATTATATGGAAGGCCTCAGAGATGATTATACTCATTGACTAAATCCTAATTTATTTCTTGCTTGCAACTGCTTTGTTATGTACCCTGTGCCCTGGTACATACAGTGCTAATATGAGGCAGGTCTCTTCCATTGTGCCGTTTCTTTAATACGGCTCTTTATGAGGATTAAAAATGAAATAATGAAACAGAATGTGCTGTTGCCTGTTTGCTTCCTTCCAGCTGCAAATCCATGAGGTCCTAGTGGCTTGGCTGTCCTTGAAAAGGAGCGATTATTTCCTTTATTGTGTTTTGTTAATGCCATGTCAGGTTCCTTTAAAGAGCGGCGCTGAATGCGTACCACAGCCTTACGTACGCAAGCATGAGGAACTGCAGCTGATGAGTATGTGGGTCTTGCGCCCTGTCACCCTGAGCTGGGGCATCTGGTATGTGAAAACACAGATCAGGCTCGGGTGCTAGCAGGAGAATCCTACTCCTGTGGGGAGTATTTGACGTCAGGAAGTGATCGTCCTTCCTTAAGGTCCTCCTGTTACTTCACTGTCTCGAGCACGGTCGGCTTTTGATTCTCTTTGACTTCAGAGCATAACATCTGGATACATGTAGCTGTGGATATATGAAGTTGTGTAAAATTTGCATATTTTTGTTTTCTTTGAAGGAAGTTTTGGAGGAGCAAACTCCAAAGAAGTGTTGTTCTTTTTGACTTTCACAACGTAGAGGCAAAGACAGCTGAAATTTTAGAGCATCAAAGAAGAGAAGTGCATTATGGTCAGATAATACTACTTGGGGAATCAGCTCTGCTGCTGATTTTTCATGTTGTTGTATGCTGAGTTCTCTGTGCCTAGTAAAAGGAGGGTAAATATTTATCATGCACATTCTAAAGCAGTGCTGTGAATCAGTGTTTGTGAAACATTTTTGGGTCTTTGCATGGAAGGCACTATGTAAAGTTCTCTTAGTAGTAGTAATACTACTTTGATGCCTTCCTGTGCTTCTGGGTGAGCATTTGAGCCTTTGGTAGCTTGGGGTATAATCGTACTCTGAATCTTCTAGAATATTGCTATTTGTAGTAATTGCATCATAACTCATTAGGATTTCTTCACCAGTTTCTTCTTCAGAAATCCACGTATGATACATCTCTGGCTCTGTTTTCCCCAAATAAGACTGGTCAAGCCTGTTCCAAATTCTAATGTGAAATGAA
>Ga0181612_144848_pt1 | contig 15995 bp, 9 predicted proteins | sample HoacroProtozoa21_FD_119630 | JGI IMG/M metagenome (GOLD analysis project Ga0181612, IMG submission 119630) | Hoatzin crop microbial communities from Cojedes, Venezuel. Combined Assembly of Gp0051906, Gp0051904, Gp0051908
GTCAGCTGCACCGCTCAGCTTGGTGTCATCTGCAAACTTGCTGAGGGTGCACTCGATCCTGCTGTCAATGTCATTGATGAAGATTACTAAACAGCACCGGTCCCAGTACCCCTGAGGAACACCACTTGTCACCGATCTCCATCTGGACATTGAGCTGTTGACCAAAAAATATGCAATTACCTGTCCCATCACTCACTTCCTGTAACGTGGAGTAGTACCAGTACCCCTTGTGTACTGGTAAAGACTATGTAACACTCAGCAGTTACAGCAGAGAGACAGCAAATCTCTACTGGTACAAGCTTTACTAGTTTGTCCTTGAATTGCAGGGATGTTAATTGTTCACCAAGTGGTGTTAAGACCCATAAACAGAAATTTGAAAAATCTAGTTAAGAAGGGCTCATAAAAGCTGGATTATTCTGTGTAGCAGCAGGTCTGGTGAAAGTAAGTTTTGGAAAAACAAAGGCTGCTGTTGCAAAACAGTGCTGCTGGTGTCGGTAGTGGGAGTTTTCAGCTGCAAAGCCAGCAGAGGGCAGCGTAGAAGCTGAAAACAGGCTTGGATTTTTTCAATGGACATGTTAGAGCATGTTTGCCTGAGGTATGAAAACCTCACTGCTAAAATATGTGGCATTAAACTAAGATAATGTGTTCCTCTCGCAAAACCACTGTGTTACTCCTTATGATTACAACTTGTTGGAGGAAACACGGCTGATTGAAAGGGGATTTTTCTGAAGTAGGTTTTGCATAGCTGAAAGTGGTATTAAAAAGAAAATCATGTAACAGATGTGTTGTGACCCCATGGTTATCGGAAAGGACTTAGTATAAGAAAAATCAGAATTTCAAAAAACTGTGAAATAAACATTTGAAAATACAAAAAAAATGCGCTTTCAAAGCATAATTTGGTGTTGTACTTTGAGATAAACACTTTGCACTGCAAGTAGGAAAAACTGAGGAAAAAACTTTGAGGAAAGAAAAAGTTTCATAAATGCAGGTATATGGATTTCATAATTTTCAGATTTTAAAATTGCACAACATATCATGTATGTATTCTTTGCTACCACTTTACAAGCCTGTACATTTTTATTCATTATTGGGAGCTTCTTTAAAAGAGGCAAAGACTTAAGGCAGGCATTTGTGCAGGCAGACAAACGGATTTCTGTGTGTGAAGTAACGACTGCAATAGTTTCCCCCTTCCCCGTTCCACTCACTCCCAGTGGATCTGGAACACATTCAAAGAATACACTAAGCAGCGTGAATACCACCTGGCATATGTTTATTCCAGTATCTTTTTACTTCTGGAGAGAGAGCCTGGCTAGTGGAAGGGCTTCATTCTGTTTTTCATTAATTTTATTGAAATACTAAATTATTTAAATATGTGCATTTATATTGTGTGTACGTGCCAAACCCTAGGCATTTTTATTTCCTGCACAACCCCCCCCACCCCCTGTATTTTAGAAAGTTTACGCAGTAAAGACAAGCAAATCTGCTGATGAGAGTCTTCACCTCAAAGCTATGGCCAGTCACTTAAATACGGGCCTTGGTCCCTTGAGCATCCTGAAAATAAAAAGCGGAGATGTTGGGAGTGGTTTGCCAGCCTGCCGGCAGCCAGCACAGGGAGCAAACAACAGGTAGCAAGCCTGCATTGCCAAGCAGACCGGCAGCTGGTTTTCGTCCTGCCTGGAGTTTCCCACACAGTGAACGCTGCGCAGCCAGGGCTAGCGCCTCAGCATCATCCAGCCAAGTGACGACAAAGGTGTGAATAAGCAAGGTCAGGTCATATTTTGCCAGACTAGATCAGAGTCGCCAAGCAGAGAGTAGCAAACGTTACTCATTGGGCTTGGCCATTATTGTTTAGAAATAGTGGAATATGTGATGTGTCTTCCAGCTAAGTTACTGCATCCATTTGTAGGCGGCAGGATTTTCCAAATATCTAAAGGTACAGAAAAGCTTCTGGTGTACGAAATTACCAAGATGTTTTTGAAAAACATTTCCACAATTCTCCACCTCCTAGGAGGAAGCGGTCTGCCATCCAGAAAGTGACATGTTTGTAAATATGCCACGTAACAATGGCACAGGAAGACAAGTTGCGCAAGGAAAGTAAAAGGAGAGAAAGAAGTCAAGTCATTCTCGTCTCCCTCCCGTGCAGTATAAGCCTTACAACATGGCTGTTATTTTCATTGCTGCCTACGTTAATCCAGTTGAAACAAAGTCGTGGGAGTTCTCAAGAGAGAAGGGTCTCCACACACTCATACACACATGATCATCAGCCTGGGCCAGTCCTGTTACTTAAGGAAATGTGTAAAATGAGCAGCTACATAAATGTCAAACTGCACAGGAAGACAGAGTTAGATACATTCTGATGGTCCAAGGAATCAAAAGCCATTTAAAAATGGTCCCCAAGTTGTTCTACAAAGTAATACCTATTCTTGTCCGCTGATGTTTACAACGCAAGCAGTCGTGTGTGAACTCACTACATGGATGACAAGTGCTTTTCAACTCTGAACATCTTTTCATGCATGTTTACATCAGTCAGAAATAAAACAGGTAGAATGAAGATATTTTTCCCCTCCATTACTCATTGTCTGGAGTTGTGTAAAGGATTTTTTTTTTCTGTTTAATAATTTTCTTGCCTATTTCCCAAAAGAGGAACATTCAAAACAAAGTAGTGTTGTAATAGTGATTACTTGGTTAGATTACAAGTGTCAGCTTTTCCAGAAAGTCATCTTGGCATTGGATGACTGAAAGCTACAGGTACCACATTTGTAGCAAGAGAGAGAGTTTTTAAAACCACAGTTCAGAGCCTGCAGCCAAGCTCTGATCTCACCAATACCAACCAGGTGTGGCCCAGCAAGCTTCAGCAGAGGGACTCCCGAGTTACACTTGGGAAAATGAGACCAGACAGCAAATCCCGTTAGTGTTTTTCCTTTCTTCTTGGATTTAGGTATCATCTAGCAGAGATTCTGGACATCTCACAGAGAATTTCACTGCCAAAAATTACATTCACAGGCATCGATGTCTGGAGAACAGAGAAGAGAAAATGTTCTGATTGATTCAAACTGCAATTTGCTGTCTTCAGCAGTCCTCCTTGGTCTCAGCAAACCTGAGTAATGGCTTTTCTAGAAATCTGTAATCACAGCACGCATCAGAGTTGCTCCTGCTTTCCTTTTGTTCCCTCTTTTAATCAGTACAGTACTTGGACCTGGGCATTGCTAAATATTTACAGGCAGAATGAAGTCATTAAGTCATAAGCCATGGGGAGGAAGATATGTGACTACCCTCTTAAAGCACGTCCTTTGACATATCTTGAAGGAAGATTGGTATTTCATCTTTTAAATATCCCTCCTACACATGTCTGCCATGTATTATTAAAACACAGAGGATGTTTTGAGCCTGACACTCATTCCTTAATAATTCCCTCTGTGGAAATACTTCCGAATAGCATTTTAAGTGCATATATCATCACAGATCTGCCCGTATACTCTTTCCTCCTGTTGTAAAATGATATAAGCATTTTTTTGTTGTTACCCACTAATTTGAAACCCATGTGTGACTGATGTGGAAAAGAGGCTGGTAAGCTGCACCACTGTACTCCTTCTGCTCACCACAGCACACTTTAAAATCTGAGAAAAATACCTATTTTAAAGGGAAGACATTTTTAAAGTATGACCCATGAGTGTGACATGATGATTAAACATGAAAGCACTTGGGTTTTAAAAAGTAGGAAAACTTGTAATCTGTGGGGGAGGTCATGGGCTGAGCATGAGGACACAAGGAAAAGCTGAGCTTTTCAGTAAAGAAAAAAAATCAGGATGTATGAATCCAGTGAAAGTGTCACTTTTCCCCTTGGAAGCAATGCTTTTTGATGAACAAATTGACTCAAGATTGCGGTGCAGTTCATATCCTGTGTTGTTAGCTGGGTGGTACAGTATGAGTTTATAGTCAACCAGCTGAACATTACCGGTATAGTCAGCCCACTGAGTTCTAAACCTTGGGTATTGTTAACCAGAAAACATTCAGGCAGGAGTTCTGTAATGAAGTTCACTGGAGAAGGGTTCTTGCCAATCGTGGCTACTAGGCCAGAGTCACTGGATAAATTTCTGTTATTTGAGCAAGATTACAAGCACATCTGTGCTGAAGCAAGCAGCTTTGCTAGATTATTTGGAAGACGACTTGATCTTGCATTCTGTAGTTCTGATAGTATTAACACAAGTGAATTATTCATTTCTTGTCTAATCTGGAACTTAAATGTGGGAAGTATTTATCCTGGTGCTGCTAACTTTGAATTTTTATATAGGATACTTAACCTTTTTTCGTATCTTATTGTGTATCAGTTTCCACCAACAGGCCACTTTCTGTGATTCATCCAGACAAATCTTGCTGACTGTAAACTGAGTATCATTAGGGGTTTGTCATGCTTTAGCAAAACATGTTAAATTATGGTTAAGATTGAACATAGTTGTCTAACACTTAAATCTTTTTCAATATTATCTTTCTACTAGGTGCTGTTCTAGATGAAAGCACTGGAAAGGTGTTGGTCATCCAAGACAGAAATAGGGTAAGTTTGTTACACGATTATAAAATAGAGAAGTTCATTTAGATAAGCCTACTCTATCCTATAAAACAAAGATCTTTTTCTTTTCATTCCAGTCCAACATTGTGGTAGTTAACTTGTGTGTGTCTTGGAACACATCTATGAACAGATTGCTGTATTGCAATTGAAGGAAAAAACCAAGACACTGAAAATCAACAGCTTTGTTGTTAATTATAACTGGGGATTGAATCAGCAGAATTAAGTATCCTTTCTGCTCTGAGTTTTCTGTTTTCTCCTGTAACTGACCCAAGAATCCCTGATCTTGTGCTTGGATCCATGCAGGCCTCTGGAAAACCCCCATGCCTCGAAGCAGATTTTGGGAGAAGGATTCTGATTTTGGTTGGTTTCAAAAATTCCAGGCATAGCTGTGGCTTTAAATAAGCAATAACATGGTTGGCCATGACCTGGAGACCACCTTTGTACAGCAGGTGTAAAGATCATTAATTTCTCACAAACCAAAGTGCTTGACCTTGCTTCTGAGAATGCCAAACCAGAGAGTATTAGTGTGGTGATGGTGGGTCGTGTGATGTGGCTTGAGGTAACCAGGCATCCACCACCAGTCATGGCTTCCAGCCTCTATCAGGCTGACCTAGGTTTTAACACAGCAAGTGCAGAGAGCTCACTAGTTCATTAGCAGTTGCCTGTGCTATTCCATTTAAAAAATACTTGGCTTCCATTATGCTTTCATTTGCAAATTAAAGTGTCCCTAGTACAGTGAGATTAACTGCAATTTTAACAATCAAAACTTACATACACTAAATGAAGTATACTTGGAGGCGCTATTTTCATTTTACGTAGCTAAAATTGTGCCAGAATCTCACTGGCTACATTTCTCTATCTTTTCTGAAATAGCTACTATGAGATTTCTTCTCAGGACCCAAAACATCGCTTCAGTTCATCGGTAACTATAACACAGTTAATGAACTTCAATGAAAGGGTGCTTTCATAAGCAGGTTCAGTCACACAACATGTTGAATTTGTAACACAAGAGTTCAGAGGAAGAGAAACACCCTTTTCTTGCTTCCTGTACACTATTAATTTTATATTTTTACTTACCATAAAGTAAAATTTCAAGGACTTCTCTATGGCAAGACTTTCAGGCTTACATTCACTAATTACCAGTTAAAGCATAAATCCAGCATGCAAGCTATAGGCTCCAGAAGTGGTTCTAGTTCTAGCGAGTCCCCAGGAACAGAACAGTACATTGTAAACTTTAGAAATAGTAGTTTCCTAAGCCCAGGAGGCTTAAGGTTTAACTTCTTAACGCAGTGGTTTTGTTAAAGCTCACCCGCAGCCACTTTAAGAGCAGCTATCTCTATCCAGTTTTACAGTGGGACATCAGGTGCTCTGTTCAGATTCTAGGTCCAGTTCCATACTCACCAGACACTACCACCTTAGCCTCAGGCCCCAAAACACAAGAAGGCCAGCCTGGCACCGCTCCTCCCTCCAGCTCATTCTGAAAAGCAGGATGGGCATATTCCAGGTCAACTATTTCAGCTGATCTTTCCAGAACAAAGCTGACATCTAGCACAGTGAGTGAGGAAGGTTAAAGGAAAAAAAGTGATTGCTTCCAGCTCCCGTCTTTACAGCTCTCGTATTACTGAGTGGATAAAATTAAGTATAAAAACTGAAGTGTATGAATACCCATACATTTCTTAAGCAGTGAACACATAAAATACTTCAGTGCAAGCAAATTGGCTCAGACAGTATCTGTTTCCCACTGTCAGTTCCACCACTCCTCTCCCTCCTCCTTCGCCATGAAATGAACAATTTCCCTGAAATGGTGACACTTAATACAAATGATGTTCTGAAACCTTAAAAAAAAAATTTAAACAGTTGGTGGAATTTTAAGAGCTGCTTGGGTTTAATCATGAAAGGACAATTCCGCAGCACACAAAGAAAGATTTCCAGGAACTGAAAGCCAGTAGACAAATATATGTATTTTCCATCTGCACTATTTTTAATCTATTACTTTAAATTCCTATCCAAGCCCTTTAAGAGTGCCCAGAAAAAAAAAAAACCAAAACATTTTCCAATGTACTCTGTGGGGTTTCAAATCACTGGAAAGCACACAGCTTCCCTCTCTATGCTGCATGTACAAGAAAAGCTACCTCTATTATTTTTTTTCAGAGTGTACCTTTTTACTGCGTTAATTTCTAGTTGAAGGTTAACTTCTTCCTACATACACTTTTAACAAGGAAAGAAAGAAAAATAGTAGTACATAGATGTAAATGTAAAGCCTAGAAATCTTTATGCATTTGCAAAGGGTGTAGGAACTGGGGCTCCTTTACCAGGAACACAACCAAGTCTGCACTTCACGTTCTAAGTACTGAACTTTATTGCAACTCAATAAATGCTTCTTATGTATAAATCACACACAAGGCCTCAGTTTTGGTATTTCATGAAAACAAATGACAAGTTACGCTAAATGGTTATTACAGACACACAGTCATCTTAAAGCCAGTGCAGTATAAACAGTACTACAATCATAATACCTGTTTGTAAGATTAAACATATAAACATTTTTTAAAAGCAAAAACCATGGAAGTGGAATACATTAGTGATTAAATATACGATTATATAGTCTACAGCAGCTTTTTTAAATATTCAACTACTCTATCTACTTATCTAGCAGCAACATTGTCTAATGAGTGTTAGACAGTTTGTATTTTCAATCAGTAGATGTTTTGTTCCAATATGTCATACAGACTGTACATATCTGATTATCACATTAGCAAGAACAAAGAAGTTCCTACCTAAAGCCTTACTGATGTTTGTAAGAATAATTACAATACTGCAACTTCAAGAAAAAAGTCATGTGTTAATGGTCTCCTTCATATTAGAGCGTATAAAACAGGCTGCATACTTTGTTAATATTTTTTTCCTCCAATACAGACTCTAAACGCATGGAAATTTCCAGGAGGTCTGTCTAATCCCGGCGAAGACATTGGTAAGTCCTAGGATAACAGGTCAGACGTCAACAGAATTATAAAGATATTAACAGTACTGAAATACATCGTGACCTACATCACTCCTATGACTAGTCGCTTCTTCGAATTAATGACGAATAGATGAAGTGACATGATCCCGTGACCTTAACGGTAATGGGGTAACATTTTGTTCAGGGCAGAGGAGCTTTGTATTTATAACATTTACCCTTTTCCACAGTTTCTCTTAAATGAGTGCTTGAAGCCAGCTTATTTTTTGTAGGCTTGTTCAATATGCCATAATATGAGCCAAAAGTGCAAAGGATTAAGGTAATCAGTATATAACCCAAATAAAACCGAAATGGCGAGCTCTCAGCTCACACTGGAATCCAGGGCAGTGAGCTCAATGACGTACTGAGCAAAAATTTCCAACTCTCCATTTTTATGTGCAAAACAAATAAATACACTTGCTTTCTCCCACCCTTGTTCATTTGATTTGTTTAGACTCAGAGCTCTTTGGCACAAGACCAGCATTAAGTGCAGCGCCTGAGTCTTGCGGGCACCTACTTTCAACCAGAGACAGAAGGCACTTCTGTATTAAAAAACAATGCTGATTTGGGGAAACCCATCATTTCTAGCTGGCGTAGCATAGGTGATGCTGAACACTGCTGCAGTTATGTTCAGAGGTGAATGAACAAGGGTGTTTATGAAGAGACAGAAAATTGTGCCTTTTTTCCTTGTATCTCACCCCTTAAAATTATGATCCATGGACTGGTTAATTCTTAAGTTATACTGCAGTTATTAGGTAGGTCTGTTTTCAAAAGTTACATTTGGTCACATTAATTTAGCCCCACATCAGTATTCAGGTATGAACATATTCTTTCAATAACTCAGAAATTAAGAACTCAGAAATGGTCCCCAGAGCAATGCAGCAGCTCTGGCAAACTGGGTGTCGAGCCCAGGTTTCCTGACCATTTCATACCTTAGAAATACCTACTATTTTTAGCAGTCTTCCTACAACGTGTGGAGGGCTTGTCTTCCAGTTCATTATTTCAAGACAAGGAGAAAGTTTCTAGTTAGTGGGATATGGCCAAGCTGTAGTTTTCATAACTCACGAGTCACATTTTAAGTCTTTTTGTCAAACACAGTGATAGAAATCAAAATTATTTGCTTCACAATGCAAATATATGTAACACAATGAAATGGATTCCTGTTTTCAGAAGAATCCCAAACATCACGTTTGTTGTCTAGCCAGGCTCCCTTTCACTTCTAGGAGATACCAGAGGGATTTTTGTACTGAGGGAAAAGAACTGATGAGCACTGGCAACAGCTTCCCTAGAGGGACACTGAGTAAATCAGAAGCCATCCCTCACAGGCGAGATTATGGCTGGAGCCTGGATGTAGGTACTGAGAAACACCTGCGAGGAAACAAGTCTCCTGCAGCTCACCTCCTGCCACTACTAAGCTATATAATAATTAAAGTTATGATTGTCTGCATCACATCTTAATATTACAAGAAGATATAAATTAGTGAAGCATAAAGTATAACAGAGCTTAATTTTCCTTTTTACAATCTACATCAAACCTTATAAACTCACAGTCATTCAAGGAACTAAATTTCAAATTGAATGCTTGAAGATCCTGTGATTATATGAAGCAACAAAATACAGGACTGCCTACTTTAACGAGTACAAACGGACTCGCACAAGTAATTTGAATAGTTTCATAATGCAGATTAAGCAAAGTGCACATATTTTTGTATTTGAATATTTCTGAAACTCAAGCCCTACTGTTTCTTCTAGTTTAACTGTCATTATATATTTTTATAGATATACATTTAAATAAAAGGGAAACAGAAAAAGGCACTTTATCTAAAAGCAAAACTCAAAGCTTAAATGAAATCCCTAATTATTTCATTTTTCTTACCATAGCCTGCCTCAGCATTCCTCACGATCTCAGTTGTTTACCTTCTTCGACCACTTCCATGTAATACAGCCCTTTGCCTAATAATAAAACCACTTGCCACATGGAGTTTGCTTCGCAACCACTATTTTAAACTAGAGGACTGCAGAGGCCTCTCTGGGCAACATAAAATGCAGTCTCTCCAAGGGTCAGTAATGGTAAATGGGCATCTTCCCCCATACACCTCCTCCCCATATGCAGTAGCCTTTTAACTAATACTGTAGTAAAGTCACAAACATAAATGTTCTGCAGGCACCATGTATTAATGGGTCTCCAATCCCACAAAGGCCCTTATATACTTGGTGTAAACTTTACACAGCTCGTTCCATTGCATGGAAGTTGAGCTGGGGCAGAAGTACCTGCAGAATCAGCCATTAATGTATAGTTGTTTGGCCTCTGCTGGATAAATCATTTTGTTTATATATTGCTAGACACTGTCTGTCCTGAAGTTATTTCCAATATTTGAAACTACCCCTAAAATGTCTGGTTTGTTCACCTCCGACATGTCAAGATGAGAGCCTCCATAGGAAGGGAAATCTCTGCAAAGTCTTATGTATTTTGCTTTTGGAAGTATGCCAACACATTCATTTCTTACTGAAAATGAACTAACTGAAGCAGGTAACACTGCAAATCAGCTATATGCATTTACCACTCAAGACCCAGAACTATGAGTTTACACAGATTTGGAAAAAGCTAGTATTTTACCTACCAGTAGTTATCCCAGGCAAGTGGGATTTGACTTGACTATAGTGAAACTGCATATTTTGGGGAAAGAAGTGGAATATCGAAAATCTCATTTGGGCTCTTCAATTTAAGTTACTATTCAAGAGAAAGACCTTCTCTTTTGAGGTGTACAGGATAGATGGGTCATTCTCTGGCTGCAATTGCAGTACACAGACCCTCCAGACCCTTGAAATTATGGCTACTTTTGTAATGAGGAATGTTAACACTCACATCACTTTGGCTGATGCACACAAAATGTACACATGCAGCATGGATGCAGCATGTTTTCTGGCAGAACAGACTACATACTATACTGGTATTATGGCATAGTTGAAATGTCACCAGACACTTAAGATACATTTTGAAAAGGACTTAGTGCCATCTTTCACTTTCTGCGAACAATTTTCCTGTTTTACCCATTTTGCTACACCTTGTGGCAAAGTGCAGTGAAACCGGGTGATTTGATCAAGTGATCTGACATGCCTGCAGGTGTTCAGCTGCACAGGGTCTGAACCTGAAACTGGACAGAGGTAAGGAGAGAAATGAGGCTAAGAGTCAAAGGACTGAAAAGAGGGTGCAATGCTATCTTGGATTAAGAAATCACTGGGGCCAGCAACCATCAGAATGTCCATTCCAAAACCACACCCTGTACAGTATTATTGGAAGTTTCTTACCTTCATCACCTTGTAGGATAGGCACAAGAAAGGCATGTAGCAGGTAGTTTCGTTCCGGGACCAAAAAATTAGCTTATCCTTGTTTCGAAAGAAACAGGCTTACATTCTGAAAAGCTTATGAAGCAGAACAGAGAAGGCTTTGAGCTAGAAATTTTCCATGATCAAAAGGTTTAAAGAGTGTTAAGCTATTCTTATATGTATTGTAAGGATTGCTCTTTTTACCTAGGAGACACAGCAGTTCGAGAGGTTTTCGAAGAGACTGGCATTAAGTCAGAGTTCAAGTCCATCCTAAGCATAAGACAGCAACACGAACACCCCGGGGCCTTTGGGAAGTCGGATATGTACATCATCTGTCGCCTGGAGCCCTCCTCCTTCAACATCAGCTTCTGCCAGCAGGAGTGCCTGAGGTGTGAGTGGATGGACCTCGACGAGCTTGCTAGGACAAAACATGCTACTCCCATCACCAGCAACGTAGCTAAACTCTTACTTTACGGATACGGGGAAGGGTTTGATAAGATTGATATAACCATGAGGGAGTTCCCAGCTGTCTACACAGGCCTGTTCTACAAACTGTACCACAGGGAGCTGCCCGAGTCCTACAGAAACATTACATGATAGCAATACATTTCACATTTCATTATATTAATAATTTAGAATTATTATTGTAGTGTTATATAGACCATATTAAAATTATCCATTGACTTCTTTTTAGGTAATTACTAGAAAGTAATTATTTATTCCATTCTCTAATAAGCTATAGAGATATAAATTATTTTTAAAGGTAAATATTGCTATAAATGTGCATCAGATTTGTTTTCCTTTACTCTGTAAAGCAAACATAAGGCAAATAAAATAGCTCTACATAGATACCTAGCAGAAAACAGAAGTGTTACTGATCCTGAAAATACCTTTTCCAAGTAATTTTACCTCCACACACACTGGCACAACAGGTTTAAAAAGCAATATAAAGACAGTATGAAACATTCATGTTTTAATCTGGTATCTGCAAAAGTAGTTAATATCAGCAAATAATTGCTTATATTTTTGCTACTTCAGAGAGGAGTAGGAAACTCGACGTCTTTAGTGCAGTGTGGCACACATGCTTGGAATCTGCCATGGAAATCAGCTTTTAGCAGACATGGGAAGAAAAAGGATAGCTTTCTGTCCAGGTCCAGTTTTTGGTCCAGGTTTGTACTGTCCAGTTCTTTTCAGTGCCACATACCAATCAGAGTATTTCCGTGATCGGTAAGTGTTGTAGTTATTAGATTCCAAACGCTCAAAAAAGAAACATTCTTCTGTTGCACATTTCTAAAAGGGAAAAAGAAAAGGTTTATTGGTATTCCATCACAGCAAGTCAGTTCTTCAGATTCATGGGACTAGCTAGTAAGTTAACAGTACACTTGACTTTAAGAAATTCACATTAAATGTTTCATGTTTAAAGACAGAGTTATTGTTAAAATACAGGTTTTAGCTACGATTCATTTATTGTCTTTAACACAGACAAAGCAGATTCTAGTTTCTTTTCACTATGTAATAACTCTTTGTTCTGATCTGAAACCCAATCAAACAAATGAAGAGCCCTGTTTCTTGGCACTTACTGATGTATCTCCACTTCCAGCTCAGTTTTGCCGTCTCATCCTAGGTTATAATTTAACCCAAAAGAACAGGGGGATGTAAAAGAAAAGGGAGTATTCCCCTTGCCTTTCTCAAAACAACCTTTTTATCAGAGAGGTAGGATGGCATCGTTTCAGCCTTTGCCTGTTCTTTTCTAATTTTGAGGTTTAACTTTCCTAAAGCTAATTCAAGCCTATATTTATAGCGCTCTGAAACAGTGGCAATGCAAGTTGCATCTGTTCCAGATTTTTTAAAATTCAAAACTTCTAAAATAATTTTAAGGAAAGATCAGACCTGGCAAAGAGGTCTATTCCACATGGAAACCAAGCATACTCTACTAGGGTGTAGAAGTACATCTGTGAAATTATTCTGCTTCTGGAAGCAAGTCCTCAAAAACAACTCCACCTACAGGGAATTAACATGCCTGCACACCTACAAATAAAAAAGAAGGTGGTTCTTCACACAACGGGTAAAAGTTGGCCTGTGGAGCTCCTCACCGTAGGAAGTTACGGTTTCCCCCAGCTTACAAGGATTCGAGTCACTTTTGGACAAGTTCATGGAAAAGAAATTCACTGAAATTTACTGTATTGGTAAAAACTGTTCTTGGCTGAGAAGGCCCCAAAGCTGAGACTGGTTGGAGGCTGGGAGACCAGTGCAGGCAATTACTATGTACGTCTTGTCTTACATGCTGCATTTGATCACCACCGGAGAGAAGACACTCGGCTGCGTACAATGCCCTCAGAAAGTAAGCCTGCCATTAATGAACAGTGTGATGATGTACTTGCTTCGGCACACCTTTGCACAGGCAGGAACTACGGCTCCCTCACAGTGGCCGTACCGAAGAGAAAGAGTCTCCATTTCCAAATGATCCCACTCCTATCAGTGAGATCATGTAAGGTAGGCTTAATCTGTTGCAAGACTTCAACCCACACATTTTGCTGGATAGTTGTTATTGCCTGGCGGCCTTAAAACCAAGGTAATTTAACTATCACTAGTATTTATAGCTGTTCGTAGTCAACCGAAAACAGGAAAGTTTATTCAATTTTCAGAAATCCACCACAAAGAAACCACACGGCTCCTCTGTAGCAAAAACGTAAGAGGACGTACAAAGAGCTTCCAGTAAGATCTCATTCCGTAGGAAGAGGATCACTACCGGTGTTTAAATGCATTTATCCCGAGGCACATTCACAGCAGCAGAACCTCTGTCAGCAGGCAACACTGCTCTCGTAGCGCTCACAGTGGCAAACGTGCCTGCAGAGCCAGCGCTTTAAGCAAGAGAAATTATTTTCTCAAATGGAAAGATGGCAGAAGTTCAACACTGCAGGAACTTACTGGAGTGGAGGGGGAACTTTCTTTTCATGCACACCATCTGTCAGTCCATCAGTTCAGTCACACTCATTTACCCAGAAAATTTTTGGGAATGCCGGAGGAGGAGAAAAGCTAGTCATTGAAAAGCAAGCATGTACAACCTTGGAGAGGAGACAGGGAGCGTGAAGCAATTCCCTAAACGAGCAGGCTACCCTTTGTTACATCTTCTGGTAATATTAATGAAGTATCCAACTAGAACTAAAAAGTGGGCTTGGAACAACTAGACTTCATACAGCATGAACAAAAATATACAAGAGTAACTCCCCATATATGCCAAGTTTCTGTAGCTACAAGCAATTAAGTCATTCAAAAGCAGCCTGGAATAAAGTGATATGTCTCCAAATATATGTCTTCAAATAGAAGGGTTTTTTCCCTCCACTTCAACCATTTTCAAATACGAATTTTGGTTTCTAAGGAAAAGAACTTATAAGAAAAAATCCATATGTAGTTTTTCATTTCCATAACTCACTAATATTTTTACATTTCAAATAGTAGAAATCAATTTAACACATTTCATATGATTGTATTTTCAACCATCTTTCTCAAGATAAATCATACTTTAATGCCTTTCATTCCAGTAATGTGAAAACAGATGCATTAATCATCTCAAGCCACAGATCCAAGCCTCAAATGGATTACAGCAGCCTTAAGAGGGCACAGAAACCATGTACAGAAAAGAAGCATTTAAGAACAGAAACAAACTTTCAGCAGAGTTTAGGCAAGTTCAGTACAACTGCCCAAGCTGGAAATCCTGGCAAAGAGACCATCACAGCTGGCTCACACCTCGCCTTCGCCTTCTACGAGACCCCATGTACAGACAAAAGGCAAATTCACCGGACCCCATCTCCTATGCACAAAATCCACAAAGTGAACTCAATCACAACCCAAAGAAACACACTGGTTTTATTTAGCCTTCCTTGTATCTCTCAGGTTTACTAAGTAAAATAGATTAAACTCCTCAAACAGATTTTCAGGCAATTTATGGGTGTTATAGAAAATAATCAAAAATGTGTGAAAAAAAAAGACTAAGATAGATGAAAAAAGGTAGGGTGGGTTTTTTTTTACATTCATAAAGATATTTTGGAAGGTGCCACACAATTCACTTAGGACGCTCGAGTCCTTATTTCTCCGCAAAGCATAGGTGATACCAGTGCTTTCCTACAGTACATCGCCAATGTAAATATTTTGACATAAAAATGAACATATAGGTGACAAATGATAGCCCAGGCTTCATGAACTCTGTATTCCTTAACATCCGCCAAAGGCAGCATTTCGGAAGACGGGCTGCTGTCTGGCAGGAGTGGGATGCCGGCCCCCCTGCTGTGAACCCCAGCCCCTGGAAAACCCCTGGCTACCACCAGGCACTCACAGCAGCCACACAGTAATGACCGCCGAAATCCTCGCGGTGATTTGCCTGGGGCAGATTCACTGGCCGAAAGAGGCAGCAACTTCCTGCGACAAAGTTCTTCCTCCCTGATTTGCGCAGCCAAACGCCATCCACTGATTGATTTTTCAGTGCAAGCTGCATCTGCCTTAGAATCATACTATGCCAATTAACCAGTTTCGACATTTTGGACCCTAGATTAGGAATTAACATTCCTCAGGCTTGTTCATTCTCAAAACTGAAACCAGAGGCTTAACCTGTAACTACCACAGCGGATGGAGCATGACCCGAGAAAGGTCATGATCATATTTAGCCTTTTCTAACTAAGAAAGGGCCAGGAAACGAAGGTTATTGTCACAAATATTCCTGTACCGTAATTTTAATCCATAACATCAAAAGAGAAGAATTTCCCTTCAAGTCCTTCAGTCTGGCAAAACCTGTGTGGTCATAGCGAAACCACATAAGCATGACAGACAGAATGACCAGGCTGGATCCTTAAATGACAAATTATTTCTCGTGATACGTAAGTTAGTCAAAAGTGCAATTCTTCCTTTCATAGGAAATTTTGAGAAATTTCTTCATGAAATGAAGTAATCAAAAACATTTAATTCAATAAAGTGAAAACACTTTATTATAATAATTAAATGAAACTGGAAAGTCAAAATCATATATCACAGCCATATCAGAAGTGAAATGTTTCAATTTTTCCATTAAAAATCTGATGGAATAAATACATATTTTTAGTTAAAACAGCA
>Ga0181612_115487_pt1 | contig 15994 bp, 4 predicted proteins | sample HoacroProtozoa21_FD_119630 | JGI IMG/M metagenome (GOLD analysis project Ga0181612, IMG submission 119630) | Hoatzin crop microbial communities from Cojedes, Venezuel. Combined Assembly of Gp0051906, Gp0051904, Gp0051908
AAACGAGGAGATGGCCTCCATTTTACGATAATTATCTGTCGAGGCGTGGTTGCATAAGACAGAAACTTATAGTCAGCTAGATATGATCCTAACCAGGGCTGCATGAGGACTTGCTTTTACCTAGATGTGGTAAAATTAAGAGAGAATCAAAGAGGAAGTTCACTGGGTGCCTTTAGCATCTGTGATTGTGCTGTGATAACAGACTCAGTCAAATACATTTTTTTATACAGACCTGGGCTATTTACAACAGATGAAATGCAGTAGAGGGACTCAAACAGCTCTGGGCCCAGGCAAGGAAGGATCCTTTTAGTACTGTAAACAAAGATGACTGTTTTCTGAAAACATCTCTGAAACAGAGATAGGGTGCATTACACAGGAATCGTGTTTTAACATTTGGGACACAGATTGTAATAATGCCAGCCACATAGAAGTCTAGCAATCTTGTCCTGAGTTAGGTCTTTCTGATTGTTTTAAATCAAGAAGTCTGCCTAGAGCAGCCCAAGATAGACAAGATAGAAAGGCAGGCAATAATCTTGTGCTGCAGCTCTTGAAGACAAGGGGTCTCAACCCAAACATTTAGATTGCAGGAAAGATAGATAATAAAGATACTGTGCACAAATGTGGTTTATTTGTCCATCTATTAGCATAATGTATTAATTGTTGCTCTGTTTATTGTCTCTTAAATTTCTAGTAAAATTTCTGTTGTACCTCCAACTCCACCTCCTTTCACAGAATCCACAGCAGGAAGCAACATGACGGTAAATGTACATATATGCAAAATATACGTATACACCCACCTCTTAGGATGTCATGCATATGAAAAGGCCAGCCACAGAAATGCAGTAAATAGCAACTGCTGTAGCATCATATTGCAATATAAATGCTGTCTTATGTTCCTCTGTATTTTTTTTTTTTTTACGTTGAATTGTAGGAGAGAAAGGTCAGAGTCTATCCTGAGTGATGTTTTCAGTTAGTTTCCAGTTTTTGAGGGAAGTGACTAACCCTCTCTACTTGGCACTGTAATACTGCACCTGGTTTTTGGTGCCTCACTACAGGAAGGCTGGACTGACATCTGAGCTCTACTCTAGCCTGAAGGATCCTATCATCCTAAGATATTCAATAGTCTTTTATAAAGCGATCATTCTGTGTGCTACTTTCATTACTGAGTGAAAACCAGTGAATTTGATGCTTGCCTTTGCATTACAGTTTCGAGTGGACAGAATAGTAGGACATGGCTCAGAACTCATCAAAATTGCACTACATTACTATCTCAGTTCATTTTGGACTGGGTCCTGAGGCCCTGGTTTTGAAGCCCATTGCAATTCTGTACACATTCTAATATGTGCTTACCTGGAGTTTGATAAAATCACTTTGATTTGGAGGCACAGGAGCATCTGTAATAGATAGGACTTTCCTACTTGAAGTATTAAATACATTACAACAAATCAGTGATGTGATTAGTTGTATTTATGAAATTTCTATGTGATCTTCCTACAAGCAGTCCCGCTTATACATCAAAGAGTATGGAACTGAAAAGATTATTTTTCATCTTCATACATTACTATGACAGTTTTAAACCATATCAACATATGTCCTCAGATGTATTTGCCTACAGAAGTGAGCTGCAGCCTTGCTATCTGTTTGTTACATGGTGTGTAGATATGTGATCATGGAAACTTTGAAACAGCAAATATTTTGTGTTTTCTTACTCTTGGCATCTTCCATTTGCAGGAACTCAAGCAGTCTACAAGTTTTAATAAATCTGTGGAAAACTTGTTTCTGTCTCTCACAACACATATAAAAAGTAAGTAGCTTTCACTGCTTTGTCATTCTAGAGTAATGTGGTCAAATGTTTCAATTTTTTTGCTAAAATCTTGGCCAAAAGTAGTTATAAACAAAGGTTATTGAGTAGTGGCTGAAATGCCAAGACTGAGCCAACCTGAAAAATAAGGTAAGCCTAATTCTCCATCAGTATTCTGCTAGATGTTTAACAAGCTGATGATTCCCACCCAGAATGCCTTTCTTATAAAGGTGTGAAAAGACTGTATAATGTTATTTTGAAGTTTACTGGGTGTTCAGCTGTAGTATATCTAACTCACGTTAGCACAGCGTAGTAACCACTTTCTACTGTAGTGATTCTCGTGTTATCTGTCTGACTGAACCCCAGCTGACCCTGTCAAAGAATCTAGCATATAATTGGAGTTTAATATTTTCATTCACTGGCAGTTTTCAAGGGGGCTTCCTTCCTCTTTCTCCGTTTGTCTAGTCATGTATTTTTTTTCAGTGCATGCTTCTAAGAGCCAGCTGGAGTTGTCTTAACAACTCTTCTTTCATTCTGACACTTTTGGTTCCCTCCACTCACTTATGCTGCCTGCTGTTCGGTGGGGTGCAGACTGTGTATTTACCTCTAAGGCTGACTACACTGAGGACAACCTGTATTTGTGAGTAACAGATTAAAGGCATCAGTGACCAGAGGAAAACAACTTCTGAGCCTTATGAAGATTACAGAGACTTGCAGATTTGCATGTATTTGAATGAACCTTAGTGTTTTCTTACTAGCTTCATCTTGGACAACCCCAAATGTGAGATTAGACCTGAATAAATTTGGCTTTAGTGCCTTTCTGTCTCTCCCCCTAACTCTTGTCTTAGCTTGTTTGGTGTTTCCTCTTAACTTCTTCCACCCATCCCAAAGGCCTGTTCTCCATTAACTACACAAATTTAACATTGGGTCTGTGTGAACACTTACTAAAGCTATGCAGAGGCACACAATGGCTGTGTCTGCTAAACAGAACTGTAGTGGAGGGTGTCATAGGATACTTTGTTACTGGAAGCAGATAGCTGAGGCACCACCGCATTGGATGCAAACTGGTTTATTCTGCTTTCTGTTAGTCTGAAGCCTGGCTGTATCCCACAGTTACTGGCAAAAACTGTCAGGACTGCAACAAGCTAATTTAATAGTTCACTGCTACCAAAAGGAAAATTATACTCCCCCCACATCTTTCTTCTCTCTCTGTTTCTGGCCTTATGCTGCCATCACTTAACTTGAATTAGCACCAGTGTTTCTGTACTCCTCTGGAAACTGATTTAGCTAATTAAAAGGGCAGAACATTAACATAGACAAAACACATAGGTACTTTTCTGCTGGTTTAGTGAGTTAAGTAGGCTCAGGATAGGGTGTATACGTTGGAGCCTGCACAACAGAAAGTGCTGGGCCATGTGGCCAAGAGCCAGGGATTGAGGATGGAAGAGCAGTGGTTGAAGAGAGGGATGGCAGCAAGCTGTTAGCTTCGTTTGACTGTATGTGAAACCCCACTCAGGTGCGATCATCCTCAGTTAGTGTAGAACCTTGTAATTTGTGAGACAATAACAAGTTGTTGCAATCACTGAAGTCAATAATTAGAATGTATCACTGAAGTCAATAATTAAAACATATAGGAAGTCTTACAGAGAGAAAAGCTTGGGCTTCTTGACTTAAGAAAACAGCTCTTTCAGACAATATGGCCGCTTAATGAAACCTGGTACTGTGCTGATAAATGCTTTCAGTCACGAGTGTCTAAAGTTAGTGTTCTGTATCTTATCTAGATAAAAATGTCCTACTTTGCAGAGGTATTTAATACACCCAGCTCTTGTGTATTGCAGTAAATAAACCTGGAGAACCTCGTTATGCCTCTGATTCTGTCACTGGAGCCAGTGTGTGTGTGTCTGAGAGCAGCGGGAACAAAGGGTTAGTGCGTGCAGCACAATGCCACTGCTGTACAGTCTGCTCTTTATGCTGTTACCTCCTGTTCCAGTGTGGCTTGGCAGCAACAGGAGATTATAATCCAATGGTTGCCATTTGGTGAATGTAAAATGAGTTGCTGGTTGTAGTTTTATTTGCAGTGCCCATGGTGCTAGGGATAGTGTCTGTCTTACTGACCATTTGGGTAGAGAAGCTAGAGGAGGAAAAGATATGAAAACTGAACAGTAATTTTTTTTTCTCACAGTAACCTGTGCTATAACCTGTTCATTTTAAGAAAGTGTGAGGCAAGCTTGTGTTTCTACTTCTGCTGCTGGTCAAGCTACTCAGATTGTGTCTACTCACAGAATCACAGAATCACAGAATAGTAGGGGTTGGAAGGGACCTCTGCGGGTCATCTAGTCCAACCCTCCACTCCATTAGATCTCTCACTCCAGTCTCCTTTATGATCTCTGATTTCACTGGGCATTTTAAAAACCTGCTTTCATTACAGTCAGAGGTGACTTAATTGAGTCTGCCTATGAATATGTGATGCCTTAATGGTGTACGCAGAGAACAGTAAACATCTGAGGACTGATTGCTGCTAAGAACAAAACTAACTCAAAGTGGCTTTAAAAATCACACTTAAGGGTGCCATTGTTTCTGAATACCATATTGACATATTGTCTGCTGTCAGGTTTCTCCACAGAGGCTTGTGTTGTGAGAGAAATATTTCTTCTGTATGAATTAAACATATGATAGCTACTTCATGTACCACTTGTAAGTTATTAATTCTTCATGAGACACTATCTGGGATTTACAACAAAGTGTCTGCTGCAACTTCAGCACACAGAAATCATGGATGAGTGCTGCCTTTCCCTTTAAGTGAAGTTCTGACTGTACCCTGAGGATTAAGAAGCGAAAAGTGGTGCATTAAATGTCCAATTGTCCTATGGATTTATTTGACAATAAACTAGATGCTACTGAAGTGCCAATTCAATAAGGTATTTAAGTATGGACATAAGCTGCTCACACTCCATGTGAGTAATGTTATTGAAGTCAATGAGGGCTACTCATGTTCTTAAGATTATACGTGGTTGGGGACCAGAGTACGTAATATCTGTCCTTTCATCCATATTTTGGATAAATTTCTAAATATTTTCCATTGTGCTCTGCTTTCTAATTTCTATTGTCATGCCGCTTTACGTTGTTATAATGATCTTGCTTTCATCCTGAACCAAACTGCTTTACAAATCAAACTATATATATAGGGACTGTAGCAGCTACTTCTGCAAGAAACTGTATTTGATGGCATACAAAATTCCTTGCAGCAGCTATAATGATAGGAAGCAAGGAGTATAATTTCCAGTTGAAACAGCAGGAAAGATTTAGGTAGGCAAAATATAATTATACAAAATGGGGCAAGCACTTGCCTTCCCATCTGTTTCTTACTCATAGAAGATCAATACTAAAATTGCAGGATGAAAGTTTGAAAGCTACAGAATTAGCCTATAAATCTACAGGATTGCTTGCAATATTTGTTATAGTGACTTCTCTATTTTCACTTCAGAAATCTCCAAGTCCCAGAATGATGTGGCTGACAGATGTCTCCTAACTACAGATTATGGGCAGAACGTGGAAAGAAGGAAGCAAAGAAGGAGCCAGTCTGACACTGCCATCAACATTACAAGCAGGGTACCCGTATTATTAGACACAGTCTCTAGCTGTCAGGGCTGTTTTGGGAATGGAATATATTTGCAAGAATAATGACTGACTGTGTGGAATTTTGCTTTTATTACACGAGCAGGGCTTAGCTGATGTTTGCTGATGGTGGAACTCTGATTCATCACAAAGTTTTTGACCGAGTCTGCACACTTGATCTCAGCTCCAAGCTGAAACATTAGACTGAGATTTTACAGAGACCCTCACACAGGGAGGGAGAGGATAGGTCGTTTTGCTCTCAGGTGCTCACAGACTCTCTTGAGGCGGATTGATGTCTCCTCTGTGTGATTGTTGGGCTGCAGGGAGATTCTCTGTCTCTTGTCCTTTTCCTGCCCCTCTTGCTGCTGAACAGGACCAAGCTATGACCATCTGAAATCCATCCTGATGCTTTCTAAGCACTTTTTAATTTGGCAAGGACAAAACATTGACTGCTGTTAGCAGTTGGGCAACCTCCCTTTTCCTTTTGCTTTGGTTACAGTCTCTAGCTTCGAGTGTTTTCTTGAGAAGTTTAAGAAAAACCCAGTCATCTTTTTCCACAAATTGTACAGGGCTGAGGGTGATGTCACATATCTGCTTTAAAGTTACACTGAAGATTTTGTTTTGTACACTTTCACCTCTCAATTGACTGAACTTTGTTCATACCCAGTTTTCTACATAGAGGGTACTTACTGAATCGCTATGTTCATCTGAAAGAGGTAAATGTGGTCTGCTAAGTGCCTGAATTAGATGTGAAGAAAAGCTTTTGCTTTGGGGCAGACCTCATGGCAAATGTTACTCACAGCTCCCTTGGTGCACACTTTTCTCTTTCCTCTGAAGTGTTAGATATTGATAAATGGAAGAGACAGGATGTCAGACCACGTGGACTAGTGGTTTGAATTGGCCCAGCAAGGTCTGTGAATTCTGAAAAATTAGTTCTGGTATTTTTGGATGTAATTATATTATAAACAAAATTGGCAGCAATTATTAACTACCCAAGTGCTGCTTTCATTGTGGCAAACCGCACTTCAGTCTCGCTTTATTCCACTGGCACTCTCTTAATGCATCGAAACACACTGGAGTTGGAGAGTATGTGCACTTAAACTATGCTTCGTTGCATCCTGGTCACACACAGCCTGTAATGTTTAAAAGAAGGATGTGGATTCTTTTGGCTTGAGAAATGCAGAAGTAGGAGATTCCAAATTACTTGTATGGGTTTTTAATTGCCCATTTGAAGATTTAGGACTTAATTTATGTCCACCTTTTGCATTACAGATTTTGAAAGATAGGTTTCAATGTTGGTTGTGTTTCAGAGCTCTTTTTCTCCAAGCCAAGGAGCTTTTGTTTCATTCAAACTAGTTAGACTGTATTTCAGCTAGAATTTTAGTTTTGCAAGAATTACTGTCGATCATTTTTTCTTGTGAATGTCATCTTTGCCATTTAGGGTTTTTTAATATTGAAGGAAATTTTACTTGTCTGTTGCTGCACTTATATAATGGCTTTTTGTATCTTTACTGTGATTTAAAAAATTATTTTTAATCTCTGTCAATGGCACTATTGCATTATTCTTCCATTAATTTTTTTCTTTTCCATCTTTGTTTTCCTTTAATAAGGGTAGCTGTTTACATCCTTACTAGAGCTATGACTTCAGTTTAGGGACAGAATCTGTTTTAAATTGCACTTGCAAAATGACTAATTACTCAAATTTGTAACAAAATATGATACAGAAATCTTACTACTTGTGATTTCCACCCCAGAAAGAACTTTCATTTTCAGGGAATGAATCAAACCAGTGTTTTTTTTCCCCTAGAAAGGGTGCATTTTTCTCCTAGGAATGACTGGGAATTGATAGCTGTAACTGCCATTTTGAATGTGCAGGGTATAAGACCGAGGCACCACTTCCATCTCAAGAGCCCTATTTGTTTCTTAAGTAAGTTTTGCAAATTTGTGATATGTTCGGAGCTTGATTCCTTCAGATTAAAGTTGAAAGAGATTATATTTAACTCCAGTAATAGTGAAGAAACAATCCAACGGCAAGAACTACCAGCCAGTGTAAAATCGAGATTTAGAAAGTTAATGAAATAGTGTTTTCCAGGGCGTCTCGCTGTCAGAATCTCCAAGTTCATTAAAAGAACTACAATTACACCTGCCTCCTTGCGGGAACAAGCAGACGTGCGCAAGCTTTGGAGGCTGTTTGTAGTGCATCAGTAGCTGAGGGTTACCCATCCCGTGACAGTGGATGCCTGCTGCTGCAGACCTTAGAGCTGGGCTATGTGGGAGTCTTGCTCACGTGACCTGATGTGAAGTTTAGCACTGGGAGTTATGTTGCCTCGTCAATCACTTCTGCTCTGTTTAACACAGTAGAGAAGCCTTTCCTATCCAAGTAGAAGCTAAAATTCAGTGTGTAGTAGGTTATTTTGGTTAACAGGTGAAACTGATGGCGTTTCCAGGTTTTTATGAAGCAGAAGACAATCTCTCTGCTGAGGAATGTGATGTTTTGGTTTTGTTTGCGTTTTTTTGAGACTGTATTAATGAGACTATAAATGTATTTTCTGTCTGTTCCCTGCTCACAAGGGAACTTAATGAATTCTTACATCTATTCTTAAGGTAGGGCAGTTATTACACATAACAATTTCTGTATTCTCTAATAACAGCATACTGGTTTGGATTTTGTACATCCTGTTTTTTCAGAAGTAACCTCAATATATTATCTCCTCTGTTGCACTCATTCTTTAGTGCTTTCTGCTGATTGTGCAGGAGGGTTTCCCAGGTTTTTTAAATATATGTTATCTGTTGCTTTTATGCAAAGAAGTCCCGATCCTTTTTGTTGATTCAGTCACAATGTATTCTTTCTAGAATTTCAGGTAATCCCTGTTATACAGGCTTTTTTTACGAAGTTATTTTCTTAGATCCTAACCATGTAAAATTTCTTACCTCACTCTTTTCCTACCCATTGAACTATGAACACAGTTTTCAAATATTGTATTATCTAGAGGTAGTGGTGCGCCAGAAAGAGCTAAAATCTATTTTCAGCATATTTCTAGCCATATGTATTAGTCTTTTGGCACTTCGTTCTATTAATTGTTGATATTGGTAACAGAGGTGGCTGAAGGTAAATCTCAGAGTTTTGCCACTGTATTTCTTAACTTTCCACAAGTTACCAGGGTTTTCACGGGAAAGTTTTTTCAAAGCAAAGTCAAGAACACCAAAGAAATTTAAACTTTTTTTTTATAATCAAAGCGAAATAAGAACTTCTGGGTCTGTTTCTGTTTTCAGGTGTCTTTCAACTTACGTTCATTCTTGCATAGATAGATATGGGCATGTGTCATGCATATTGCAGAATACTATTTTTAATTTCCTGGAGGCAAGATTATCATTTTTTTCTTCCAAAATTACTGTTTAGTTGAAGGCTAATAAGGCCTTTTATTAGTATGTTGCTACTTTTGGTGTGTTATTAGTAGACTGTTAATAATTGCTGTGGTAGTGATCCCTAGATTAGGTGATGGTATGTTGATTTTAGAAAATTATTAATATAATGAATGTGCTACTAGCTGGGATGAGAGCTGTAAATCAACATTTAAATTAAGTTACTACATTGTCTTTGAAAGTGTGCCACCTGTGCAACATCCATCAGAATGAATTGTAGCTATTTACTGCATTTTCTTCTGGTAGTGTTCCTGAAGGAATCAGGATTTAATTTTCTTAAATGAAAAAAAAAAAAAATGACCTGCTGAATTTCTTACAGATGAAAAGTACACCCAGTCTTCAAGCGCTCATCACTGGGGCCCAAAATGACAGTGAAATTCTGACCAAAAGGAATTGCAAGGAGGAAGAAGACATAACAACCAGTCCCACAAGTGATGCAGTTTTCTGTGATGGCAGAAAACATGTAAGTTAAAGGGTGAAGCACAACAGAACAGATGCCTAATGGGAACAGATATAAAAGCTAAGATCTTGTGCAAAATATTGGTGTACTTTGGGTTATATTACAAAATGAAGGAAGAATTCTATTTGTGTTTGTATCTGATGAAATACTGACTGCTTTTGGCACGGTCCTCATAGTAACACTGAACTTTTTGCAGCATAAGCCAAATCAAATGAATAATGGATAATTGATAGATGGATATATCCATTAATAATGAATAATTGATAGATTGGCTTCCTGTGAATTTTGCAAATGCAACTAACATTCTTCCCATTTTATATTAGGGTTGGAATCATGAACATGGCTCGCTCCAAACTAGTAGCTATCTTTTTCTCTTAAAACTTCATTCAGCAGAAGGGTTTTGTTATTCTGCAAGAAATGTGGTAATGAAAATGTCAGTGGAAATTCCAATGTCAGAATGTCAGCGAATGAAGAGGAAGCTGACAGTGATGGAAGCCAGGGAAGCAGTTCATAAGTTTAGGGGATGGCATTGAATCATCCCCTGATGCATGGCATTCTGAATACTGCAAATGAGAGAGAAGGCAACCAGTTATAAATTAATTCAGCACATGCTTTAAAGCCTCTGTGGTTAACTGTGGAAGCTAATTTCTATGTATTGGTGATGAGGTTAAGCAGGGTGAAATACCCAAAGATTCCGTGACTGATACTGTAAAGAAGGGAACTAAAATTACTTTTAGGGAATCAGAATTAAACCAGCCTGCTCACTATGTAGAGGGGTATAAACACACACGGGGACCTTGGTGCTCTCTCATAGTTTACTGCACTGTGGAGTCTGAGGTGTCATTGCTGAATCCCTATTCACTCAACCAAAAGTATGAGTGATTCCTACATTGAATGTATGTGATTCCGGATCAGGTGGGAGACATATGTAGTGATATTCGGTCCAAACATCATTAGCTGGAACACCTATCCAGCCTCTTTAAATAAGTAAGAGGTTCTGTGGAATAAATATTAGGGACTTTTGCAGAACTTCTGTTAGGACATATGAGGTAAGACAAAAGTCTATTTGCATTTCTTTGTCATGAAGGATTTTGGTGGAAAATAAGCATTTTCTGCTCGGATGAATAAAAATATGTCAGTGAGTGAAAGAGCAGAGCTGAACAAAGCTGCAGGGGAGACTGGTGACACTGATAAACATCTTGTGGAGGGAGCAAGATTACATGCAACAAGCATTAGGTCAAAACAGTCCTAGCACTTTTTGTGACTTCCTCAGTAAGCACTCTGACACTCCTTTCATGAAGTTTGTGTGTTACTTGGAGCTTGTAAGATACAGTAGATAGCTTCAATCTAATTAAGCTGTTGGTGTGAATTTTAAAATGAATATTTGGCAAGCTGTACAAACGGAGAAGAGCATCTGCATGGAAGAGAGATATGATCTCATAAACAGTACTCTGTACTCCTACCTGCTGGGTTGTGCAATGCAGAACTCCTTGGTTAACCAGTCCTGAGTGGGTTGGTGTTTATTTTCAGAGGGAGGTGTGATCTAACACAGATACCTTAGCAATCTAGGGCAATGTTGCTGTGAGATTAATCACAACAACAACTGTGTCTTCGTACATATGCTATGTAAAAAGTTTCTGGAGCTCACCCTAAAGAATATCATTGTAAATGAATGGAGAGAGCAAACTATTTGGATTGTGTTGACAATTTGCTACAGCAAAGTCTAGATAGCCCCATAAAGTTACATGTCTGTGCTGGGCCACAGAAAATATTACAAGTCTCTTCCTTCATTGCAGTTTCATGACCTCTCTAAATGCTAGACACAAATGCTGTTTATATAAGTGGATGGACAGCATACAAACCTTTGCCCCATAGGTGAAAGTAGATGAAAGGAGAACAAAGTGGCTGAGGTGACCTAGGAAACACCTTCTTTATGCATCTCCATAAGACAATTTGTTGTATTCATATCTTAACCTTTCCTCAATGGTCTGCTGCAGTATGGAGCATGTCCTTTTTATGTGGAATTGAGGAATCTTGTAAACTACTTGCTGGATGTGCAATACCACTTTTGTTTCCCTTAATACCTGACAGAACCTAACCTCTAGGCAGTGTACCCTAGCAAGAGCTATGTATTAAAAGCAGCCTAGTTCAGTATTTTCTATGTCCTTAGATTCAGAGTTTTTTCCACTCTCTTCCTTTCAGACACTTATCCCATTTTCTTATGAGAAGCCACATAGCAGTTTTATTGGGACGCAATTTCTAGATCTAGAAGTTACCTAAGAAAGCATTTTCTTAGCCTAGAGAGCTTCCTGAAGAAAAAAGAGGCAAAGCAGTAGAATTGGAGTTACAGTAAAAATTTGCAGGGCTGTTATGGAAGCAACAGAATGCTTTATACAGGTTACCTTAAAGATTTGTGATTTGCAGTAGCTCTTCAGTCATGTCACTGAAGATATTGACATTTGAGGGAAATACATGTTTTGTCCTGTTTGATCTGAAACTACTTTTCCCAAATATTTGTATTTTCTTAGGGGAGTCTGTATAGTCTGAACAGCACTTGCACTGAATCTGGCAATTTTGGCAAGGCGAACGTCACGGGAGAAATAGAGTTTGCCATAAGATACATCTTCAAAGCTTGCATCTTAGAAATTTGCATCAAAGGATGCAAGAATCTGGCTTATGGAGAGGAGAAGAAGAAAAAGTGTAACCCGTAAGTATTTTGTGGAGACTGCTTCTGAGCTTCCATCTTCCTCATCTGTAATAAGAATAGAAATTGCAGATATTGCAACACATTTTAAAATCTAAAGCTGTTTAATAATTATGTATTATTGTAAGAGGAAGACATACCTACTTGTGTGGATAAAATATGCCATAGGAATTTTTGGTTGGGTAGTTAAGCCTTAGTAATTTGTCTGTTTATTATTGAATGATCCTCTCTGACCATGCAGCAACCATTTACAGATAATCATCAGGTAGAATCCTAACTACCTGTTCTTGCCCCTGCTGTCACACCGTGTTTGAGCACTTGAGTGACCACATTGGAATTGTGGAGTTTCAGTCACCTTTACCCAGAAGGAATATGACTTTTGTGCATCTTGCAGAGGATATTCGTAAAGACGAGCTTGGTGATGAAAGGAGCCTTGCAGGAACAGCAGCTCATGAAGCAGGGCAGTTTGGGAGCACTTCAGAAGTGGGTCAAGGTCAAGGTTCTTTAAGTCCCCTGGTGATTAAACCAGGCAAACAGTTGCATGAAGCCTGAAAGGCAATGCGAGACGTGCTGTGTAGTGAACATTATGTTCTCTATTGGTATATATTTATATATTTCTGTTGGTTTCCAAGCCAACAGAAAAAAGTACAGTCAGTGTACTCACTTAACGCACTTGCCAAAAAGCAGACTTTTAACTGCTGTTTAAAACCTGTTGAATTATTTAGCTTGCTGACTGGTTTGAGGTCTGACTGGCTACTTCTTAATTGAACTGATCTGGGGTAATAGAGTAAGAGGCTAAAACTTTTAGTACCTGAATATTTTTAAAAGTAGTTTTACCTATGGATAAGTTTGGAAAGAATAGGAAAGGTGTGCAAGTTCTGCACTGATGATGTGAGATAGAACGGATTTTATTTACCCAGCAAGTTAATCAAGAAGCTGTTTTAAAATTGGTTTAAATCATAATATCTAAAATATATACAGCAAATATTTAGTATTATGTTAACAATCACTCCTTTCCCTGCCAAGCTGTGAGCCAGCACTCTCTGTTCAGTTCTGAAGCCATAATAAAATAGAGCCTGCTGAACTTATATTAAGGAGCATGTTTGAGTATAAATGTTCACGTGACCTACACACACCCTGCAAACTTTGGGTAAGAGTCATTGGTACTTGATGCTGGTCTAACTCAACTTCCAGAAATTTTTTTTACTGGTTTTCCTTGAATCAATGTTAGGGCAATTTTGAACACTTTAGACAATATCTCCTGCTTTCAGTCTAGTAGTTGGTATAACAATTAGCTTTTGTAAGAGTTATGAATTATTATGTACTATTTGTATGATTATACCTTTTTTTGCTATATTGTATATGATATTGTAAAGATGAGATATTTTCTTCATGAACAAGCAGCAATGATCTTAAAATTGATTGAGTTGATTTTTGTTTTTCTTTGAGCACATGATATATTGTGTGTTTTCATCATAAAGCTGTCACTGCAACTGACAAGGTGACTTCCTTATGGCTATTTTATCAGAGGCCAAGAGTACAAAAACAAAAGACTCCTATTCAAATCCTAATCCTTTCCCAATCAGAATGGGATGGAAACACATTAACTGAATGATATACAGAGATCCTTATAGTCTGTCTGCTTTTGTTGAGGAAGGATATAAATGAAAATTTGCCATTTTATTGCTTGGAAAATTATGAAGTCAATAAAATTGTTAAAGAATTAAGAAAAAATTCCTCTCAATGAATTAATTTTCTTCATAGTTTGATTGTTTTGTTTGTTTGTTTCCTGCTGGTCACTTTCCTTCTCTCTATCTGCAAGGTATGTTAAGGTTTATTTGCTTCCTGATAAATCTCCTCGGAGCAAGCGGAAGACAGCTGTCAAAAAGAGCACAGTGGATCCGGAATTCGATGAGACTTTGAAGGTACTGTTTGCAACTGTGTGCTGCTAAGCACGCTTTTCCATGGTAATGTCTCCTTTTGTAATGTACAATCCTGCAAGTTTGGAATGGTCCTGATGGGGCAAATCTAGCAGTCAGTGACAACAATAATTAAAAAAAATTATGGTTTTCAGTCCAAATAAGAGAAAATGCTTTAGGAGTTACATCAGTAAACTGCAAACCATTAGAAGAGTCTGCCTTTGTCCATGAAAACACTCTTAATAAATTCCAGTGTTGTTCTGAGTTACCTTGTGGCAAAAGGAAAGTGTCTTCCATAGACACTTTTTTTTGTACATTCAGGAATGGAGTGTATTGCAGAGCAGTTAGTATTTTACACAAATAATCCCTTTCAACTGATACCCCTTTTTTCAGTGCCACTGGGAATGTCTCTGTGCAGTTGGCTGAAAGCTAACTGAGTTCCACCACCTCTGAAACGTTGTCCGCTTCATTTTCGTGGTGCAACTGATGCCAGGCCATCTCTTTGGACTGTCTAATTTCAAGCATTAATAATCCCACCAGAGAACATTAGATATGATTTTAATTCCTTAATGCCTTGCAATATTACTTCTTGTGTCCTTTTGAGAACTGTGTGTAGAAAATAGGAGCCATTATTCTCGCTTCACAGACATTTAATGAAATGTGAAGCTGAAACAGAGTACTGTCACCTGGGAGCGGTGGGATTAGTTTGGTTGTTCCCAGCTCCAGTTTTGTACTCAGATCACTACAAAGCCATTTTTTGTGCGCATCAGCAAGCTGCAGTAACACATAAGGTGATGAGTAAAGTGTACTTCGGTAATGTGTTGTCTTGGAAGAGATATGAAACAAAGTTAACGGAGGGACAAATGTGTATTGTTGTTCCTTGAACTACACAAAAGTTTCAGTGTTACCCTCTTCTCTTGGTGTGTATGAACATCAACAATTTGTAGTGAGTGAAACAGGCAAAATGTTTGAAAAGACCATTGTTAAAATTCGATAACAACAAAAAAAAGGTTTCTGAAACGTATGCAATTCTCATATATCCCAAAATCTGTATGTAGGGTTTAAGTTGGGAGAAAAAAGAGCCTGAAGCTGGAATAATTGATCCTAATTTTATAGTCCATTTTCAATGCCAGCGTCATGCAGAACTGATAAAGGAAGAGAGCGCCATGCCTGAACTGGTTGCATGAACACTAAAGGCAGTTTAGTAAGAAATCTTTTAAATGAGTTTAAATATTAGGTCATCCAGATTAGCAGAAACAGTCAAAAGAGCATAGTGCTGGTGCAGGTATACTATATCGTGACACTGAGACCCAGCTCAGTGGGATTCAGCTGCAAATTAAGGCACCTGCATTTATGTAGCTGCGTGTGTGAGTGTGTAAGTGCTCTCGGGAATTGCTGGAGCCCAGGGCGATTCCGGATGATTCGCCCCAGAGCCTGCACCCAACTTGTGATTCAGCAGCCTAAATGTGGATAGCGCTGCTACCCACATTTCACAGAATCATTAAGGTTGGAAAATACCTCTAAGATCATGAAGTCCAACTGTCAACCCATCACCACTGTGCCTACTGATGTCCATACCATTGCCTCCAGCTTTCAGTCCAGGTGGGTGCAGGTCACCTGTAGGCCAGGTATTACATTTACCAGTCTCATGTGGGTATATTAGATATACAAAAATGTCTCAAAGTGCTCTGTGTTTCAGGAGTGGATCAGGGCTTTAATTAGCAGTCGGCTGGATTACTTCCTTGCCCCCGCTGACTGCATTGAGTAGATGGCCACTGGCCAGAATGGAAGTTTTAGCACCTTCATTAGGTGTCTTAATCTTGAACTGACCTCCAGAGCAGCCAAATTCTGCTGGGAGTGTAAAACAGAAATATAAAAAATCCCATCAAAAATGGACAAGAATTATTTAAAGTTCTGAATCAATAATCAAAATGTTTAGCAAGGCAGGCCAAGGTATTCCTGGAATGTTGTTTCATGTTTGGATGAGCATTATTTGGCATTTAAGTAGTGGGGTGATATGCAAATTGCAAAGCACACTCAGACAACGTGGTTCTGTCTGCGCCTGGATGCCT
>Ga0181612_141461_pt1 | contig 15993 bp, 8 predicted proteins | sample HoacroProtozoa21_FD_119630 | JGI IMG/M metagenome (GOLD analysis project Ga0181612, IMG submission 119630) | Hoatzin crop microbial communities from Cojedes, Venezuel. Combined Assembly of Gp0051906, Gp0051904, Gp0051908
CGCGGGGCCGGGCCCGGTGCGGCCGCGTCGGCCGGCGTGGGGATAGACCCGCTGCGAGGGGAGAGCGCGGCCCTGGCGTGGTTTGACCGCCAGCATGGGGCGCGTAGGACCCGGCCCGGTGGCGGCACCGGCAGCTCTCTTGTTCAATGTCTGCTCCTGCCCTTTTAGCCTCTTACTTGTCCTAGTCCTCCGTTTTTTTGCAGCTCCTTTTTGTTCAAAGGTGCTGTGTTCTTATTTTCCTACTCTTTTCTCATCTCCTGACTGGGCGGTCCCGGCTCTCTGCTTTTAGGTCGTGGTCCTGAGACCTCCAGCAATTCCTGCGGCTCGCCTCCGGGCTCTTGCCAAACGGGCCACGTTGTTTCCGGAAGGCACTGCACAAAACTGGACGCAGTAGTACACCAGCTAAGGCCTTGCCAACGCTGCCTGCAGCGGGAGGATTAATTCGTCAGCCTGACGGTGCCAGGACTCGGAACACGGCTCAGGCATAACCATTCCCTTCCAACTCAAACAAACAAACAACTCCCCCTCACCACTGTTCCCCGTCCTGGCTGCCGGCTGTTTGGCTCTGAACGGAGCTGAGTGTTTGTGTCTCTGCAGCTCTCTTGGAATGAACTGCAAACTCTTTCCGTGATTGTGCTGAGACCTTTTCTGACCCTGCTCTTGCAATGAGATTCACAGGTGAACCCTGTGCGGCACGGAGCCTGCACACTGGCCCTGAAAGCCGTGCTGACATAAGGTCACATCTTCCGGGAGCGCTTTACAGGGCCGTAGGCTGCCACAAAGACTATAAACATGTATTTGATTTTTCTAGGTACATATTATTAACTTCCATAGAAAGAAAATATCAGAAGGAAATCACGAGTATGTTACGCATGCAGATGCTATTACAACAAGTTGGAGAATTGTCATTATAGCAGTAGGGTTCTTTCGACTTAAAAAAATCACTCTCATGACAACATTAAGAATCATAATACCTGCCTGCAACAGAAATTGACAAACTACTGTATAACATGGAGTTTCAAAATGAATATACGTTACACTGAGCTGTGGCTGTAAGAAATCATTACTCTGTACTGGCCTCAAGTTCCCCTTTTCACAAAGATGAAAGCAAAGTAAAAACCTTTAACAACCTTCACGTGATGTGTGCGCAGTGTAGGGGAAACCCGGTGAGGACTCACTCGCTTTGTGCTTGGTTTTGCCTGCTAGAGTGGGTAATACCAGTCGAAGATGTTCAGCTTTGCACAGCGCACGTATCACTAAATGCTTTAAAAGAGATTAAAAAAACCTTACCAAAACAGGAAGCCATTTTTTGTTGTTGTTGGCCGGATCCCCAGATGGATCACTCCAGCAACACAAGTGTATCCAGTTTGGCGACTAATCCTGTTAAAATCCGTGGATTTATCTGGGGATGCACAAACATACGGAGATTTGAGCAGCTGAGTAAAAAAAGGCTTTCTTTTGTCAAAAGACAAATGTAGAGGGAATAATTTACAGCCAGAGCAAATGACACGTTTCATGTTAACTTTACTCAGAATTGTATAATATATTTTAAAAATAGCTATAAGTCAGCGTAATGCTATTTGCAATGAAAGAATAAATTATTTTATGTATTATATTTGAGAAAAGGAGGTAAATTGTTTTGCAGAGTGTTACAGGAAAACTGAAAATGTTTGTGTTTTCAGAACTTAGTAAATTAATAAAATACTAAATTTTTGCAGTTAATCTTCAGCTTTTCTATATACAGCACAATTTTCTTAATTGCCCTTTGTGGCAAATTAAGTAATACAAACTCTCCTGTTGCCAAGGCTGCGCTCCTTATAGGTTGTGTATTCTTTGGAAATGCACATTTTAACATTATTTTATTCCTGTTGATTTGCTAATGTGACTAAACCCTTTCCCATAAATTATCTGTGGGTCTTTTTTTTTTTTCAGTCAAGAACAGCCTGTACAATAAACTGAAATGCACATTTTACCATATAAAAAAATGGAACTTCAAAAGATTCAGGAATACCATAGCTTAATGAAGGAAGGTGAAGAACACAATTTGGTATTCAAATGAAGCTGATTTAGTCAAAATTAGTCATGCAAAGAAGCAATTATTTTGCTAATATAATCTTGTGGGGTGCAGTCAAAATGCAATTATTTCCTTTATCTTTCAGCTGTAATAAAAATATGACAAGGAATTGCTGTCATGATCTTAAATGGGAGTTTTGGAGGTTGGAAAAATGTAAGATGGTATCTTTTGTGTCCTCTGCACAGTCAAACATCAGTTTTTATGTTGGTTTCATGGAGAACCGCGATAAAGAGTAACAGCCGCATTAAATGCTCAGCAACAACTTTATATACTGCCATATGTTGGAACTGGAAGTAAATGTTCTGTTGTCATTGACAGACTGGGTTCATTGCCATTTAGGAAATAGTATCTAATAGTTTGGGTTGGTTTTTTTATTTTCTATATTGCCAGCAGAGAAAAAAATTAAATGTAGAAGCTTTGTAGATCTTGTGCCAACAAAGCTAGAGCCTGCTCACCTAATCCCAGCGATAGCTACATTCAGTTTTGTAATTGCTTCCTTATGTAAAGAAAATTGAAAAAAAACCATCGTGGGGTACATTGTGCTTCCTGGTGGAATGGTAAGTAGCTTTCTCCTTTCTTGAAGAATGTGTAAGATGGAATTCTGTATTTGGGTTGTAAGCACTTTATGATGTATTCAGTGCAGGATTTAAGATAAATTGACAGAATCCATTGATTTTACAGCTCTGCTCTAGAAACTGATCATGTAAATACGCGATCAGTTCTGTTAACATCACTGCAGTTGCTTTCTCCATCCGTGCAATCATATGGTAACTTTGGTATCAAAAATCAGTTTTTCTTCTTGCTATGACATGCCAACAAGCAGAGGAGGAATAAGCTGGATTTTAGTTTGGCTTTTGCGTCATGTTCCAGGTATGGTGGCGGCTCGTGTAATGGATATAACTGATAGCTACGCATTGCCTGCAGATCTGTCCTCGATTCACAGCTTGCTTTCATGGGAAAGGCAGCCCATCTCCTTTTATGCCAATTCTGGGTCATTGCTTGGGGAAGCAGTAGGAGGCCCTGAGGGAGCACGGGGGGATCCAGGAGATCAGATTAAAGTGGCCTTTTGCTGCACCTCTCCAAAGGGATGCCAGTGGGTGGTTCAGTCCTCTGTAAGATGTCTCCTAAGTGAGCTTAGCTTCCCAGAGAGAGGCATCCAGGGGAATCTTTTAAGATCTGCTGGGCATGAAAGTAGCCTTGTGGTCTGATCCAGAACGATCTCTGTGAACCTCTGTAGGCAGAGCAGAGTCAGGAAAGCTCAAACAAGGAAAAGAGGAGTCTTGCCTATCTCTGGTCCCTTCTCCTCCAAGAAATACCTGCTCTTTCCTTTTCTCCTGCTAGGTTGGGTGCTGGTGATGATCAAGATTCTGCACAAAATCCCTCCCTTCAAACATCTATAGCTTTCAAAACAGGAAACAGCAGGTATTCAGAAGCCTTCTGAGATACATCTGCTGAAGGCTTTGTGTCCCGTTTTACTGATTTAGACTCTTATACTTCAGAATAGGTATTTTAAGCACAGAGGTGGGAGTGCAAGCTGTTTCCTCCATACCACATACGTACACACATCAGCTGAGATGTAAAACTCACGTAATACCTCTTACTGGCTTGAAGACCTATTTTTGTCTGTTCATATGTGTATGAGTTTGTCAGAGAGAGATGTACTCCTCGTGGTAGCAGAGTGTGTGTAAGCAGATCTGTAAGACCACTCACTGGTTATTTATAAGGGTTGGGGAAGCTCGTGAGTTTTCGTGGCTGCTGTCAGAGATCTCAGTATTAGGTGGTGATGCAATGTTGCATCATCTTGTGGTGTTGGGACTTGACAGAGGAAACACAAGAGGTCAGAAATAGAAATGTAAAGAAAAGGAGTTCACACTTCCCTACAAGGCCTCTAGACTAATAGCATTATATTAAGTACTCCTAAATAAAAATATAGGATTCCCTCAGTCTCTGAAAGTTTTTGACACCAAAAATAACAAGTCTAATTTGCTGCCCAGAGACTACACTATGAGGTTTCTCTAGACAAACTCTCTGAACTGTATTGCTGTGTTGTCTTCCTGTCCTGATGTTACTCTTAATCTTTGAAAATTTGCTCAGCTATATGCTTATTTGTTGGTGCGTCCTCCTGTCTGTGAGGAGGTAAATATATTCATGTTGCACAGGAGTTATGTAAAGGTAGACTTTTATTAGAGGATTTCTGTATTTTTGTTGTTGTAAATGAGTAATGTAAAATGGTCTCCCTTTAAACTACCTCACTGCCACTCTTTGTATATTGAAGTAACATATCCTTGACATACAAAAGTGTTTCTTACCAGAGTTCCAGGCACCCTGTGGGCTAAATTGATCTGCTGTCGTAATACTTGTAGTACTGAAAAGCCATTCAAGTAGGAGTATGTTTGCTCCATCGAGTTTAGTTGAATACCAAATCAGCTACAAAGCAAGCTCTTTCCCAGCTTGATCTTTTCTGGAAACATACCCTTAACCTTCTCCAACAGCTGTAACAGGTGGCCTTAGCAGAGTGCCCAGAAGGTCACCACATTTGGGGTTTTTTTTGACTGAATAAGAGGATTATGTTCCAAAGTGGTGAATCCCTTGTATGGAGAGCCTGCAGTCAGGTCTCTCCCTTTCAGGAGGAGGCTAGGGATCCCATCTGAGCGCTGGGAATCCCCTTGGGGTCACATCTGTGACAGCACTTCATACGCAGCAGACAGCGGTAACTTTGCTAAATAAAAACCTGTCTTCACATTGGAATGTCGAGCTTCTGTCTTTACAGACAAACCAAAGCCTCGACAGCCAGCCAGCACAACCACAATGAGTAAAAAGCCAGATTCAGACCTGAAACTGTGTGCTTGCTTCCTAGAAATGAAAAGCTAGGAAAAGCTGGGAACAAGTAGGATGGGAAATGTCAACCCTTACACACAGAATGAGGGCAGCATTACGCTGTGGGTATTCGTGCTTCATCACGTGACAGTCTGGTCTGCATAGATGGTCTTCCATGGACTATGTCTGCTAGGGCTGGTTGAAGACAAACATGGGAGCATCACCCAGATAAAACAGCTGGTGTCGGCAGACATCCCGTGTAGTTTAGGATTCCTGGAGTTACCATCGGAAATATTACATTACCTATAAAATTCATGTCCCCATTCTTTACTGCCTGCAGTGGAAAGCCAGGGCTCTGCAGCAAACTTTTGTGAAGCCTGTTTAGTCTTTTCCTTTTTGCGGCACAAAGCCTGAGCTGTTCAGCAGGGGAGAACATGGGACCTGAGCCCAGCACTGCAACAGGCTGTCCAGGGAGGTGGTGGAGTCTCCTTCTCTGGAGATATTCAAGACCTGCCTGGACAAGGTCCTCTGCGGCCTGCTGTAGGTGACCCTGCTTCAGCGGGAGGGCTGGACTGGGTGACCCACAGAGGTCCCTTCTAAACCCTACCATTCTGTGATTCTGTGATTCTGTGATCCAAGGAATGTTAAATGCCCAGAGCACTGAGTATGAAGTGCAGAGCATGGTGCAATCTGAAAGGGTAAACTAGAGGGCAGACTTTACTCAAACTGCTCTGTTTTTTCACTACTACACCTTTTCATGATCACAGCCCATTCTGCTGTACTGGTTGGAAAAAAAGAGAAATAAACTCAGGAGCAGTCCGGTCTCCAGAGCCCTAGTAACTTCAAAGAAGTCCCACAGAGCTGGAGGCACAAGCCTCTGGAGGTAGTTGCTTTATCACTTCGTAAATATGTGCTCTGATTATAGTATCTATTCACTGCTCCCATAAATACAATGATAGATTTATTGTACCAAGGCTAAAAATGCTTCTGGCTTGAGGAAAGAAAAATTATTATATTTCATTCAGGACACCATTTGGACCTCTTTCCTAGGCCCTCTTACATTTTGGTCACGGAAAAGCCAGAATTAAAATAACTAGAAATCAAGAGTAAAGTAGTGCGTTGGATTTTTAATTGCATCCACTCATCACGTCTTTCTCCACTATTACCACCAAAAATGCTTCTGCACTAGCCCCATCAGCAGAGTGGAGTCACGCTGTCTCCAAGGTCTCATTTGGACTGTGCCTACTGTCAGCAGCGTTCACTGTCTCCTGGTTACCCCCCCCACCTTCTCCTGCATAAGGTCTCTGTGTCTGTGGTGGTATCACCCTACTGTGGGATTCAAAGCAGTGGCCCTTTAGCAGAGAAATTAACAAAGTCTGTCTCTCACTAATTATTTCAATTATTCTTAGGGACATTTATGCTGTGAGACCACACCAAATTGCGTTAGGCAGCTCAAGGATAGGATTTTTAGAGCTCTGAAGTAAGTTTAACAAGTATGAAACCTTTTTAGTAATCTCTGCGCTGTAGCTTATGTCCATGGACGGAAAATAGGAGTGTCTGTATTTAGCTGTTTCTGTCATAACAACCAGAAGAGTGTGGATTGCCTGAGGTAGGTCAGGTGTCTGGGTTGGTGCAGTCAGCCCAGTGACTCAAGGCATCCAGGTCCCACAGGTCTTGCAATGTTTGAACTGCCTGGTTTGCCCAAGTTAGCAGGACTCCTTGGTCTTGTTGAGGATCCCTGGCCACCTCAGTCATCCACGGGACGCAACAGCCTGCAGGAACCCTGTCATGTCAGTTACCTCAATCACTCACCTCAGCCTGCTGTGGCTTAGGAAAGTGCAGTGTAAATACCGTGGAACTGATGAAACCTGTTATGAAAAGGTTGTGTACAAAGGCACTCTTCAGAGCTCATATGTTTTGAATTTTCTCTATATGTCTAAAAATATGATGCTTAAGTATACATAACCAGAGCTGTTATGCACAATTATTTTACTAAAACTAAAAATTATCAAAATTGCTTCCCTAGTAAAAAATTAAATCCAATAAATTCAATTGACCCTTTAATTACCAGGTCAGCAAAAACTTGGCATTAAAACAAAGTTTTATTCCAAATAGCTATGTCTATCAAACCTTCCCATTTGGATTTAATGTAGGAAGCAGTGCATGACTGACCATACTTGTAGACACTATTGTTATTACTTTGTGAAATGTTCATTTCTTTAAAACAGATCAATTGATTCACAGAACTATGCAGCATGGGGGTTGGACTAGATGACCTCTAAAGGTCCCTTCCAACCCAAAGCATTCTATGATTTTATGATAACCTGGAAAAAAGCTGGAAATAGAAATTTTGTTTAAAGACAGTGTAGAAGAGCAATACAATAACTTTAACGGTTATAATACAAATAATAATAATGACAATAATCTCTGTGGCAACTAATTCTACAGGCAACAGGTTCAAAAAACCAAATGGTTCTTTAGGTACCTCAGTCCATTCATTACTTTATTATGAATAATATTTCCAGCGTCAAAGAGAACTTTAATATTTTATATATTAATTATTAATTCAATTTTAGTGAACCCTGATCACAAGCCAGGTTGCAACTTTAACCTTTTCTATCTGTGACATCTTTCTGTTCCTGAACTGCTCTCTAATACACCTTTTGCTTTTCTTCCTGTACTGTGCTCTGGCCTCTCAGCTAGCTCAGTGAAATACAGTTTACTGGATAACTGTTGGAGTATCTTTAACACAGGAGTAATGTATATCTTGAGTTTACAAATAACATAGAGTCTACACTTAAATACCTATGAACTTCCAGTTATATGCACAGGCAACCAGTATGGCACAGTGAAACACAACATAGCTTGAAAACACAGTGTTGCTTCACAAAATTAAATGTAATAATTGCAGGTAGAAAAGAGTAATTATCTGTAGACTGCGAATTCTTTGACACCTCCTACTATTAACAAGAGTACTGCTGCTATAATATACTGTATCTATTGTTGAAAAGTCATCTAACATCCAAGTTATGGGAAATATGAAAACAAGAACTTCAGCCAACAAAAATAATTATGATAATCCTGTTCCAAATAGAAGTTCCAGTCCTGTGTTACTGAAGTAAATGGGATTTTTGCCATCAAATCTGAAGGAGACTGGGACTGGGCCCTGTATTTTTCAGTGGTTCAGAATACTGACATATGTCCCATATAATGTATAATATTATTGACCATTCTTTAGACCTCTCAGTGTTGCTCCTCTGTTGAGTTTTTTCTGTCTTTGTTGGCTGCAGCTGCTTTCAAAACCACGGCAACTCTCTTGGCAGTCTTCACACCTTTCATTATTCTCCTTTTTAACTCTAATGTTATTTCACAGAGAAAGTAAATGATGGAGAGAAAGACGAAAGGAGAACTTGATCCCGTGTTTCTGCTTGTTCAAAGGTAGCTCGTTTTCACTCTCCTTTGGAATATGTGCTATTTCATAATTATAGCCTAACAATCAAAAGGAAAGCTGTCAAAACTGCAAAATAACATCCTTACCTTTCTCTAGAACTTTGTAAACAATTTGAGAAAATATCAAATTATAAATCTTAGTTTCTCCATTGTTAGGACCACAAGCTATCAAAATATTCCATGTTTCAGACATTTATTGAGCTGTGGAGACTGTGAAACTACTCTACCATTCTCATTCTGAATTTTTCTTATAGAAACAGATAATATCAACAACAACAAATGATTAAGCAGAACTGAGAATTTCACCCAGGGCAAAATTTCTCCACAAGTTCCCAAAAGAACAAAGATTTTTGTCCTGGGCAACAACTCAGTCATTTTACCAGACAATGCAATTATTTTGTGGCAAAATCTGATAGGCCATTGCTCTGGAATGGAGAAAAGCTGGTTTTCTTTGGTGCTTAAAAAAATAAATATGTAAGTTAAACATAAGATTTTTTTGTTCTATGATGTGCAGCATTATCAGGCTGTGTAGCAACAAGTGCTTTGATATAAATCCCTTTTATCAGAACTACAGGAGTATATCGTCATTTATTTCTACCACAGTAAGAATAAATTAAATCATGCACACTGTGTTATTAATGAAATAGAGAATGTTATCATTTGCATTACAATGCTACTTAGTTGTCTCAACAAAAATGATGTCCTGTTTGCACAGCACACAAAATATTCTTTCATCAAACGTGTGCTGGCCAAATTATGCAGAGGCAAAGAGACATTAGAAGGCACTAGGAAAATCAAGAAGGCTTAAGACATTTGCCCTCTGCTGACACGAGGAGTCTGTGGCAGAGCAAGGGACAGAATCTCCAAAGTCTTTATTTAGTGCCCTTCAGACTAGACAGTTTTAGTTTCTATAAACTAACATTAAGCTTTCCTCAAAAACACAAGTGTTCATTGCAGTGTGTTTTACACCACACATGCATTAACACAAAGGAATGATGACTGCATAAAAGGATAGTGGCTGCAATTGTTTCTAACCTGTCTTGCAATAAAGAAATCCTCATATGCCTCTGATGGGTTCATGTGGTTTGTAGAGTGCTGCACATGATGCTACAGCAGACAAAGCACAGTCTTCTCACTAAATTGCACAGTCTCCACTCAGAGTCCTTCAATGTCCATCATTATAGCACAAGTTAAGGACCTTGTGCCACTTGAGGAAAGATAACTTCTTCCAAGGCACTCTATTCAAAACACAGAGGAATATAAGACTGTGTGCAGTCTTACATGATATTCTCACAGGAAACTTTCCACACAAAGATCTTAACATTATTTAGCTACTGGTTATACTAGAGGAACTCTGCTGAGGTTCGTAGACTAGCCCAGATACAACATCAGCGCAGCTCCTGTGTTAATCTAGAGCAATTTCTCTGAATGTGATGAGGTTCCTGTGGCAGAGAGCTGAGGGAAGTGAAGATGTCATTGTGTACTCTAGTCCTGGCCATACTTGTATGATATTTGGCGTAATTAGGTTTGTGGCTTTGGGATTTGTCTGTAGTCAATGATTCTTTTAACATTCCTATGGGTTGCATGTTGAAACCAAGAGCAAGTGGTTCCTACTTGCTTGTTTATAACATAAGCAGTTGTGCCATACACTTTTTTATGATCTTCACAAAATATTTTTTGTATATATATAAATTATATATATACATACATAAATATGATCTTACATATACATATATATGCACATATACATATATCAACAACACCTACAAAAGCTCAGTCTTGCTCCCATTAAGTCCCACAGACATAGCATCAGATCTTGTAGGAAGAATAGCCACCTACTTTTTTTATGCCATGGCTGCAAGCACACGATGATCTTGAGCTTTGTTTTGGGGTTTTTAATGACAATCAACACTTAAATTAATGTCTTTGAAAAGCCACTCTACCTGTTTGATAAAACACACCGTACAAACAAGTCTGCTTAATTGTTGCGGTGAGTTCAACTTTATGCTTGCTCTAGTAAAAATCTGTCTTGTTAAGCACAACAGTTGTGGATTTAATTAAATATGTTGCTCAGTGAAGCATCTGTTTAAAACATTAATGAATGGCAGCTCCCCTGAGACCTCTGTATGTAAGGGTTTTTCATTCCATAACACAACCCTAAAAAGTGTTTTAGAACTTACAAACAATTAGTTGCTCCTTTGTTTCAGGCAGATTTTTCATCATTAATAATGGTACTTCTCTAAATATGTGTTAATTGATTTAAAACAATTCATGGAATAAAAACAAATTTTAACAATCAAAGATCCAAATTTTATTCTCACACTGATATTAATGCAGAGATACTTCAAAAATTCAGAAGGGTGTATTTCTTTTTTGTCACATTTGATGTAGTGTGAATGTAGAGTATATTCTTCTCTAAGTGTGCTTATACAGCTCCCAAGTAGCTACATTTCAGGGGGAGAGCTGGCTTCCCAGACGACATCCTCAAAATTGCCTACATTGAAGTCACAGAGTTGAACTGAGATTGCACCGGCACAAAATTACAGTGAAGAAAGGGGTGAATTAGACTCCAAACACCTCCATAACACAGCACAAATACAGCAGTAATATGTATGAACTTCAGGAGATTTACATCAAGACATAAGGTTAGTTCAAATCCAGAGCAGTGCCCAAATCCTGACATTGTTACCATGCACTTGACCAGTAATGGGAATTTTTACAGAAGAAAAAGTAAGAATCATCAAGTGCTGCTTCATTTTAAAAGCAACCAAATAGTGGTGCAGTCTGATGGATTTGGGAATACAGGAGTTTCCCTGACTGCAGTAGCTACACACAACCACTGCATGGAATAAGATTGTCCAAAGACAAGTTGACTGTAGACTAACACAAAAGAGATTCTCAACAGAACTGTCACTAACTTAAGTGTTTTCAGGAAGACATTAAAAAATGGATGGATATAGACATTATTCTTACACTGTAAGAAGTGTTCCACCCCTAGTTAGAGGCAAGAAACACTGATATTCCAGTTCTTTGAACCTCACTTGGTGAATAAGCTGAGCTGTTGGTCTCCAGAGCTGTTCATGTGGTCCCTTTTATGAGCCAAATGAGTCCCTAAAAAATCACAGTGAGAAATCTCTCAGCAACAAAGGGAAATTTGTTGAGCTACCCAGGCTAGATTTAGTACCATATTTTGGTAAAAGCATTCATGCTTAGCTTCAGTCAAGACATCACCATTTCTTCATTCAAGTCCTTCCAAATATCTGAATTTCCTAGCGTGTCTAGTCTTTCAAGTGTTTACCTGTAAAGATCTTCAGGAGAAAGTCTGTCTTTCTTGGTGCTCAGAGTAGTGCTTGTGGCTGTCTTTCAAAAATAGGAAGGGGAAAAAAGATGTAAGAGGTGTTCAAATTCCACCTTGCTGACTTCAAAGCCAAAAGAGTCAAAGTGATAAATGAACCTGCTTTTGCCAAGCTCAGTGAAAAAGTTGTATGGGCAGTTTACACCATAGGTGAAAAGAAACCCTCTTCTTCACTGCTTCAGTAGCAAGAGAACAATCTCTTTTGTGAGATTTTTCACTGAGTACCCACATCTACAAGTAAAAAATCTTTCTACTAAATGTTGCAATTGGAGTGTACCTCTCATCTCTCATTTCTTCGAGAAAAGAAACAAATACATAGTTCTAGTGTCAGAAACATCCAGATACAGGAAAATAGCCTTAATTTGAACACTAGCCAAGCTAAAGCTGGCTCTGTAAAATGATTCTTCCACATTTTCTCTGCTATGGAAAGAAGGATAATAATTTAATTATTCAAATCAGGTAATAAATACTGTTATTTACTCAAGCGAGTATAAAATTATGGGAGGCTCTGGATATATATTTCATTGTGCTTTTTTTTGTTATATTCGTAAAAAGTAGCATACCAGGACAAATTTTAGACTCTCAATAGTCCCTTAATTGATGAAATTCGGATTGAGGTCAATATGGGGATCTGAAAAAAGAAAATTCTAAATGTTTGGCTTTTTTTTTTTTTCATGCGTGATTTATAGAACTAGAGTAATATCAAAACAAACGCCAAACAATGCCTTGAAAAATGAATGTTCTCCATCTTTGCGTGGTAATACACTCTTTTTAGACTGGTAGACACAATTCAGTTTACTAAGGAATGGAATTTACCAATCTTTGTTTTAGAAACAGGGAAACTGAGGCACAAGAACATTAAAAAGGTTTACCAGCAGTCTTCATGAAGGTGTGAAGGAGGCCAAGCCTTGTGAGCTCCAGCTGTATATCATATACCTGTTGAATGCTGCTGAGATTTTGTGCAAATCAGCTTTAACAACACACTCAGCCTTCGGAATAAGAAATGTATTTTCTCTTCAATATCAGACAAGAACAAAGACATATATATGATATGAGAAAACAAATCTGAATATAAACCCCTTTTCTATTGCTAAAATAGTCTATCAGAAGGTCACAGGATTCACCCCAATAAGATTTAATTTCTTATTAACAGATTTTGTGCAAAACAAACTATGCCCCTGTCCAAGAAAGCAAAAACCAGAACTCCAGACAGTGTCTTTAAGACATTCTACAAGTCTGACCTCAACAGACAAAGAACACAAACTCAATTAGTGGTGAAAATCTTGGATTACATTTTGGCATCTACATTCTGAGAAGAAGGGAAATATGTATGCTTAAAATCTTTTATACATATAATCTTCCTACTCAAATTTATGACAAAAGTATCAGCTTGGATTTTAATTTTCACTGTATATGACTTGGCTAATCTAGGTTTAAAATTAAATTCTCAGGAGAATCTAGGGTTGTAATGTAACTCTTCATCCGTGTTTCCATCTAGAAGGCCTGCTCTGCTACTGACAGCAATGACCACAGGGAATGCATGAGCAACTGCCAGTAACAAGAATGAGGACTGTGCCATTGAAGCCATCCCATGGCACAGTGAAAGAAGGGCAGTAGACTGCACAAGCAATTTGCTATGCACCTCGGAGCCTCCTGCTGCCAACAAGGAAGAACTAGCTGAAAATACAACATTCTGTTGGAAACCTGAGTGGGGAGCAAAACCTTCAACATTTGGAAGATACATGAGCTCTGTCGCGAAGCAGATGGTGTAAGTCCTCCTCCGAAAACAAGTACATGATGAAATACAGGCAAAGGAGTAGTCTCAGTTTCCTAAAGAAAGGCAGCTCGAATCCAAGAGGTCCTTAAACTTTAATGAAAACTGTGCCCAGTCAGCACTTGTAAACACAAGTAGTGTCATCCTTAGATCTATGAGACATATTGAATGTGGCTTCACTGAGCCCTTGCTACTGAGGGATCAAGATTTCCTGTTCCTAACCTGCACAACAAACTGGCTGGCTGCTACAGAAATCTGAACGCCTAGTCCTGAACCCACTGCTTGGATCTGTGAAACCTTACCCTTCCAGATTGCCGGAAATATTTCTATGTTTTTTCGTTTAATTCAGAACCCCGCTTGCACAATGAAAATACGACCAGTCAGAGCTCTAAGGCTTTGTTTGTTTACGTTTGGATTGTTTTCTAGAAGACTTCTTAGGCACCTAAGGTGTAATTATAGATGACTATTGATTTTAATTGAAAAAAGAGAATGTTCAGTCCTTCCCAAAGTCATCTTTTCTTTCTAAGTGTTAACAAATGGAAAAGCCTGTTATTTAAGCCACAATTAAACATATACTTTTTCCTTGCATATAATTACATTCACTGTATGGTATATTGCTTTCCCTTTTCCATAGAGTATCAGAAAAAGTAGACTGCACAAAAATCCTAAAAATACTCTAACACAATATTTTAAAAATCTCCTTATATAAACCACAAAATGAACTCTGCTGAAACCATTTCTCTCCTTTGTAGATCACTTTAAATTTGACTGTTAAACTAAAGCAAAGGAAATATTCTTTTTCAGTTGAAGTAGGGCAAGAAGGCACACAGAAATTATTGGAACCTGCACTCTAGTCCAGGGCCATCTCTTACTGAAAATTTTCTGAGTTATTTTCAGTGGATTGCAGTTATTGAGTCACAGGGATTATATTTGTAAGGAGAACTTTCAGAACTGATCTAATACAGATAAAAACAAATATTGATGTGAATTTGTGGACTAAATTCACAGCACAATCTCACACCATTTTGCCCAAGATGTATTTTTATAATTCAGAGGAGACCAAATCCAGTGACTAAATAAATATAAAGTGCAATTTACTTTACAGGTCAGGGCTAAAGTATATTGGCAGATTTGGTCAGTGATGCACCAACCATCTTTGTCTAAGCATGCGTACATGACTTGGGAATTAAACAGAAAGCAGCCTACTTTGCAGGTAGAAACTCACTGCCATAGTCATTCATTCACACCTCAGTAGAAAACTATGTGTCTAGTGGATTCAGTGCTTTCCTGACTCTTGTTTCTTTTTTAAATGCCAAGAGATTATTGGCTCCATTTGCAGATTTAGTAAAACAATAAATCTTTCTAGAGATTCCACTCCACTTTCTAATATTTTTAAAAGTTCTAACTTTCAGGCATAATTTGGAAAACACAATGAGTTCTCTACCAGACTGGCCTCATGCCCTACCTGCATTAGAGCAGTGGGACCATTTTGCTTCCTAGAGTTGCATTTTGAGAACTGCAGAGCCTGTGTGTATCTCATTACCCCGTTACAGTCTGGAACACCCTGTGTGCTGCAGAGAAGAGAGGCAATGAATTATGGTTGGAGGTGGAACACAGACCAAAGAAATTCAGTTTTAAGCCAGAGTATCCCTTTCCCCGCCATGTCATTTGATTTATTGGTTCTTTTAATCCACATGCAACCCCTGTCATTCAGGAGGCAGGGCAAGGAACCATTGGTGGAAGTGATGGAGTCCTTTGGGAAAAACTACTTGAGAAAGTGAAATAGTTCCTGGCCAATCAGCAAGAGTAGGATTCTGGTTAAAAGGAGAGTAAAAAATATTAGAAAGAAAAATTGTCTTGGGCATGGATACAAACAATAGGGCTTGCACAGAACTGTATTGCTGGAGCTAAGGATTGGAAGAGATCATTTGGAACATCTACTGTAACTTCTTGCAGAAGAAAGACCATAGAAATACATCCACTTACTAAATGAATCTATGTGACTGTTTTTCTTCACAGTGTGAAGTAAAATCCATAGTGTTTCGTCCTTATTTATGGTCAAGAAAGAAGTGTTATTTACTCTATATAAGTTATCTATAGTAATTATTTTGTCCACACAGACCTGACCACTGTTTTCCATGTGTTCTATGTAGAATGGAATCTATTAGTTAGGACTGTAACACCTGCCATCTTTCTTGGCTGCTCAGTTCCTTCTCCACACAGACTCCTTTCACTGGCAATGCAGTGTTGATCCTGTGGACAAAAGTGAAAGAACAGAGAGAAAGAGAGAAAGGACGGGGGTTTTTCTGTGCCCTTTTCCTTTTTAAGTGACTATCTACATGACGTGTTAATTGGCAAGCATTTCTTCAGCAGGAGGAGAGGGAGGAATCACATTGAAACACTTCTGCAAGAGGACACCACCAAAGTTCTAACAGATCTGGAAAACAACCGCAGAATCACAGAAGGTTAGGGGTTGGAAGGGACCTCTGTGGGTCATCTAATCCAATCCCCCTCCCAAAGCAG
>Ga0181612_150342_pt1 | contig 15993 bp, 5 predicted proteins | sample HoacroProtozoa21_FD_119630 | JGI IMG/M metagenome (GOLD analysis project Ga0181612, IMG submission 119630) | Hoatzin crop microbial communities from Cojedes, Venezuel. Combined Assembly of Gp0051906, Gp0051904, Gp0051908
AGGCAAAGGATGCGTGCTTTTCTTAATAGGTCTGGCTTGCCATTCTAGCGAAGGACTCTGAGTAAATCAAACATCAACACTGGCTGCTTTTTCAAAGATCTTCTGTATCCAGAGCTACATTACTGGGGGGAGAAGCTGGGTGAAATGTCGGGCATGGATATAGAATCACTTGTTTAGCCTTAGATTTTATTTATTAAATATTTAATTGGCAAAGTGAAATAACAAGCAGTAAAACAATTAAAACACTTTATATTTTATTATGTTCCTACCTAAACTATTTGCTAATTAGGAACAAAAAAATTTAGAATGGCTGGAAAGAAACATTGAAGCAATTATGTATATTCTGTGAAAGGTGCTATATTTTCTATAGATATGATATGAAAATGTAGTTCTCTCCTGAGAAGTCCAGGGAAGTATAAAACGGCTGTGGTGAAATCCAGCTGCATTTGCATGAAAAGTGGCAGACTGGCCATTCTACATTTCCCTCACTGGCAATGATAGATGATGCCTTTTGTAAGGTATTACAAAATTAAAATAATAAATAAATTATACATAAAATAAAGCAGATGAAATAGTGAAATAAATATATTGTAAATAAAAGTATATTCTAGAGATAATAACATCTGAGGAGAACAGAGAGACTCTTAAATTTAAAGTCTCATTTATGTGAAGGGTTCTTAGACCCCAAATATCTCTAGTGTCTCCTAGAAGATACTTAAGAAGTCCCAGGACACATGAAGAGCTAGTTCTAGCTGCTTCCGCTCCGGCGTTTCCAATGTTTCTGTTTATCTAATACCTGTCATCCTTGTTTTAGATGCTGTGATCCATACTGTACTTTCTGAATTCACTTAAATTGAGTGGTCATTATTCCTTGCCTTATTACAGACATTACTGAAGTTCATAATTAGTCTCATTATGTTCTCATGCTTTATGCATGGTGCAAACAAGATTACATCATAGGTGATGGTTTCATAACAGCGATCGTCTCAGATGATTACTCAGCATAACCATGGACCTAGATTTGAAGTGTCCGTACAGATCTGCTTGATTTTAAAAGGCAGCGGTAACCTGCTGTTTAAAGGGGTGACTCTTTCCCAGCGATCAGTATGTGCATGTGTCCTTTCAAGTAGTGGTCCTAATGTAAGTAAACGCTTATTTTGCTTATTTCCAATTTCGCTGTAATACCCAAGCATTTGGGACTTTTGTGCAAGGGATGATTTAGACTGAAACCTCTGTACTGTCTCTGCCATGAGCAGCGTGCTGCAGCCTGTAATGCTGAGGCACCTGTACAGAAAGGGACAGACCGCTTTGCAAGGAGTGTCTTGGGTAAAGGCAAGACACTCGACGGTGAACAGGAGCACACCATCTCCAGCACCTTTTGCTTCAAGAAGATGGTTAAATATCAAAGACTGAAAAGAACAGTGTGTTAGAAGACGTGTTCTCCTGTAGTTTTTTATTGACTTGGGAAACATCCAACTTGTATGCGCGTAGCAATGCTACTGGAGAACGTATTGTTGGATACTGTATTTCCTTGTGGCTTTGCTGCTTTGACTAATGATGTGGGCTGATGGCTGACTAAAGTCGTGCTACTGAGGCCAGGTAAATCCCACCAGCAAGCTTCCCTTGGCCTGCTCTGAGCTGCTTCCAGGGCTGCACGGGCTAGAAAGCTATCGTCAAGTAGGAGGTGGCAGGCTGGATTGCCTTTTTCTGCGCATCCATCGCATGAGCAACGGGGGTGAGTCTGGTCACGGGACTGGCTTTACGTCAGCAGTCCCACCCAGCGAAAGCTGAGGGAGTGGGAGTTTGGCTCACAAGAAGCATGGTAAGAGGCTGCATGGCGTGTCCTGATGGGAAGGCACGTGCAAGTGGATTACCATACTTCACTGCAGTTTGAATTCTGGCTCTAAAATGGACAGCAAGGAGATTTGAACTGATGCCTACAGCCCCGTGATGGAGGGCGAGATGCTCGCAGGCAGCACAGCTGTGCAAATAGCGTGTGCTTGTCAAGGGCAGGTCTGCCACCCCGAGAAACGCAACGGCTTGTTTTGGAGCGAGGGAAGCATTTTACTGCTATAATAAAGGCAACTTGGACAAACATTTAGAAGACACTTTTGAATGATGTAAAACAAAATGCTGCTACTCTTAGCTCGGTCAATGAAACAACACTTTCCTCCCAAATACTCGCACACCTTGACCAAGCAGTAAATGAATAGTCTGCTGAAAAATGTAACTACTGCTTTTCCATTGGTGATTTGCATTGGACCCTAGCAGATACTCAGTTATGTGTGGTTTAGTATGTGGGTGTGGAGGAATGTGTTTGTGTATAGGATGGGTATAGATGTTCATTGGCCTCTATGATCAGGTAGAACAGAACCACAGAAAATTACTCCTGCTGATTTTAAAGGCCTATTAATTCACTTCTCCCACAGGAAATGACTTTATGGGTAGAAAATTGTGAACTCTCTAAATGAGTCCATATTTATTTCAGATAGGGAAGGATATGTCTGTTGCTATGACTTTGGATACAAGTAGCAGGAGGGGTGAATTAAAAATAGCAACTGCTCTTCCCTCGCTTTCCTATGTCAATAGCTTATGATAGATGTACGGAGATTAAAATGAAACGGCTATGGAAGAAGAGCAGTCAGAAAAGCAATACCTTCCCATCCAATGACCTTTACAATTTAAAGGATGAAAAGATACATTATGCACAAACATTTTGTTATCTTCAGGAACAAAGTGCTGGTAACTGAACTCTGGGTGGCGCGGCCTGAATACAAATGAGCATCCTAATTGAGCTGCTTTGATCTTTCTTAAACTCTCGTCCCAGTCAATAATAGAGTGTTACTGAAGGAAGCAGGCCTCTCATTAGAGGTGGCATACCATGACAGAGAGGTTCCCACAGTGGCGTCCATCCTGTCATCGATTATGCGCCGCTAATCAGTGAACGGGGGCATCGAAAGCAAAGGTCTCCCTGCTGCTGGCAGCTGCTGCTTTTGCCAAGTTCCTGTAGGTTCGCTTCTCGAGCAAAGTCCAAGTCTTACCAAGAGAAAACACAGTCATATGCTCACCCTGTTTTGTTGGGGTTTGTTTCTTTTATTTCCAGGGCGAAAATGGAAAAATGAGTCGCAAATGATGAATGGTAGTGGCATTGCTTGATGTGGCACTGGATGACATTAGAGTCATAAGGCAGCGTACAGATTAGTGTACAATAAAATATAATGGCTTCTCTGATATGATCAGGAAGGGTAAAGGAGAAAAAATACACTATTATTTAGTACAATATACCTAAAAAAAAAATCCTTCTTTCTTTCTTTCTCCGAAACATTGCATTAGAGATTTCTCTTAACTGCAAAACTGGCTTCTTTTGTGTGAAAAATGCAGGGAACAGTTCTGACTGAAAACTGTGATTGAGACGATGTTATTTATAGTCGTATTCCTTACAGTCAGAAGGCAGGATTTGTGATACGCTGTGTTGCTCGCTGAAGCGTACGACCCCGAGGCGCCCTGGGTCGCATTTGCCGACTGGTTTTTGGTGGTGTGACATCCCCGTTCGTGAGGCGCAGCTGTGGCCGCAGATCCCTCCGCCTGAGAGCTGTTCTCCATCCCATCGAGCGGGAGTTACTGCGTCGCAGAGGTGCGTGAAGCAACTCCTCTGAATTACAGAAGAGAGAGAAAGGGCTGCTAGGACATTTTTTTTAAAGATGCCCTTTGATTACATAGCTGGCTTCAGGGCATTGTGTATGTTTAGTTGCTTCCTCTGACCTTGGAGAAGAAGGAAAACTGTGACTGGTTGAAATGTCTGAAGCAAATATGTTTTTTTATGAAGTTTAGAGTTTTTTGTGTTTGGGTTTTTTTGGGGTTTTTGTTTTGTTTTGTTCTCCTCCCCCCCATCTTCTGTGGTGATAATAACATGCCCTATTGACATTATTTAAATTTTTGCAAACACTGAATGTGTCTGATAGGCTTTCTTTCCTCCCGCCTCCTCCTTTAGTTATTTACAAGTCAAAGTAAATAAACTTAATATTCCTCCTCCCTTCCACTCCTAACCTGTAGCGGTGCTGGGCTCTGCTGAGCAGCCACTGTGTCTCACACCACCCGTGGCTCTGCTTCGCTGGGGACTGGGAGGTTCCTTGTGTATAAATAACATGCATGATCATTTAGTAGGGGCTGAGATTTGGGATGAAAACAGACTTCTAAATGCAGGTTTGTTATCAACAGACAACACATTTTAAAAGGTAATGGTGTGCCAAATCAGAACATAGTTTTAATTTAAATACACTCTACTAAAGAGTTCTGACATGTTAATTGAAAGTTGAAATGAAGCTCTGGTGCTTTTGCAACTTTTTTAAACAAGCAAATTCAGTGTTTCTAGAGGATATCATATTTTGGACTGCAACTAAAATTAGGCCACGTGCTTTACTTCCTCCCTACCTCCAATACATGTAATTACCCTCTGAAAATTAGTTGCAGAAATGGTACTACAGGATGAAAGTAGCCTGTGTAGTTTTTTTTCTATGCTGAACTGTACACAGTTGTGTGAAACCGGAAAAGGCATTTTTGACTGCCAAAGTTTTGAGCATCCGGCTACACAACTTTTTGGCTCAAATGCCCCTCTAAAATGGAAGATTCTGAAATCAGAAGCAAGTGTTGGCCTTAGTAAAGTTTTCAGGTTGCCTGCTTTGGTTTTAGCATGTTAGCTATCCCACTGCCTTTTTTAGGGAATATTTATGCACTTAAATTTAGTTCTTAAGAATCCTATTAAATCTGGTGTCTGGCTGGTGTTTCTACTACATACTGCATAAATTAAAAATTCATCCTGGTCGTGCTCTGTCGCTCTGGATTGCAATCCTAGTAGGAGTGGGCAGACTACACAGAAAGTACTATCCCTTAATAAGAAGACACAATTTTTACATGTTTTGGACTATAATTATACTTAAAATCACACTAAATTTTAGTCTCTCTTGCTTTTCAAACCGCTTTGTTTGTAGTGCGTTCCAGTTCAGCCTGGTTTCCTCCCCTTATTTGAAGACTTGTTTACAGTACAAAAGCGGAATTAGCTCGTTCTTCTGTGGATGCAGTGATTTAAATGCTGTGTATTATCACTAACGTAGATAGCTCAAGGTGAATGAAATGGAATTGGCTGTTTTGCATGGTGAGGTTCTGATTTTTAATTAAAGTGTTTGAGTTCTGTTTGTTGCAAAGGGTAGGCTGCACGCCTTGGCTCACAATAAATGTAGGTAGTGGGCCGGGACAGCAGTATTTTTGATAAGAACCCTGAGAGCTTTTATTCCAAAGGCCTTTTCCGTGATTGCCTTTGCAACCGTTTATGCATAAAATCTCTTCAGGCCTCATGAAAATATCTCCTCTTGCTAAAACAAGTCCTGCTATTGAAGTGATCTTTCTGTCCACTTCTGTCTGTTGTTTCCTTCCCTTTTCGGTCTTATTTAAACAAATTTTGAAACATATGGTATTTAGCTTCGTGAGACAAATGGCCATGTAATTTGTCCGCTTTTGCCGTTATGTCTGAGTTCTATCGAGAAATAGCTTATTTCAGTGACATGGAATTTCATTGCCAGTACAAGGGTGAAATTTCTGGCTGATACGTTAAGATCTACGTGGTGTGTGCCTCTTAATTCCCATTTCAAAGGAGTTTAGTCTTTGCATATATGCAAAGTAGCATCACTGGAAGCTGTAGTCATATACTAACAGAAATCAATCTGATGGGGCCAGAAATAATGGCTTTACTTCTGGCATATTTCTGTAACACGGGTATCTCTCTGTAATTTGGAAAGTAAGTGGAGCCTGGCTTGTTCTGCCAAAAATTGTTACTGATGACTACAGGTGTTGGGAATTGATAGTGCAAGTCCACCAAAGGACAGGCCATTTTTAGGTGTCCTGTTTAGGCACGTTTATGATTTGAGAAAATATCAAGTGCACCATTATAAAGACAGTGCCACTGTACAGCCTGGATGAGTAAATCAAGTGCTCTGCTCTCTTGTAATGCTGTAAGTCATAAATGCTCTAATGAGGGTCACTTGTACTTGTTGCTTGGTGTGTGGGTATAAAGAGTGTTCCACTCCGTCATATAAAACTGCTGGCATCTGACACTTAAAATGTCTGTTGGCTGCAGCGAGGCACGGTAGATAGAACCGTAGAAGATCTGGAGTTGGAAGGAACCCGTAAGGATCATGGAGTCCAGCTCCCTGCTCTGTGCAGGGCTACCGCCACTAAATCAAACATCAGCGCACTCCCTGCTGTACAGAAATAATGAAAGAGTTGTTTAAATTTTTTCCTCAGAAAGACCCTAAAATTTTTTGTTGAATTACAGATAACAAGTTGCAAACAGCTCTTTCATTAAGCAGCTGGTTAGGGACTTCTAACCCAATTAAGAATTTGGATTTTTCCTGATTATGATTTTCTTTCTTGCTTAAGAGATAAATTAACCAAGATGAATTATCAGGTGAACAACAGCAAAGCAGACAATTAGTAAATGCATTAGAATGGAAATATCCAGAAAGAACAAAGACTTTTCCATTGCCATTTAAAAAACAAAAGACATGGTAGAAAAGAAAGCAGTTCTATCCTTGCACATTGTTTAAAAAAGGGAGGGAGGGGTGTTGTGGGCTTTTTTATTCTCCAGCATGCATTACCTATTAAAGTTGACTAAGCTTTAATTACAGAAGTATTTATCTGTTGCATAAAGTGAATAGTTTTTGCAGACAGTGTAAAGGCAAACTAGAATATGCTGCCTTGAAGATGTTTTGATGTGGATCTGTGCAGTTTTGTGGGATTTCTGGTTCCTTCCCTGCGTTTCCATTTGCAGCCATCATTTTACTCCTGAGGGGGTGGGGGCTGCCGTGAAGAGGGAGCGCTGCTGTTCATGAGAAGAGTTGCACTGTCCAAGTTTCTGTTGTTCGCGATGCAACTTGCTTCTTACAATGTTATTAAAGTTACCCAGCTGTTGGCAGGTTGGCACTCTCGAGCCTGTAATATTCATTGGATAATTCTTAGCTCTTACTGTTAATAGTCCCAGCGGCCTCTCGCTTGCTGAAACCCCCATATTGATTCCATCAAATCAAACTAAACATTTTCCCTTAGATAAATAAATAGAGTTATTGACTCTCATGGAGCTCAGAGATTTATGGACCTATCAAACTACATTTATGAAGTCATTTTCTGTTATGACTGTAAATTATTTCCACTGAAGTTCTCTGTTGATTCATATCCCATGTGAGTTTCTTTCACTAAAATGTCTCTTACTTCATTTTGCTCCCTAATGTTGTTTTTTGTCTTTGGTTTCTGTTGTAGCTTTGGCTTCGTATCTCATTGACATTTTTATTATTGTTATTATCTCCCCCACCCTCTTCTTTCCCCAACACTTCTACTCCCATCAGACCCACTTCTGGTGACTATTTTACTGATACCCTCTTAACCACTTGTGGTTAATTCTAAACTTTTCAGTCCAGCTTTCCAGGACGGAGTTTAGAAGAAACACCATTTCCATTTTGAGTTTCATCTATATTTAAGTAAACAACAAATTACTCTGCACTGGTCTTCCATCCCGTATTTTATCACCGGTGCATTGTTTTATTTTTTCCTACAACATCCCTAAAAATCACTTTTCACATCTTACTTTTGTGGGCTGTGAACACTGGTGGTTTTATTAACTCAATGTCGGTACAGAGATCATGAAAAAAACAATTCTGCACTCGTCTTGCTCACACTTCCTCTAACATTTTTAATGTTCTTCCTTCTGCGTCATTTCTGTCACACTAGCTGTCAGTTTTTACCGTTACGTGATGTGTCTAGCCAATGGATTTTTGTGCTCAAGAAATCCAGTGTAAATAAGGGGAAAATTAGATGTTCATTTTCCACCTGAAAGATCCTTACAGATGCCTTCAGTAATATTACACCATCGTGTGGGACAATAGAACATAGAAAACATATATATTAAAAATAAGTAATAGTCTTAGAATTATAGTAATTTAAGGATTTTTTGATCGTGTAAATTAGTTGCTGCTAAATACTGAATCATAGAATTATAGAAAGTTTTGGGTCGGAAGGGACCCCTTATCTAGCACCTATGAAAGCTGAGCTCTGCTAACATTTCGATGAGAACACGTTTAATCTTTCCTTGGTTTGAGCAAGCGGTGTCGCTTGAGGGAGCTTTTACCCATGGACATGGGTGCTGCCAGGGGCAAAAAGGATGAAAACTAGTTCTTACAGCTGGCTATAATGAATCACGAGTGCAGAACACGGGTGTGTGTTATCAGTGGGTTATGTCTTTTTGAAATTTTGTGTTTGATTTATTGAAGCTAATGTGCTAGGGGAGAGTCTGCCTCTGGCTTTCAAACAGTACAACAAGTTCTCTTATTCAGTAGTTCTGGGTCAAGTGGTTTTTTGCAGTCTGATCGTTCTGCCTTCTACCCATTATGTTACTTTTCTAATTCTCATTGGCAGATTTCTAGTAAATAATACTTGATCTGTATCAATCTTTCTCCATATCTTGCAAGTGACAAAGCTTTTCACCTTCCTGTGATGTTTAGTTCTCACTTTTTTAGAAGACCAGCATGGTGAAGCTCAACCAGCTCGTTGTCTTGTGTGTCTCCAGAGTCCTTTAGGTTGCCTTAGGCCAATAGAACAACCTCAGGGCTTATTTCCATCATGACTATGAGGAAGAATGTCCAGCTGGGAATCCTGAACAAAAAGCTTGCTGTCTGCTTTACAATTGTAATTCACTTGCAAGTATGCCCTACTGGTCCCTTCTCTGTGTCTGTTCACAGAGAATGTGAATTTTCATGCCTGGGTATTTTTTGGGGTGGATTATGGGGTTTTTTTGTTGGTTTTCTTTTGGGGGGTGGGGGTAGTTGTGGTTTGTGTTTGGTGGGCATGTTTTTTTGGCAGTTCTCTAGCACAAAAATAACCAGCTGAGACTTTTACTTCCAGGAATGCTTGGTGTGATAAGTACTGAACTGCCTAGGGTAGCTAGTTACTACCTTGGAAGTTTTAATGTTGTCAGAGTTACCCATCCCTTATCCATAAACAGTTTTCTCACTTACTCAGTGTTTTTCTTTTGCACTGCTTGCAAGGTTATTAGCTGTGATGAAAACATGTCTTCATCACGTTGAAACAATGTGGATTTCACAAGGCTTAGTAAATATGAATTAATACCTCTAAACTTTGAGGCTACAACTGTACTAACAGTATTATGCTGAGCTTATTAGCACAATTATTGTTTGCCTGTTTCCTGCTCACACTTGTTCTGCCTTCCATTTTCCTCTAAGCAGAAGTGATTTTCCCTGTATCCACAGGCAAATATAACAAACTATCATAACAACTGATCAGAACTGAAAAGCAAAAGGATAGTGAGCTAATTGCTACCTAATCATGACTGAGAAGTGTTATATTGGCACTAGGCTCCAGTCTGCTCTCATTACACTTCTGTAGATGACTGCTGTCTTCCCCTGCAGTGACTTGCAGTGCTCTGGTGTTGCAGTTGGAGTGTGGTGCTCTTTGTGTCTTGTCTGTCAGTGTGGCTGCGGAGCGGGCACTGCTCCAAACACGCAGCGTGGCCTTTCATGAGCTTAGCCCAGAAGCTGACAGCAGTCAGCCTGGCTTTCCTACAACAGGGAAATACCCCCAAGTATTTTCCTTATACAGTCTCTGAGCAAGTGGTGAGTTTTGTGAGGTGCCTGGCAAGACTAAGCATTTTCTCTTGATAAAATGAAAGTGTAAAAGTTAGGCTGTCTCTTATATTGTTTTATTGCAACTTGAAATTTTTGTGTGAAATGCTGCACGAAACCTGTGTCTCGGTCAATATACGATCACATTCCGACACGGAAGGAAATTGATTGGGGAAGTCTGATTTACTGCAGTGGAAATTGAAATCCCAAGCTCTAATTTTTTCAGGTAAAACAGCATGCAGCCAGTGCTGTCATTCAAAAGACCATGGATAATGATAGTGGGAGTCTCTTTATACGTTTATATATATTGAAATTATATGATGAGCAGTGGCTGATGGCTGACCCTTCCCCCTAAGCATGAGTGCACACAAACACCTGCAGGGAATGGTGATGTCCCCCCGTTGCACCGAATGTAGAGAATGCCACCAAAAACTGTGTCATGTTTTATATGCAGATAGCAAAAAATCTGACATTTTGATGCCAAAAACTGTCACTGGGCTTTTTGAAATATGGTTACCCGGCGCTCCCCAGACCCCTGCAGGAAATATTTCTACAGCCAATTCCAGTTTGGAACAAATTTTGAAGAGAGAGAACCTGAACACAGTGTAAGTGTTAGGTCCTTCAGCCATGCGTGTGGCTCAGGCAGAGGTGCCTGTTGTATGCTTGGTGCTCCTGCGAAGCTTGCAGACGGCTTCCGAGGTTCCATGCAACTACTGCCAGTGTTTCTGAGGTACAAAATGGGAGGATGGGCTTCCTAAGTTGGAACCAGTGACCTGGAAATTGTATTTCAGGCCTCATACCCTGCATGTTCCTCAATGGTAAGCCTTTTCTTTCCTAAACAATACATGAATGCTAAATGCTTTTTCACCCCAATAAATCAGTTGCCAGAAGTGCTGCCTAGGCTTGGTTTCTCTGGGCTTTATTGCAGCCTGTACTGAAGTACAGTATGTTTCTTCTCTGAATGGTTTGAACACCTATATTTTACCATTGTCACATCAAAAGCCATAAATATTCATGCTGATGACCAGATATTAGCTGAGAAATAAGAAGAATTCAGGAAACATGTCTCAGAGCTGGCTCAGAGAGTAACAGACTGACAGATTGACAACTCTATTTCCACATCGTACTACAAATAACAGAACAGATATGACATGGTGAATTCTGGTGCGACCATGATACAAAAGGTAATTCAGTGCATGTGAATGAAGAATAATGTAAAATACAACATAGAAATGTATTTTAAATCAGTATTTTTATCTGAAAACAAAAGGTCTTTTTTGTTAAAATACCTCTAGTAAAGAATTAGCAGCTGGGGCAGTAAAACTTAGGTACACTCAGAGAATTCCAAGAACGGACTAGATGACCCACAGAGGTCCCTTCCAACCCCTACCATTCTGTGATTCTGTGATTTGCAGCAGAGAACTGTCTTAATGAACTTAAGATTTGAGGTCAGGATAATACAGTAGCGGGGCAAAACCTTCTTCCATTATGTAAATAATACAAAATACCTTTATGTCAGCTATTCAGATATGAGCATACTATCTTTTATTTGAAATAAAAAGTTCTATCAGTCCTGAAGGTTTTTCTTGTACTATTTTCCTGATGTATATTTTTTATGTCTGTTTGTCCTCATACTACATACAAGACCTCAGAGCATGCGGTTTAATTAATAGGTCTTCATTTATGATTTCTGAGCATCAAGTGTCACACAGTGGGCCTAAAAATTGTAATTCCTCTTGGGAATTTTGGCATAAGACATGCCACAGTTTCATGTTCTTTGAGCAACGTGTGAAAACCAACTCGAGAATAACTGCAGTCCTTTTCTTACCTTACGTGTGGGTATCGCATTATAATAACACAGCATCAGTGTTCCTTTGTTTATGTATTTCCCGTGTTGGGTTTTTTTTTCCCTATTTGATTGCAAGCCATCCTAAGTTGTCCACAGGATGGCCCATAAAATTTACTGTAAGTTCTACTTAAGTGGTTATTGCAAACTTGGTTTTCTGTGTAAGAATGAAAAAGGAGGGAAAATTTGCAAATTTTTGCTTATGGTAATGAAAATCAGAATTATGCTCTCCTATTTTTGGTCCTCCTTATTTTTCTTTTCAATAATGTTTTACCTGTACATATGCATGGGATGAAAAGCACCTCTGTGTGTGTGCGTGTGCTTCCAGTGTGTATTGTCAACCAGACTGAAAGAAGATGCATGGATGCTGGAAAAGGCTAGTTAATCAAACAGATGTAGTTGCAGTAATTATGAAATCTCCCTATTAAGCAGAAGCAGTAAGTCATTAAAATCTCTTCTCCGGCCTTTTGGCTAAGATCAAGCATAGAATATCTTCTCATTAGGATAATGGAGTTCAATAAAATGATATTCCATCATTCTCCATAAGGGAGCAAAATGGAACTTTTTGGTTAACTGCGATCACTTAGTCATTCATTTTATCTTCCTCCAATCTTGTTCATTCATTTATAAGAGAAAATTAATTCTTCACACATTCAGCCTACTCTCCTGGCAAACGGCATTGAACGTAAAAGTTAACTTTGTAAATTAAATTAAGGGTGGCTTAATGAAATTAATCCTGAGAACAAAATGAACAGAAGTGAAAAGCGTTTGGGATTTTTTTGATAGATATTTTTTATTATTATTCAGGAAGCTGTTAATAAATACAAATTCAGTTTGTTAGATTTAAGGAAAATTTATTGAGGTAAATTAGAGGTTCATTACATAAACAGTTTAACTTTTATTTTTCTGTTGTCTTTTTCACTGGAATTTCCTTTATGCTGATTCTTTCCTTATTGTTTTCAACACCTTTTGGCTTGATTTTTCTGGGAACTAAGGATCTTAGTTATACATATGTGATTGGACATATCGTCATTAATTGTTTATGGATTCAGAAGTGGGGTAGAAAAAACAAGCTTGAAAGGAGCCATGTTACATGGCATATGATCTTAGAAATTATATTGTAGTAGATTTTCCCTATTCTGACTGGATGTCCCTGATTCATGGTTGAGTTAAAGGATTGAATAGTTTTACTTTTTGCTTCAAGCTTTTTGGTCACCTTTACCCAGAGCAGTTATGGATGAGAAGTAGTGAAGTAATCTACTCCTCTGTAAAAGGACGAGGCACAGTAGCTTCAATGCATTGTGTAGGTCATTCGAGGTTTGAGGAAAACTTTCAAATCTTGTTAGAGGCCTTAATATGAGGCTGTCTTAGTGCAAAGCAGCCTTATCGCTGTGTTTATGGTGATTGACAACACAGGATACGTAAAGTTCCCAGCATACTGTTGAATACGCAGGTGTGAAGATAAATCATAGTGCTGTGATGAAAGTATGCTGTTGCTGCTGATACGTATATCCCAGGAAGAGCACTTGAAAATGGTCGCTTGAAATGTAGAATAATAGGTGAATTCAGGGTGGTTCTCATACTCGCTATTAAAAGTTCACAAGTAGCTTGCCATAGAAATTAATAGTGAATCCTCCAATTCAGCCGATGGTTTTAGCTAATGGTGCTGGATCCTGGATTAAGAGCCCCAGCTCAAACTTGAAGAATTGCTGTCTAGAGCAGGCAAGTAAGAGGTTTTCCTGGCTTCCCTGAGGTGTCTTTCCCGACATACAGCTATACCGTCAGCCCCTCTGTGCCCAGGAGAGGGGGACTGAGCTAAGCTCAAGCCTTGTCAGTGTTCTTTGCTTACTGAAAGGACAGCATGATTAGGTTCCTTTTGGTATCATTTCTTTTATGGAGGAGGCATGCTGTCCGAGTTCCATGTTTCATTCCAATGGGATCCCAAGAGGCTGTGTCAAAGATAGAGGAAAGGCAGACCTCCACGGCTTTGTTCAGGGTGTGAATATTACACTGAAGACAGGGAGTTAAAACTTGAAGTAGAAGGCTGACTACATAGAATTCATTTTACAAATTAATTTGGTGTTCTTTAGATGCCCTAGAATAGATTTGTGAAAAACATGTAATGTTTTTACGCTGCATTTAGTCAACATTATTGGCAGGAACTTGTGTGGCGTCTCTGACGAGCAATGTAAAGTCAACTCTCTGATATTTGATCGTTAAGCGGTGTGGTGGGTTGACCCTGGCCGGTGGCCAGAGCTGGCAGCCCCCCCGCCAAGACCTGGGCAACTCTAGCCGGTTCAGCTGGAAAGTCCTACAGATGATGCTGCATTGCTGCATATATGTATTTATACAGGCTTTCATATGTATTTACAACAGGCATCCTTCACTTTGAACATAATGGGAATTCATGATCCAGACAAAGGTAGTAAACTGTAATGTTTGGAACTTAATATTCAGATAACTGATTAAAATTGGAGGGAATGGGCTATAATTATCAGTCACCTTCATTTTTCAGATATGCTAATTTAACTGTGCTGTTTTCCTTGGTTGACATGTTAAACATGTAGTAATAATAAGGCTTTACCAAGCATAATTACCAAGTACTCTTGGCCTTAAAAATGCCTCAGTAGTACCCATGCATGATAATGAGGATATGATAATAGACGACGCTATTGTCAACACCATTTGCATTTGATAATTAGAAGAAACCAACAATTTATATTCAAAAAATGCTACAAGAACAGCAGGATAAACTGGACAGCTAAAGCTGTTGTAAAACATATTGGCTTGGATTTCCATAGCACATTAAAATAAGGTAGGTCTGGTAATTTAAATCAGCGAGAGAAATGCAGTGACATATTCTATCTAAAAATCTGTCTTACAAAACCATATATATAGCATCCTCCCAGGCAGCTTTTAAGACAATGAATTGCATTACTGTTCTCTTCAATGAGTGTTTCTAAATCAAGAGTTTCTGATGAGAGAAAAAGGAAATGGCTCTTGTGCCATAGTAATGACAGTGCTGTTATTTAAAAAGCACTAATAATAATAGAAAAAAAGTCTTTGGGAGCCTGTGAAGTTACCTGGAGTAGTTATAACTAGCCTTCACAGGGAAATGGAACAATTGTGCGCTAACACTCCGCTTGATTTAAGCCCTTTTAAAATTGATTTTGATCCCCATGAAGTTCAGAACTGGGTTTCCTGCTTGGTATTTTCTTCTGCTCCGTTTCTAACAGAAGCTTTCCTCCTCTCATCCCAGTAATGCTCCAGACACGCAGGAGTAATGCAGAAGCTGTTTTTCTGTGGATGGCAAAACTGGTGTGTTTGAGGATGCTTAGTTCCTTCCACAAACAGGTGAATTTTGCCTGGGGCAAGGCAGAGACTGGAAGTAGGAGTAGTGCAGCACCGTCCTTCCATCCTTTCTCTTCAGTCTCTGCTAGCATGACAGAACCGTTAAGATCTGGATCAGCAGCACTGATCAACGCGGGCAGTCAGTGTCCTTTGATTTGCACCTTATAGTCTGGTCAGAAATGATTTTTCAGTTAAGTAGCTCTTTGGAAGTGTTGATACAATCTGTTTGTTTTGTGTAGGAGAATATAGACATTTTTTTGCTTTGAGGGGAAAGAAGCAAAATTTCTTTCATCACAATGTGCTTTACTTATTTTAGGGACCTGTTCTCTGGTACATCATCTCCTGTGATGCTCTTAGGACAGCGAAGCCTGTGAGAGAAGCCTTTTCTCACAGTAGCAGTGCTTCAAGAGAGGAAATACAGTCAGAAAGTCTAAACTACCATGAGCGTGGAACACACCAAGGTAGAAAATATTGGGGGGCCTTCTATGGCTGCTGTGTTTATCTTGGTGTTTCATTTGACATCATGACTTGCTCAGGTATTCTGTGAAATATCAGTGGATGTTGTTGTGCCTTTTTGGCTGGACATCTCCCTATTCAAACAAAACAAAACCCAGATGCCACTATATAATAATCGCTTGTCACCTTTTGCTCCCTTATGTCCCCTTCAAGCCAAATGATAAAAATGATTCATGCTTGTTAGACCTCGAACTACTTTTTCTTCTTAAAAATGAAAGCACAAGTACCAAATAAGAAACAGAACACATGGTAACTTGCTTTGTAAAACTCTACCTCCAGCTGAATCCAACATTTCTTTTACCAATTGGACAGGCAGGAAATTTATTCTCAATTAATTCATTCTTCTGAATAAAATCTGAACTATTATACAATTTGGATATTTGTTTTCCTGATCAAGTCCACAAACCATGGCACTTAACCACACTTAAAATTGCTTGAATTCAGTGTCTGGCTGTGCAGTGTTTTGATATTGCTTCTTGTCATCATGCTAAGGGTTAATAAAGGCTGGCACTGGCTTTCCTTGCATTGGAATTTCATTCTCTTTTAAAAAGAACATTGTAGGACCTGCAGCACTCCTAATTGGTATATTCTCACAAT
>Ga0181612_175462_pt1 | contig 15990 bp, 12 predicted proteins | sample HoacroProtozoa21_FD_119630 | JGI IMG/M metagenome (GOLD analysis project Ga0181612, IMG submission 119630) | Hoatzin crop microbial communities from Cojedes, Venezuel. Combined Assembly of Gp0051906, Gp0051904, Gp0051908
CCCCCCCCCCAATATAATACGCATTTTGTCATAAGAGGGGTTGTTTTAATGTTTAAAATATGGTAATATGGTAATCTCCTTCCACATCATAATCCAAGTGTCAAGGTAGGCACTGTTTAGATGGTGTTTGCTGCTGTCAGAGGAATACAATTGTAATAACACCAACCAAACAAAGGGTTACTAGGAGGATACCGTAGTTTGCCAAGAGTACATTTTGCTGATGTCAGCAACCCGGAAGGTAAGTTGATTTTGACCATATGTAGGAATAGACAGCAGAGGGATAATACACAGCACTGCTGGGTGTGGTTTTACAGGGATTTAGCAAGTGCCAACTAGCAAAATAAGCAGGGCAAGGAGATTAATTACCTGCAAAGGTGCATGTTTAACTCTCAACAGTGCTGGGTTCTGGAATAGATGTTACTAGCAAGCATTTTGCTTAATCACCTAATTACGTAAAAAATAAATACATTATATAAAATACTATGTTAATTAAACACAGCTGAGTGACAGTCTGCTCCACCCTATTCTAATACGCACACACAGACATTTAGCATTGCAGTTATGTGTTTTCTCTCTCAAGCACAACATTCTGTAGCACAGGCAAAAAATTTACTGACGAACAGCACTGCTCGTTACGTGGGCACTGGGTTGGCTTCTGTGACATGAGTTACTTGACTTGGTCCAGCTCGGGGGGGTACTGGTGTCCAGTCAGAGAATCTACCTTCCAGCAAGGTGCTTTTTAGTGCTAGTTACACAGTTTCACAAGGAGACAACATGTGACTTAGATGAACCCTTTCTTTGGTTCCACACCTCGTTTGAGGATCAGGCCTAAGACAGGGCAAAGTAAGTTTATATCCCCTCCACCTCCATCTGTTTTGTAAACACTGTGGTGGGCTATGAGCCTGTTGCTATCGGTTCACTTCAGCACAGATAAAAATTCAGCACTCTTACTATATTACTAGATCACTTGGTGATCAGTAAGCACAACTAAGGAAAGACACGCATGCATTTGTATGGGGTGAAATGCAAAGTTTTAACACTTACTTAACTGCCGAGATCAAAATTGCCTAATGCATTATGTGCCTTACTTCTATAAGGAATAGTCCGTTCTCTCTGCGATTCGGAGAGAAACTCTCTTTTTGTTGCCCCAGCTGTACTCACAAGGGAATATTTTGCAAATAACAGCATTGTGAACATGTATTTTGTTTGGCTGTGAGTGTTGTCAACGGATTCAGGAAGTGAAGTCAGAAAAAGGCAGGGTTTCAAACAGGGCAGGCTACACAGAAATGCCTAGGCAAAGAGCCTCTAATCAGAACAACATGTTTGGGACACAGAAATATTAATTAGAATTTGGGTCTGTAATAAAACCAACAAAACCTTCAGAATTCTATCCCATGAACAGAAGTGAGCTATAAGGGGAGTCTGACCATGATTACTCCATGAATAACTTTAAATCCAAAGTACTTGTCATTACAAAGGTAACAGTAGCAATCTAACATATTACAGTGGGAAAGAGTTACATACCAGCCAGTTTCAATCTCAGAACACAGTAGCAGTTACTAATAGAGTCCCCATCCTTCAACTGCCTATGTTTCTGTAGGTCTGAAAAATACTGACCTCAAAACATGGCACTTTAAATACCAGCCTAAGGCAGCGCATACCCATTTAACAATGCAGTCTAGCGACCAAGAGACGCCTTAGCTATCTTTCCAGTTTATAGGAAGCTGACAAGAAATACAGACAATATCCTTCCAAACCTATGTGGAAAATGACTGACAGTTTTGTCCCATGCAGAAGCCTGAGAAATCCTTATAATAATTGCTTTCTGAAAGAGTAAACAGGCATTTCGATGAAGTACATTGGTGCACACGCATTCATGATCTTCTCTCTACAACTCTGCAGGCAGCACAGAATCTAACTTACAGCCAGCCAGGTTATTGTACAGCAGGCGTACATCATTTACCCAGCATCACACAGCACATATGGACACTGCACGGTGGATTGTGGAGCCTGAACCAGCGTCGAAACTGGAAGTTACCGAGCACAGTGCTCTGCCTGAGTGGGTAACCCCGACAGAGGCTCTGGGGTTATTAGCCCAGGCAGTGTTACTGAATAGACTGCGGAGGCAGATGGACCATCTCAGGCTGGAACACGCTTGGGCATCTGTGGAGTGCACCACGGAGTGCGGTGTACCAGGGCCATGAGAAGTACAAGGCAGAACCGAAAAAAACGAACACTTATCTTTAATATCAAGCCTAGCGCTTTCTCTGTTCTACATCTCTTCCTCCCTACCTTTATTCCCAAGACTTAGGTGTAACAGCGTAGAGTTACCCACATCAAGAAACTAAAACCAGTTCAGGCAAAGTTTGCTGCATAGAAAAAAAAGTTGCAAACATCATAACCGAACACAAAATATTGCTAACAGGCAGATGGACAGCAAGGAAATAATATTTGAAATTACTATACACACAAACCCATTATGAAACAGAATATCCCTTAGTAACATCTAACATTAGCTTATGGACAGGGATAAGGAAGGTAGTATGAGCCTTCCAACTAAAAAAAAGGAAAATTCAAAATGTAGGTGGTTTGCTTTTGAGAATGTAATTCTTCCAGAGGAGTGCTTGTTCTTAAGAATTACATGTTCTGCCAACGCCAGAGTCTGCACCCAAGGACTGCTGGCAATCCTAATTCTACACATATACATTATTGTTGACATAAACATTATATATACTTTCTGCACAGAGAATGGTGCTTCTTACAAAGAAAACTTGTAGAAAGTCATGATATAATTTACTGTGAAAGCCTCTGATTACTTAAACAGTTTTAGAGTGTTTTTGCACAGCAGGGCCCTCTTTTCCAATTTTGCACATTATTCTTTTGTTAAGGAACAATGGAACTACAAAAATCAAATTAGACATTCATCATGGTCCCTTCTGTCCTTGAATATTCTGAAATACTAGACACGCAGTTACAATGGAGAAGAATGGCTTTTAAAAAGTTAATTAAATACTGAAAACACTGCTAATTTTCTTAGTTATGGAGTAACAACAGACATTATGGGAAAACAAAACAAAACCTTAATTCAGAAAAACGAGCAAAGTGAGTAACCTGTTTTTGAAATCTCATACAGAATTTGATAGGTTGTGACTGACCTGATTAATCCAAATCTGTATAAAATACCTAGAAACTAACTCTGTAAACAAAAGTGGAGGAAGAACTAGTATTTCTTTTCCTCAGTCTCACAATTATTTTGTGTTTTGAGCCTTGTATTCTCCAAGCAATCTTTAGGTTGATTCCTTACACAAAAGCACTAATGACTTGCTAGAAATTCCTCTGAACTGTGAACTTCGTTCCTTATTCTCTTTTAAATTCAAACCAATTCCTGTGAAACCTGGCAGCATAACACCAAAAATGTGGGAAACAGGACACAGTTCCAGCAGATGGAGCTCAAAAGCAAACAGTCCTGGAACAAGCTGCACAGATGCCTGCAACAGGAGCCTTTGCTCAGATGGTGTAGTCACCAGAAAAGTCTTCAGATGAAACCTGCTATCATGCAAACATACTAAAAAAAAGATTAAGTTTAACAGCTCTCCTGAATTCTTAAAATAATCACTGCAACAAGTAGGGAGATCCGGCATCATTTTAATCATAGAATAACAAGAGTTATTTCAGAGGACACTAAGCATTCAAAACTCAGCGTCCACAGCTATTTTTCTGAATTCTCTTCCACGATGATGAACTAATGGGCATGACTTTTAGATGTCTGTTGTTATCATGCCTTTTATGTCTCAGATAACAAGTCATGAAACATGCACAATGCAGCCATAATCCACTGAATGTTGCTATTCAAACTCACAAAGCCATTCACATAGCACTCATATTGAAAAGAGATAACTTAAGACGTTTTGAATCTCCACTGAATGGATTAGCGGTAGGTTTAAAAGCATGGACTAGTGCTACCAAAATTGGAGCCTGCCTATTTCAAGTGATGCGATTCTCAAAGTTGCTGACCTCTGTGTGACCGCAAATCAAAGCACCTTGGCAACTATGAAAAGTTCATTTTCATTTGTGTCCACAAGTAGTTTTAGAACTTTTAACAGCAGCAAACCTCGTAAGCTGCTGCACCCACCTTGCAAGCTCTGGTTATTGTTTTATTTTAACCTTGAAAAGTCAAACACAGTTCATTTTTAAATGAAGCCGTAACACTTCAAAGATATAGCTCAGGATTTATTCAGTTTAACTTCTCACACCTAGCTAAGTTATCTAGGTTAGGAGGCACCACACGTTCTCCTTACGGTTAACAGAAAAGCACCGGCCTCTTCAGAGAGTGATCTGGGTAAATGAAATTGCGAATTCAAAGTGCCTATGTCTCAGCACTCTACTTTTTTAAACTTAGGAACCTCTAGTCCGACAGGATGAAACCAGGCCAAAACAATTACCTGATCAGAATCAGGAGATACTTCCTTTTACTAAACAGAAAAGTTCTGCACACATCCACCACGTGTTAGTGACGAACAAATTTCCATACGCAAACTTTTACTCTACTGTATCATACACATAACGTGCACTCTTACAAACACTAAGGCATGCCCAAACATTAACTGTTCTAAGCTCCTTACAAGAAGTCATCAAAAACAAGACTTACTATGAACCCTCCAGTGGTGTCTCAGGGCCCCAATCAAGATATGATCTTTATCATGCTAAATAATCACCAAGTGTTTGACCCAAATACTGGAAGGGGAGAAAAGGAACCCAAATTCTCAAGGCAGAATCCACCTCTAGTTTTCTTATTTGGCTTTGCTATCATACAGATTGTCCATTCTCCCTGCTCCATGACGGAACCAGATAAAGTATTTCTAAATATATACATTCTAATTAGTTAACAAAGTGCTTGTATATGCAAAATTACATACAACTATGTAAAGCTATACAGTAAGCATAGCTGACTTCAGGACTGACAGTACAAGAGTTTACAGTTAATCTGCAACAAGGTTACTGACCAAAGCTAACCACTGAAAAGTTAACAGCACAGTTTCCTTCTTTAACTGATGGAATGTAAGCAGAATTTAGTGGGTTTTGCCCAGGTTCCTTCTCCCTGAAGCAGAGATTTCTAACCAGTATCTTTCCAGTGCAGCAGGCAGCAGCACATCTTTCTCTAATCTCCCACTGCATCAGTTTTCAGGGCTGTGACCTGTGAAAAAGCAAGCTGCTTTTCTCTATGCAGATTTATCTGTGCTTTTAATATGTTAGCTTGGTTGGAGACTTCTGAATTTTATTTCTCACTTCTGCACTCCCCAAACCACCTAAGCGTGGTATATTTAGAGAAGTGCCCCTGACTAAGCTTCACAACTACTGACAGCTTTTGCTTCTGTGTAATTTTGTGAAAGTAACAATAAAGTTGACCAACTTGATTCTCAACATCCTGATTGACAGTTAAAAGTAGCAGAAGTCCTAAAGATGCTGGATATACCAGTTTTGGAAATCAGACAACTGACAAACATTGGGAAAAAAAACATGTTTAAAAATCATAGTATCTTCTTATGTTGGGAAACAGGGATGTCAGAATTTCCAGAGCAGAAAGAAAGAAAGAAAATGAGCAAGGGCAAAACATTTTGTCCCAAGAGAGTTTTTTTCTTATCAGGAATTTGGTTAGCCTCAGACTAAACTTTTATTTTCCTAAGACATTTACATAGCTCTAGCTCTTTAAAACTGATTGTTTCAAACTGGTACACACGCATGCACAGCCTCACTTTTTTGATACAGCTTGGGGTCTTGCTGCATGACATCACACAGCTTTAGCTGTGGTGTTTTAAGAAGCTACCAATAAAGCAGTTTAGGTTTACATGCCAGTCTGTGGACTGCAGTAGCTAAACAGCTGGCCAGTACTGCTACAAGGGCTGCTGCTGCCAGGCGAGCACTGACATATCCGCCTCTTGGCCTTGGGGAGCTCAGCTTTGATGTGTGTAAGCATTTTTTTCACACCAGTGCCAGCCTGAGCAGCCACCTTTTCCCTCCTTTTGCCTCTTCTTTTCCACTCCCTCATCTGTGCTGGTAGCGCTTATTTTAATCTGCATTGCTTCCCTTATTCTGTTAACCACACAGCTTTATGAACACACGAAATGATGAGGGGCAATAAATGCAGGTGCAAGCAGTAGGGATGTGGCATCTTCTGAAATGGTCACCAGCTATCTTCAAATTACCAGAGACTGAGTCAGAACTCTTAAATTCACTCTTCCCAATTTAAATTACACTACAAAAATGCCCAGGCAGATTTTGCACCAGCTTTACTAACTTAATTTGAATTCACACTTTTTGTTAAACAAGCTCAACTTCCCATATGGACAAACCTATAAAACATGGTTTGACTTTCACGGTGAACATTTTTCATGCACCCATTAACTTGAACAAGAACTGTGAGTCCTTAGTATACCTGCGTATGAAACTGTTTTTGTTAGATGACTAACTTTATGCATATATATTTCAAATTATTTAAGAGGGCAGTGAGGTTATTATTCAAAGTCTTATAAAGGGAATTTCTTGCACATGTTCCTGATATTGGCTTCCATGGCTGTTTTGAATTTACTTACAAAATACACCAGCACACCCAAAATTAGTTTAAAGCTATTTCCTTGGCCCCCTCTGTTCACTGCGTTATCATTCCTATGTGCAGAAATTGCTCTGGTGTTTTCCACTGGACAGGAAATGCCAGACTGGCAATAGAAAAAAGGATTAGTTTTTAACTTAATGTTAACTGTTCTTGCTTCCATGGTTACATGCCTGTGGGTTGAATTTGGCAACCTGGTTAACGAAATGTTCTCACAGTACCATGAATACCTACTTGCTACTAGCAAAGCCAGTTACATTTCCAATCAAACGCTAAAGGTAATAATGGCGAGTTATGGTGACAAAAGCCAGAAAGTAATGAGCTCAGGGAAGCAAAGATCTAACGAAGTTATTGCTTTTCTATTAGCAACAGCTCAATTCCCAAATCTGCTGCAAATTAGGAACACCAGCAGCTCACTTGAAGACTAGTGCCACGTGATTTTCCGTAGCCTTTCTAACGGTGTTCTCTCCTGAAATTCAGTTCTAAGAGTTCTGGTAAGTCCACAGTCCAATCTAAGCAGGAAAATGTTATCCCCTTTGGGAATACACTGCCCATCAAAGCATAGCAGTGCAGGACCATCCATCTGTGAAAGCACACTACTAATGATCTCACCCTTTCCCCACCTCTTTAGGAGGGTCTAACTTCTATGGTGGCAGTAGTGATCTAAGGGCATTAAGAAGAAACAGTCCCTGTCTTGTACAACTGCATAAAACCAGAAACAAGCAAGACCTAGCAATTAACATACAAAAATAAAATAAGATTCCTCAGTGTTTCTGGGGTTCAGCTGACACCACATCAGACAATAGCACAGTAGAGTAACGAATTTGAGTTCAAATTCCACCTACAGCTTTACATGAGGAGCTACTTCATAGTCCCACCCACCATTTTCCGTAACTGCTGGTTGTGTGAAGCACAAGTGAGATCTACAGTGCAGAAGAGAAGTACTGAACTTAATTCTCCTCTTCCAGGCAGTCCAGGTCTTGGCTTAAAAAACAAAACCGAAAAGCCTCAAACCAAAGAACTATGTCTTGGCCTAAATCCTCCCTCTGGTTTGGATCTTCAGAATAATGCTGACTTCACAGAGATCTACACTCTGATTTAAATGACTCTATGAGTCTATGCATTAAAAAAGAGAAGTTTTATAAGCATAGTTTGAAAACAAACAGAAACTCTCCATGTAGCCAGTAAAAATTATCACTTTTGCCTATACAACCAAAAATCTGTAATGATGAAGCTTCAAAAATATATGAAAGGCTCTTTAAATTCATGAGAAGAGTCAGAATAGAAATTGAGCTCTCAAATACTGAGAATTTTCAATGGCTTTCTATTTCTTTTAATGTCATCTATTGGTATTTGCATAATATACAGCCTCTCACCTATGAATAATGATATATTAAAATGTGTTTTGATTCATTTTAAAACTATATTATACTATATTTAAACATTGCTGTATTTTGATCTAAAATTGGAGTACTATGATTCACCATATTCCAAAAAAAAAAAATGATTCTCTAAGTTCATTTGCCTAATATATGCTTGCCATGCCTAACACCACAAGCCTCATCCTAATCTTGAATTTAGCTATTATTTGATACTTTATGCTCTGGGATTCTTTCCTTAAGTCTGAGACCTTAATTTAAGCCAGCTGTTCCACAGGAACTTAACATGTGTGTGGGATTTTCCCACTAAATGAAAATGATACCAAAATGAAAAAAAAAGGATTTTTTCTTGTTAAAGAGATATAATGTCCATTGTGGGATGGTTCCTTTTAAATAACGACAAAGAAACTACCAAAGTTGGTTCACCCATGTAATATGACAATGATCCCATGCAACATAGCTGTATATGTTACTTTCATGCCTTCACCACGTTATGGTTTAATTTACAAAGTTGTGTTGGCTTTTTTAGCTTTCCATTTTTACTGAGCTATACAGTTTGTTTGATGCTGAAAATTAACACATGAATACTAATTCATGTGTTAATACTAATTCATGTGCATGGGGGTTGGAACTATACAATACTAATTCATAATTAAACAATACTAATTCATGCGCATGGGGGTTGGAACCAGGTGATCTTTAAGGTCCCTACCAACCCTTACCATGCTATAATTCTATGATAATATATTTGCCCTCTCAGCATCATGGCACCAGTCTGTTCCTTAAGGTAGCAACACTCTGCTGACACTGATGTTCATGTCCAGTAAACCCTCCTCTGAGCGCTGTGGTGATCCCACTGCCATTCTCAGACTGCTACCATAGCGCCTAACGTGAGTGTGAATTGCTGTCTGGGGTAACCTGCTATTTCATCCAAGACAGTATGTATCTCAAAAACAGAGAATGAATGTAAGCTGATACACCTAACTCAAGATTTTACCTCCGCCAATTGCTCACTACGTTGCTCGACAGCGACGGCCACCTTTCCAAATACAGCTGCAGAAGAGGAGGTCTCTGCCATCTCCTCCATAAGGTCACTCTTTGATGGCAGTGTCCTGTGCCAGTACAAGGAAGGGTGGTAAACGTAATGGGTTAACCCGCAGAACTGCACACAGCAAAGCCTATATGTCAAAGCTCTGTGTTTCTGTGAACACCATTTTTTTTGCACCAAATATTCTAAAATTCTTATACTGTATGTAGTATTTCATGCAATATATTGGTATGAGAATTAACCATATATATGCAACGATAAAAAAATTCTACATCCTGCTATTAGATGTACTTGCTTTCCTTCTATCCAATATAATATTCTGAACCAGTATTTTTTTCTTCAAATTCATTTTCTTCTGAATAGCATACACTGAAGACTGTTGGTGGCCATGGGGGAGGGTGTATATGTACACATATGTATCCATAGAATGTTACTGGTATATTATTGAAATACAGAAAAATTTAGCATTGAAATGTATATGTTTCAATAACATTTCAATCACAAGAAAATGAGAAATGGGCTCTAGAAAAAAAGCACTGTCATACCAGATGCAATGGCATGTAAAGGGTTAAAAATCAATGCAGTATTTAAGAGTAACAGAATGTTTTCCTGTAAACTCCTTCTATGGCGTGATCTAGGGGAAGGTCCAACTCAAGTGCTGGATGTTCATACAGGATTTCCTATGACTAATGCTGTCAGCATTCAAAACTTTTAATTTAAAATGTGGGCGTTCTACACAGATAGGAAATTTAGCATTTAAAATTTCTTGTTCGAAAATGAATGGAAATTACTCTGATTTTCAGATTCATTTGCTGTACGTGGAATGATAGCATAAAATAAGGAAGTCACTAAGTGGCATATGCTGGGATTGCCTGCCAAGCTTTTACACAAGTCTTTTATATCTGGATAGGATTCACAGGAAGCTTGTACAGGAAGGCCTTTTCCTTCCTTATTTGTGAAAAGCTTTGTTGGATGGAAATTATCCCAGCGAGTAAAAGAGGGGAAGGGGGAACAAAGTACCATCGTGGTGGTTTCGGTGCCAATCCCCGCAAAACTGAATGTCACATCCAGATAACATTAAGGCAACCTATTGTAAAATAAACTAACAAAATGCAAGCCTATGGAGCACAAAAAGATGTTTAATAGTTTTTTATTTAAAAGATTAAAAAAGAAAACAATACAGATGCCAAATCAAAACAGTTTGGAAAGTGCAAATCCGAGATATAATTTGCTAAAATTAATGTAAACTTGCCAATATTTCTAGCAAGTACGCCACGGCCATGTATACTCTTTAGTAGGTTTGCTCTGAATTCTATTGAAAGCTCTGGCCGCTTCAGATAAATTTTAAACAGGAATATTTTATTGAATTAAACATGAAGTTGCTAATTTAGCTTGAGCTGTCACTACAATATCCCTTCTTTCATTTCTTAATGTCACGTTGATCCCGTTTTCATGATGCTACCTTAAATCTTAGTTAAAACTAAGATTTCTCTATGTATTGTGACACAAGGGAAAAAGAAGGTTGATTCTCTAGCTGATCTCTTTACTTACTGTAGCTAATTCACAGCACAAGTAATTGTTAAAAATCACGCCTTATTCTGGGTCTTCTAAAACCCCCAGCAGGCATATTACTATTCTGTGTACTATTATGCTATACATATTGACACAAACAGTTTGGAGAACCACAGCAGCAGAAAATATACCTACAGGTAGACTACAATGGGTCTTGATGCCTCTTCAGCATCTACCACATCACCTGGCAGGGGTCTCACAAGTCTCAGAGAACACAGTTTAATCCTGAGAGTCTTGCAAACCCAGAACTGCTATTTAGGGAAGGGAAAAAAAAAACCAACAAAACACCAAAAAAAAACCCCAGAAAAACAAACCTTATAAACCTTCTCAGACAGGGAATGCTTCTACTGCACAGTAAAGGAGACAAAAGTTGTAAATGAGTGGGTTTGATGATAGAGGAATAATGGTGGAAGAGGAGACTCAAACAGGCATAAGGTAGTAATATTCAGAGGATGAAGGGGAAAGTAGTACAGGGGACAGCGGAAGACATCAAAAGCATTAGACAGAACGACTGAAGAGCATACAGCTCTTGTAAAGACTGTCGGTGGAGATGTGCAATTCTCTCCAGCTGGACATCAGAACCAAACATTCAGAGTATGAAAGCTATTATTTAAAAAAAAGAACGCTCATATAATGAGTCAAGCTTGTGCTTTGTTCACAGAGTAGCTACAGAACAGGTAACAACCATATGTATTCATCTGTTGTGAGAAAAGGCATTCCTAGGGGAAAGAAAATCCATGCTGAAGTGTTTTCATCGCTCCTGTGACAAAAGCTAGTTTCTTTAAAAAAAGCCTCTTTATGCAGCAAACATTTCTCTGCTCACAGTGCAGACTGCAGGAGTAAGGAATAAAAGAATTAGTTCCAGAAATGGGAATAGAGAAGTCTGAAATGAAAGCTCTGGTTCAGATGAGACTGCACATGATTTGCAAAGTGATGGAAACTGAGGGGGCAGCTAGGTCATGCCTTTCCCCTGCTGCATGAATCACTCTTTGAATGGAAATTTGAGTAGGAAGACATAATGGCTTGGGAACAAAGAGAGCTGCTGGAATATCACAGGTGCAGCTGAACAGAGAAGGATGTTTTGGGATATGCCAAGGAAAGCAAACACCATGAATCTGGAGGAGTTGTCAGGACTTTGTGATTTAGGGAGCTATCCAAATCAACAAGCGTTATTTCTCATGGAGTCAAACAGACATGAGAATAGCTGAGGTCCCGATTCAGTGCTCCAGTTAATCAATTCCTTAATGCTCAAGAATAATTCAGAAAAAGATAGGAGGTGCTAATGTCCTACTAAGTTTCTGGGAGGCAAACTTACACTCCACTGAGGCACCTTGCTATAGTTAGGTGTATAATTATATACTTTGCTGAACTGGAACTAATGGGAGGTGCAGGAATCCAGATCCTGACATACCGAACGCATACATTCTGGGGGAACCAAAACAGCCATGGCCAGAGGATTCAAACAGAAGATATGGGAAGCTGCCAGAACTGGAAAGAAGAGATAACATGTGAAAGAATTAACTCTGTATGTCTCAGGTAACCCTCTAGCAATGAGAAAACTGGACAAAAGCTACTCACCAAATCACAGAATAGTGAGCAGATTAAAACACTAATAAGAAAGAAACGAGTACATTCCTATGGTTCTCTACCATTGCTATACTAGAAAAGTTGAACTTCATTTTGACATACAACAAACATAAACTGAATGCAACTAAAAATCCAAGATGATTTTAACTAGTTGATCAGGATGGAGTAGAACTGAATGATAACAAAGGTCATCAGAAAAAAAAACCACACCAACAATTACATGCTTCCGTATCTTTTTCCAGAAGAAGGAAGGAAAAAATACCTTTTTTTTAAAAAGTGGTTACAAGCAAGCCCCTTGAGTAACTTGAACTGTCTAAAGACTAGGAAAGTGCTATATACAGATTTAGATAGAATACTGAAGATGTACTGGTGATAGATATCTGAATAATAAGACAAGTAGAATTTAAATGAAAGTTACATTTTGGCCATTTAATATGAAGTAACTGAAATCAACTTACTTCTTCTCTAAATATAGAATTCTAGACAAACAAAAAGTAGTGAAGATAAGGTAAACCAGCACTGCTAGGCAATCCTCCTTAATCCTGAGTTGCCTTGCTTTTCCATACTGCAGTGAACAACACTATTGAAAAACTGAGAAGCAAAGAAGTAATGTAAGAATTACAGTCACTCAAGGGTCACAAATAAGCTTGCACAGCATTTTGTTAAATGGTGCTAATTATTATCAATCTTCTGTAAAACTATGGCAATAAAAAACCCCTAAAGGTCTCGCAATGTAATAGCCACCTTCCCAAGCTCAGAGACCAGGGAATACGGGAACCATTTCCAACGTAAACAGACAGAGAAACAAGAAACAAAGCTGGAATATTAAGAAAAAAGAAATAATAAAGCTTATGGAGGCCTCAAATGACAGTTGTGGAGAAGGCAACAGATGCAGGGAATCTTCTCTGGTGTATTGGAAGTCTATCGGAACACCAATTAGACTCAGCCAGGCCCAACTGCTTCAACTGCCCTCTCACAGGTTTCAAGAGCGAATTAATGGAGCCCCTATTCACTACTATCTGCTCTCCCACTTGGAAGACTGCAGTATCTTTTTTCTGCTGGTGGTGTAACTAGAAACTAAAGCTTATGATCGCTAACTCAGAAGACATACTGCATTTTTTACAGAGTAGTTATAATTTTTCTTACTGGAATAAAAAAATTATATCATTTTCATTTAAAAAAATAGCTGTGGGACTAAAAGAAATGGACTTGAAAATTCTTTTGACATAATAAATAAAATTTTCACACATTTTACTGTAAATGGATTCCTCAGAGAGTAAAATTTCAAAGTGTGTGTGTGGAGACTTCATTAGCAAGACATTGTTTAGGTAAATGTCCATACTATGTCTGATGCTTGACATCTAACTGTAATAACTTAATAAATAATTGCAATTAAAACTGGTTTATGATGTGGCAAAACATTATTTCCTTTCAAAGCCACATTAGTCTCTAGTCACATCTACAACATTTTATAATCAGTAAGAACAAAACTCTGCTTGCGTACTGGTGTAAATTCAGAATAGTTTTTCACAAATTAGATCTACAAAGCAAATTTGGCCAAAAGGCTTCTGTGGAAGATCTACTGGCACTGCTGTATTTACCTTCTGGGAGTAACGCTGCCAGTAAGGTTAGCACGATGAGTACAGGGGGTATAAGGAGGATCTTGGTATTCAACAGTTAAAGAACTTCTATAAAGTATTTCCTACTGTAAGATTTCACTGACAAAGTGTATATTCCTGACTCAAAACCACAAGAGCTTGTTTGGTTTAAAATGGAAAAAAAATCTGCCCATTTTGGAGAAAAACCCTGGCCCTCTCTTCATTTGGTTTTGCTGGTTCTTGAAGCTGTCTCAGCATTTAGTAACTTAATACTTTTACATCATTTACATTTTATGCTAATGATATAAAGACTAGCATTTTGCTATAACTGCTTTCCATTAGCGTTGGTCTGAAAGGACACATTTAAATTTCTAAAATTATAAAATAAAATCATGACACTGATACATCTTCAGGTCAATGAATTAGAAAATGGTATCTCCTCATTAGTAACATCAGTATTAGTGTCCAGCTTTAGTCAACAGATTAACAGGCAAATTAGATCTTAAATTTAATTTAAGCTTGTGACAGTAAAGACTTCTGCAGAATAAATATGTATGGAAACAAAAAACTAGTCATACTCCTCACTTAGACACAAAAATTGTAGTATTTCTTTTACTTTGCATTATGAAAACCACAATAACTAAATATATACTTCATTGTATCACCACTAACATTTTTTCTGTTTGTTTCAAACCAACTTTTATTTTATTTCTTATGTTCTGAAATGAAACATTGCTCTCCCTTAGCTCTGTGAAGCGAAATTAGAAAGCTTGTTTTCCTTCTACCTCCTCTATGTAGCTTCTCAGAAAACTACCTGGCAAGCAACTCCATGCAGAAACTTTGGAAAAATACTTAAATCTAATTGTTCAAAAAACCTGAATGGCAAAGAACGGTTTCTAAATAGTTTGGTCACTCGTGTTAAACTTCATTAATACATGCATGGTCAACTGAAAAACAATCCTAATCCTCACTTTGGCTGAGTTGTGTACATTAAGCCTCGTTCCTACAGTTCAATCCAGACAGACAGCCTGCTCTATAAGCATTTACAGCCATCCGTGGCACTTTGCAGATGTGTATTATCCATTTACAACTACCCCAGATTGGGAACCTCATAAAAGTACACGCTAATCTTCGGGAAAAAACACTATGCATTGTACGGGTGCAGCACTTGACACAATCTTCATTTGTTTACACTTGAGGAAATAGTACTATAGGATTGGGATAACATTGGGACTCGTATTGGAAACAGAATAAAATACCTGAATTATTATATCAGCTGTTGTATTATTACTTAGTATTTTGAAAGCCTCTGTGAACAGTGGACAAATCTGGGAAGCTGTGCCTTCTGTGAGGTATCTCTCTGAAGAATAGGACTGGCACAGGACTCTGCAGGGGTGGGTATGCCCTGCCAATGTATAAGTTGCAGAGAGGATAAGATGGGAGCTCCGTGTGCTGGTCTGAGATGCAAAACATGAGACTGGTCAGATCAGCTTTCCCCTCCCTCCAGCAGGCCCCCGATGATACGCACGTTCTGCATGTGCCAGTACCACGCAGAGGACAGCACCACTCTAGGGAACACCTCGTATTTAAATACCAGCCAGGGCAGAGACGTCTCAGCACCAGAAAGGCCCCAAGCCTACTCTCTATAAAACTATGACTAACGCATACAAGATCACTCAGTGCCAAAGCTCCCCTTCTGACTTCCCTAATTTACTGGTTAATCTTTAGGCAAAACTAAGCACTCTGTTTTGTCTCTCTTGCAGACATTCTGACTAGTCAGCTTCTCTTCCAGTGTTATAATAAGTCAAGTACACTCTAATCACCATCATGAACACTTCTAACACTGCTATTTTTCAATCTAGCTATACTTAAATATAGTTCAACTTCAACCAGCTAGGCCACACTTAGATTTCTGGTTATCCAAAGCAAAGCTTTATTCCCGAGCCATGTTTATCAATGAGAATGCCTTGATTACCCAGATATATTTCTCCATCCCTCGCAATGTCTAGATAATGATGCTAGCTTTGTTATCTCTTACAGGCAAGTTACTCTACAGCGAGATACGTTCCCAATAAACAGCTGGCATTACTGCAAACCATTGTCTTAACTGAAGTTAAGTACACGTTGGGAATCACAAGAACACGACAGCGGGTGCCCCGGGGTCAGTGAGGTGCGGGTTCCCACCACCCCACTGCGGAG
>Ga0181612_178159_pt1 | contig 15987 bp, 13 predicted proteins | sample HoacroProtozoa21_FD_119630 | JGI IMG/M metagenome (GOLD analysis project Ga0181612, IMG submission 119630) | Hoatzin crop microbial communities from Cojedes, Venezuel. Combined Assembly of Gp0051906, Gp0051904, Gp0051908
GTCAATTCCCCGCGCCCCCCGCCCCAGTTTATCTGTTGATCATGATGTCGTACGGTATGTCAGTCTGAGTCAGCTCTTCCGCCTATGCTCCCTCCCAGCTTCTTGTGTACCTTCTCACTCAGCAGATCATGAGAAACGGAAAACGTCTTTGACTTAGTATAAACTTTATCTAGCAACAACTAAAACTTTAGTGTGTTATCAACATCATTCTTGTACTATATCCAAAGCACACTACTATACCAGCTACTAGGAAGAAAACTAACTCTATCCCAGCTGAAACTAGACACCCAGATAAGTAAAAACCCTGATCTAGGACTTGCTCCAAAGACCTTTGAAATCATATCGTCAAGTCCTTTCAGTCTGGACACTTTCCCATACTCAGTGTCTTTTCCTTCTTCTTAGAACAACTCCAGCATTTCTGTCTACACCTACGATTGTCTGCAATAAAGTTCAACATTGAAAACTCATCTAGAGGGGAAGTATGTGTTTAAAGTATCTAACTCAGGTCATTCAAACACCAAATTTATGTTCTCTAATATAATTATACAGTCACAGGGGACCAGGTTTTAAGCTTCTTTTAGGCATTTACAGATCAAAAGATCTTTTAGAAAACACCATTCGTCATCCAAATGCCTCTAAAAATGAACTCTGGCATCTATTTTTCAGTGAGCATGGAGGTGATGCTTTTGCCAAGCAGGTGGAGTAACCCGTGACTGGGGGCTTGATTTTCTAGTGCCCATAACTGACTTTTTATAATTAAATGCATTTGAGCCAGAGATCTGCAGTGACAGAAACCAGCTGTCAACCTCTGACACATCAGCATTAGACTGTAGCTCAGAAGAACTTAACTGTGAAAGACTATACATCTGTTAAACATCTTGGCATTTCTGAAAAGCTGGCTGAGATTGTATTCCTTGAATCAGCTTGTAGGTACTCATCCAGAGGCTCTTTTAACCCAGTCTGGGCAGCACTCTGAATATAGCTCATCTTCAATGACATATGTTCAGATATTCAGGAATCTGATGGCAAGATGTGGGCCAAAGGATTATAACATATCCTGCATTTCTCAATAATTAGTAAGAGGGAAAATGAAATACTTTGGAACTCCGTAGTGTTCATGTACTTCTTCCTTTTTCTTCCTGTTTCCATGTAAAAATGTGAGCTGACATTCTCTCATACTTCAGGATGTAAATCACCTGTTGACATACTTGAAAAGAAAGTTCCTCTAGCAACAGTTATATGTAAATATCCCCTGTCCAGTTTCTTAGGCTAGGATTTGATGGTCTTATCAAGAACAGGTGAAGGGAAAATTCAAATTGTAACTGCTCAGCAGTGGTAATTTGTGACCAAGGTATGCTCTGGCTTGGAAGGCAAGAAGGCCCAACTGCAGAACAGGTTAAACTGGCTGGAAGGAGGAATGCCAGAAACAGAATGTCTTCATGTAAGAGAGTGAGGTTTCCCTTGTTGCTGAGATAAGAAACAGCTGCAGCGTTGTCTAGTAGCAGTCCCGGAATGTGAGTGCCAAGGGGACACCTTCGGGCAGTGGAGCTGGGCTAGGCGATGGACCCAACACCAGGCTGGGGAGCCTGATGGTGATGCTCACAGGATTGGTGCTGGTGCGAGTGTATGTAAGATATGCGCTGGTGATACATCTTCGCAGCCTCATTGTAGATCCACTTGTGGTGGTAGGACTGTCCAGTGCATTGTCCTTCGAATCTTTATATTTAAGCACAAACTTGTGATTAATTTTCCTCAAGGGAGACAATACAAATACCCCAGTAGCTGGTCACAAGTCTTGTCCAGTTTAACAGATCATGTCTTGCTAGTCAGCTGATGGTCCTCTGACCCAGCAAGGCCTTTCTCTGCACCTCCTTGCATACTCTGATAAAAAACTAGTTTTACTTAATCTTTGCATTCCTACCTATTCCTACCATATTCCATTCCAAGTATTTTTGTGGTGCTTAGTTAAAGTATGTAGCTGGGAAAAAACTTTCTGTATGAAAAATACGGGGAACTCATTATGTTATGCCCATCAACCCATTTGATTTTCCACACATAAACCACTATATTGCTTATTTCTTCAGAACAGAACTTGACTGTAGAGCCCTTACATCGACCACAAGCGACTTGTAGGGGACAGGTGAAATCCTGGTCCTGCAACCTAAGCAAAAACACACACGGTGTCAGGGAGGCCAGAATGTTGCCTATCATTTCAACTTCCATAGAACCACTTCAGCGAGTCTTCCTTTTTGCTCTTTACTGGGGATTTTTACCCTGATTTTCAGGACTGTGCCTTTAAATTTCAGGGCAGAAAATGATACCTAATACAAGAGAGTGAACTAGGGGGAATTTACACTACAGTAAAGACTCTGTACTCCTTCCCAAAGTCATCGCTCTCAAACCCATTGCATGATGAATTAAACATCACCTAATTACATATCTCCAGTCTGTGGAAAAGACGGAGCACCACAGAGGTATGTGTCAAAGAAACTGCACAAGCACCATAAAGGGGTCTACCAAGGAAGCACCAGGCAAGCCTGCTCGTAGAATTTAGGGTATCTGAATGTGGCTTTTAGTAGCATTAAGCTAAAAGTTGCCTACTTGGGTTTCAAATGGATAAACAAGAGAGACCTAGACTCTAGAAAATTCACAGATCAGCTTGCTCATCTGAATTTTGTGACACAAACAGGCCCTTAGTCCTTGTGAGCTGGGACTAGTGAAACCTCTGTTATCCGTGTAGTCACTCCTATCATCTGTTTGTGCTAGAGTAAAAGGACTCCAGTGCTGTTATGTAATACACTACAGCAAGATTTCCATCTTTCTATCAACCTTATTATAAAAACTAGATATACACAGATTGGTTTTGTTTGTCCATCATTAGAGAGAGCTGGGAGAGACAAAAATGAACAAAGTGTATGTCTTTAGACAATAAAAGATAAAAGCTCAGACCTGTAGTAACTCAGTTGCTTGCAGTGGACTATCCAGGCTCTTGGGTGTGATAAGACATTTTATTAAGCCAGGGAAACCCATTACAGTATGCTGGTCATGAAAATAGGTGTCCAGGATATACATTAATCTAATAAAAGACTTAATAACAGTTTCATTTACTTTGCTGTACCTTAAATAATCATTTAAGAAAAAGACACTCCAAATCTGCTATCTAGCTGTGCAGAAGAGCCAGCAGGCAGGTGGGTTTGTCCCCAGTGGGACTACTGCTAGTGTAGTGCACACACATTCTAGAGACTGCAAAAAAAAAAGGGTAGGCTGGTGTGGTGTTAAAGAGATTTTTAAACATGTATGTATAAACCTATAAATGGACGATTTAGAAGTGATTCAAGAAAAACATCTCAAACCTTTGGAGAAGGCCGCCCCCTGAGCATTTCCTGTATGTGAAAGGACAATTTTTGTTGAATCCTTTACGCAGAAGGTAACATCTTAAGCCTACCACTTGCAACTATCTGCTGGTGGCTCTGTTGCCTCAGTTGCCATGACCATATCTTCACTGCAGAATCAAACTATTTGCCTTGCAGTTAATGCCTTTTGGGCTAGCCTGGCTGGAGTGAGAACACGCTGTGAAATAATACCTGTACTATATAAAGCAACTGGATTGCCATGCAGAGAGATTGGACTAGCAGCTGAGGAGCTGAGCTAATAAACTATAGCTAATGTTCCCTTGTGAGCCCACTAATTTGAGTTAAAAATGCCACCCTGCTCAAATTAAGGGGCTCATGTATAGAAGGGATTTGCAAAGGTAACAACACATAGGTTATAACAGCAAAAAACTCCCTGACAATTATTATGACCTCTGATGCTCTGAGAAAAAATACAGTTATCAAATGATACAAGCTTATAAAATGACCTAAACTGAAGATGATGTGATGCACTTCTCTCAGTGTCACTCAGAGCCAAGGAGAAGGAAGGAAGAAGTATCTTTACACTGTTGCTAGAGCTCTCCGGATGTTCAGTCAGCTTGGGAAAGAAAGGGGGCTTGACAACCTCTGTCAGTGAGGCACATCCCTATCTGCATCAGCCTTTCTGTCCCAAACACAGCAGAGCCGTGGTGACCTCCTTCTTACATGCCTCAGACATGAGGAGCCTGAAGACAAGAGCCACAGGATTATTCTTCTGGTCTTTTTCTGCCCTAGAAACCTTACACTTACACACAAGCTCAAAGGGGCTTTTCCAAAAGCCTATTTCAACCTCTAAGTCTCCTTGTATGCAGCAAAGCCAATTTTTAATACTGCTTTCTATAACTGGGGCCAGAAGTACTTCTGTCTTCCAGGACCAGAAGCGAATGCCAGAAGACACCAGAGTTGCACCTCTGGGATACATTTGCAATCCAAGTTTCACTTTAAATTAAACCAGCAGACGAAGTCCCATAGGGCTATTCAAGTCTACGCAGCACAATAATACACAGTATATAGAGCCCTGAATTTATGCCAACTGCGTCCACAACAGAAGCAGAGCAGGGTACTTGTGGCAGCCAGCCCCGCTCCCCCACTGATAGCGCAGAGCCACGCTTGCACAGCAGCTTCCAGACCCAACCTAGCACCGACCCCACTGCTTCAGGTCAGGCTCAGGGTGCAGAGGATGCAAAGGATGCAACGGGTGCAGGATCAAGCCCACTGTTTGGGCACTTCTGGATCACTATACCTGAAATGTTTCTTAAATTCCTGCATAGAATTTTTCTTCAGATACGATATCTTGCTAACCTGGTATTGATACTGCATCTGCTTGCAATTAGAGGATATGGTGTGACACTAGAGGTTTTCCAGAATTAAGCCATGTGGGGAATGCCTTTATGGCCTTGAGGGAGGCCTAAGTTGTTTATAGGCTGTGATTATAGCACAAAACAGTTTAAGAATGGGGAAAATGTCCAACTATCTTAGTATGTTTACCCTTCTTTCACCTAAATTTCTATCATGCTTTCTTGCTTTTTATCATATCCCTCACCTTATCTTTCATCCAGAAATAAACCTAGGTCACTGTTAAGCTTATTTATGCTCCTTGCTTCAGTTTCCTTTCTTGGTAATTTATTCCAAATGTCAACTGAAATTTCTGACTTACAACATTCTCGATTTTTGGAGCAATTTATAGATTTTAGGTGTGGCCACAGTAGTGGAAGTCTCACCTGAAAAGGGAAAGCAGAATTGGATATCAGACCCTCAAAGTAGGTCTTTCAATTTTACCTGCTTCCCTTTTGAAACTTTTTCTAATAGCTATTGGCTATGATAACCCTATGGCTTTTTTTTTAAACCACAGGACTGTTCAGAGAATACAATATTGATTTGGTAATGAGAGAAGCTATGTAGACAGCAGGCTCACATTTGTCATTGCAGGCACAGTCTTGGGATATTGTTCATGTTTCCAAGAGTAAAATGTAGGTGCTGCTAACACTTTCTCACGGAACTATATAGTGTTAAATCAACACAATTTAGAGGCAGCTTCCTCTACAGAGAATGAAAGATCAGAATTTGCAGATCTCTTCACTTTCCATTCCTCCAGGTCTAATCTCTTCAGGTAAAGTTAGCCCTTGGGTTTTCAGTAAAGCTATTCCAAATATTTTCAGTGATATTTTTTATTTCCAGGATTGCCATTCTGCCAAACCTAGAACGTTTTGTTAATCAGAAAGATTTCCTATAGCCTGTCACAGAATAGCCAAAAGTGTTATTTATAATAAGGTCCTCACTTTAGCAGGAGCAGCTGCTGTTTTCCCATGTGCCAGGTTAATGCCACGTTCAGTTTTTGACTGTTTTCTCTCTCCTGGTTCTTCTCTGTTTGTTATTGCTAAAAGACTCTGAAATTTCCATTTTCATTCCAACACACGTGGACCAAAACCAAATTTCAAAACCTCAGAAATGCTCACCAAAAGAAACTGCTATTTTCTGTCCAGGTGTAATCAACAATCTTAACTGCAAATACTCTTAGCACAATAACCCGATACAAAAGAGGGGGAAATCTTACAACACAAGTAAAGATTCTGACGCTTGCAAACTAGTCCCAAATGTATTTTCAAATACATTCCTTCATCATTGCTCGGGATGCTGCCTAATGAGTTGACAGTAAGCCAGTGACAGTCTAGCACAGCAAAAGTTTAGTGCTTCCTTTTTTGGACATGCAAGTATTCCCTATTGTTTTGAAACCGTTAGTAACGCTTCTTCTTTGCCTTTGCCATCCAACAAGCTTTTCTCTAACAGTGACTCATTCAGGTTCTGGCACTGTGTAGGATAAGGGAGAAACATTAATAGAAAACACTTGGTTACATAGATAGCAGGAGAAGGGGAGGACAGATGCAAAGCAGAGTTCTGGCTCTCCCACGTTTTCTCTGATTTGTAGAGTTTTCTACTCTTTTTGGAAACTATAGATGCTGGGGGTCACCACACTTCATTCCCTGGATATGCACAATGCTGAAATCCCAAAGAGTATAAGTTAGTTATCTCATGTTGTTCTTCTTAAAAAAAATCATTTATTACAATGGTCTGTGTTACTTTAGTTCTCTGCGATGCATGTTGGATTACTTCCCTGTCTCCCATGCCGTGAAGCTTCATAGTTATGGAACGCTGAGGCTGCTAAGCAACACTGCTCTGCCAGGGATGGACCAGCTGGTTACTAATCTGTAGTGATTTCACCTGACTGGGATGGCAAGCACATCACTCTTCAGATGAGACATGACCATTGCACCCCATAGCATCTATACTTTGCATAAAATCCTCTCATATGAAATGCAAGAGAGAAACTTGCACAGCCTTCATCTGTGCCAGTACTTCACTCTGTAAACTTTATTCCTTTAGAGCTCCATAGGGTAGCTGGTGTCTTTGTCCTCTGCAATTTCAGAGCCTTCAGCAAGGTAGATGGACATGACTAAGAACACAGACTGTCTTCAGGAGTTTACCTTCTTTTCTTTTCAGATTTTCTCCATGTAATTAAAGAATTTAGCTCACAGTCCACTGTTCCCAATTAAGCTTCACACAGGACTCATGCTTCCGTGTTAAAGACATACCTCTAATCTGCAAGTTGAAAGAGTCTCCAGAATACTGGTAAAACAGAATATTTCAGGTAACGTGGATGTGGTTCTCCTTCTTGATGTAGTGCCGACATTTTAATGGAGTCCTCTAGTTAATGGGGCAATATAACCCTGACATTAACAATCTAAAATTGATGCAAGAGGAGAGTCAGGTTCTGTATATTTTATTAGCTCTTAAAACTAAAACAGTAAAAGTAGTTTTGAAAAGAGACAGAGAGGTGCAGAGGTCTGAATAAAACCGAGAGGAGACTAAGTTCAGTTTATTTCTCATGTATTTCTTGACTATAGGTCACCTTGAACTCCTATGAAAAGCATGCTTTTCTGTACTGTTGTAGTTTTTCTCGTTTCTGCTCCACAGTCTCTTGGGACACCCACTGAAAGCATGCCAAAGGGGGATTGGAAGGGTGGGGGCTTAAATCTTTTAAATCTATTAAATAAAACAACTCTTCTGAAATACTAAAAAACATATGGAAATGTGTTTCGCCCCATATGGGAATTCAGCTGTTCCCAGGAACAGCCTGGGTGTCAGGAGACCAGAGCAACATATGAGGAATGTATTAAACAAATGATGGAGGGAGGATTGAATAGCTCGGGGAGCTGGAAAAATATTACATAACTTTTCATCTTGTGTCTACCCCTGACTGACTGTGCAAATGAAAATCATTAGACTCTCAAGACGGTCTGGTGGTCCATGTGGAATCGCTTGGTGGTTTCACTGGAGTTACTAATAGACAGCTTTCTACATCACAGAAATTTCCTTACATTTATCACTCTTTTCAGCCATCTTACTGGAAGCTAAGAATATGAGTTTAAGAGAGAAAAACGTTTAAGCATATGCTTAAAATTAAGCACCTGCTCAAGTACTTTGCTGGATGAGAACCTTAAAAACTGCATTGCTAATACATGTGGTAAAAATATGAAGAGCAGAAAGGAAAGATGGACTGTTCATGCAGTATCTGTTCTGGAAAAGATTTTATTTTCATTAAATAGCTTTTAGCAACACCACATTGTATTTTAAAAAAATAAATGAATAAAAAAGGAAAAGAACCAAGACTATATGCCAAAGTCTATCAGTAATGGACTATCAGAAAGGAGAAAACATGTTGGCATCCCATGTTCTCTCAACAGGTGCTGACCATGCTGAGTCTCCTCGTGTGCTTGCATTTCAATATAGATTGAATTAACAGATCTCACCATATTTTCCATTTCTCTGCACTGGGCAATGTTACAAATACTGAAGCAACTTCCAGGTAAGTCAGCAGAAGTATACAGCAAAGTGGAGTACCAAAGATCTCACTGGAGTCCTACCAGCCTATACAGTTGTATTAGCACAGTGCAGGCACATCTATATTACTTCTAGTTTTGAAGTCAGCTGAAATATTGCAGATTTCTCTGCTAAGTGCTGCAGTGCATGGGATGGATATACTTTCCTCTTCCCATAGTGCAGGGAATGGAGTTGCTCAGAGGGTGACTGTGTAGGGCCCCGCCATAAGTGACAGATGCAGAGAGCTCATCCATCACATTTTGAGACACTTTTTTCATTGATTTATCACATAACTGCAAGGAAGGCTGAATGCACCAATGCAACCTCAGCAGGGGAACACTGAGCAACGTTGGTCAAACTTTTTTGCAGCACAGAATTTACACTAACGTCAAGAAGAAAAACAAATCTAACACCAAATCAAACTAAAAAGGGCTACTGTTCTTATCTGACCCAAAGACAGCACTTCATTACACTCCTGAAATAAAAATCTGAAGGAAAATAATTCATTGGCCCATGATTATTTTTTTGACTGCACTGAAACTGCATGAGGAGTATTTGAAACATTGTAAAAAGTGTTCTGTAGTAAAATGGGTTTAATTTTGTTAATTGATGTAAACTTCTTACTAGCAATGTTAATTGTGGCAGACCATTCTTCTACCTACACCCTCTTCTTTCTACAAGTTAACTAGAATATGAGAAGATGTATTTGCTTCAATCTGACTAAGAAGTTCACATACTACATTATACTGCTAAATACACTAGTGATAAGACAAACTTTCACCACCTTTCCTTACTTTCCCTGACAAAAGGATTTAAGATTCACAAGAGGTACCACATTTTGTCAGCCTGAAATGCATGGAAACATTGAAGCATGTCTTATGGGCTGTTTTCATCTGTGCCAGCTGTTAGAAATTACATTAGTAGAAAAATCTCCCCTACAATCTTTAAATTCTTTAAGAATGGTAAAAATTGAGAAGGTAAAACAAGAGAACATATTTATATTTCATTCATAATGTACTTCTATTATTATACTGTTCTAAAATTAGTTTACTCCAGTATTTGCTGAAATTTATGTCCTAATGGATTAATTACATGGCAAAGTAAGGAATTTATGACAAATTGTCTGGCCACAGAATACTAAAAAATACGTCATGATAAAGCAGAAAAAAACCCACAAGGATTTGTTCAGGTGTATATATCACGGCTCACCTCCCTGACTTCACTTTTCGCCCTACGTAACAGAGTTATCCTACTCCAATTCAGCCAAATTCTCAAACATGAAAGAAGCTGAAAGCATGATCTTCAATCCTGTCTTGAAGAACAGGTCTGAAAGGTATCTGCAGACAGTTGTAGGGTCAGCATGTAGTCCTCTGGAGTCCCATTGCAGCTCTGGAGGCTAGAACATGCTTGGGTGGGTGCATGCTTTTCCATCTCTTTTCCATCCCAGCACAACCCCTTCAGCCCAACACCCTTCAAAGTTTTCCTCCTGCACCCTGCTTCCTGGTCCCTTTCCTGGCCAGTGTCATGGTCCACTCACCAGGTTTCTGGACCCAGTCCTCTTCCCAAACCCACAAAGAGCCCAGGTCCACTACTTCACTATCTCTCTGGTCCCTGTCTAATCTCAGCCTTTCCACACCTTCCCTTCCTGGCTTCCCTTCCCAGTTTCTTTGCCAAGCTCTCATGTCCCCACCCCGACGTCCCCAACGACATTCCTCTCTCCTTAGGTCAGCTTCCCACTTCCCCTGACTCCCGCTACTCATTTCATTACTCTCCATGTCCTCATCTGCTCCCGCCCTCTCTACATAAGTCACCCAGCTCCTTCCCCTCCTCCTGCCCAGGCTGACCGCAGCGGGGGAACAGAGGGGCAGAGGGCAGATGCTGGGGGTTTTGCATCCCACCCTCCTTGGCGCGACGCAGTGGGAAGCCGCCTTCGCAAGGGAAGCCCAGTTCCTCTGCTCAGCTCCAGGCAAGGCCTTTCCCGGCTGCTCTCTGCAGCTGCGCTGCGAGCAGCCACCAGCACCGAGAGGCTCACATTTGCTCACTGGCGCGGCTGCAATTTTCAAAGCACTTGCTTGAATTTTAGAAGCCTGTAATCCGCAGGTGTACAGAATTTCTATTCCCCCAAACTTTGTAAATTCGCTGATTTTCATAGGTATTTAACTTGGCATTGGGAAAGGGGACATCCCAGCCTTCTACCAAATTTCAGCTTGCTGTTTCAGAGCAATAAAGCACCAAAGCAATCCAAAGGAGACAATTATTTTTTAACATAAGCAAAAGAGGTTTTATTTCTTGTTTTGCAGGAAGATCTCAACTACTTTGATAGAGACAGCACCTGGCATGGAAAGTTTCACCCCAGCTGTTACTGTGACAGGCTAGGAGCCACTGGCAAGAGTCATGCAGCAGTAGGTGATGCTACTGATAACTCATGGCCGTTCCAGTTTGGCTGGTTATACTTTCTGTTTGAAAAATGTTGCCTGAGTGTGGAGGACTTCTAACAACCTGCCTGCTGCTACATGGGTTCATATGCCCAAGTGTTCAATCCGGTACACAGCCCCAGACCTCATCAGCTTGCGGTTTATCAAGGAGATACCTAAATTGGAAATTGTAAGACAATCATCATCATCTTCCATAAACACTGCAACAGAAGCTTTATGGATTTAGTTATAAAGCCTGAAACAAACCAAATAATGCTTAGCCACTGCAGGCTACTGTGGACGGACAAGCATGATCAGCTGAAGATGGGAAGTTGCAAGCTTAGTGTAGCATGATGAAAAGTATAAGAACATTAAAAAACACCTGGATTATCAACCTCACTTCTACTGATTCACTGGAATTACTCTCCATTTACTTCTGCATAGTGAGGTGGAAATCAGAGTTGTGCAGCAGGAGTCTTCTCTTGGCAGGCACTACAGAGCATGCAAGTGTGCTATGGGCCTGGCAAGAGACCCAGGAATTTGCAGCACTGCCCTCTCTGCTATGGGTACCGTACACAGGTGACCAACAGGTCTTTCCTCTCCAAGGGTTAATAGCTACCATGCACAGCACTGGTAGCATGCTTATTTTTTTCAGGATTGGTCAGTACAGGGAGGTATGTATGCCAGCTCCTGCCTTATTCTGTTTCCCCTCTATTTTGTGTTAAACTTTGCTGACATGAACCCGCAGACCTTCCAGAAACTAGACTAGAGTTTGCAGGAAGAAGATGGTGAAAACAGTAAGGAAAAGATTTTAGGCTTCAGGCTGCTGTTAAGAGCACTTCAGCTGACACGGCTGGATGCCTACACTCTCTTTCCTTGCTCCAGGTCTTGCCTAAGGGGACAAAGAGGCAGGGTGAGTCCCAGTGAATCAGTTATGAAATATCTTCCAGCAATCTGGCATTTGCTTCAGGAACAACAAGGAGTGAGGAACAGGGAGCAGGACCTAGTGAGGAAGCAGAGACCCTGGCCTCCACAAGCCCCCCAGGCAAGCCAAAGCCCTGGTAGACACCAGTAGCTCCAGCAGAGAAAATGCGTATTTCGAAAGAGGGAGAAATACAGGCCTTTGGGCTATTTTGTTCCAGTCGTCCCTTTCTGGCTTTGCAGAAATACGGGATGGACTTTGAGAAATTATGGACTGTTCAGGAAGGATTTAAACACCAGATACAAAAGTGCCCCTACTTTCACCCAGGACACCATGATTTTATTACACTCTTCTCTGAAAGCTGACAGCCTGCATGCATTTTTTTTTTTTAATTTCTCACATGCAGAAGTTCTCCTCAAAACCTCTTACTTTTAAGCTAAGTGCCAAAAAATGCTCAAGTGCCAGCCAATGACTCATCTTTGAAAAGCCTGACTTTTGGAAGGTGGTTTTCATTTCAGGAACTTAGGATTGTTTCCTGGATACTAAACATTGTAGGATCAATAATTAGACTAAGAAAATGTCGAAAAAGAAGGAGTTTAAATATCTAAACATCAGTCATATTTGGGGGTTCTGTTAACTAGACATATGTGGGAGTTCCAAGCGAGGGGAAAAACAGGAAGGCCAAGAGTTTGGCTGATGACTCAAAATGGCCAACATCCACTTCTTCTTTTTTTTAATACTGAAACATATTTTAAATCATTTTAATCTCGTTTTAATAATGGAACCAGACACATACATCACATTGCCTTGGAAAGAGTATAAACACTTTTTTTTTTTTTTTTTTCCGTGGGTGCAAATGGGAAGCATATGATGACATTCCATCTCTTCCTCCCCTGCACTACGCTTCACCCATTTCTCAACACACAACGCAGACATACGGCCTTTATTAGCGCTGTAGTTACATGTCATCATTTTGCGATCCTGCAAGCCAAACTTTTGAAGTGCTCTTTTGCTTCTAGGGATTTCCTTGTTTACACACCACATAAAACCTTACTTGCACCATGATTAGGGCGTGTGGGAGCATGGAAGCCTGTACACAGGTGAGGGCGGCTATCAGCAGGCAGCGAGCAGGAAGGGCGCAGATCTGCTTTTAAGCCTAAACCGGGCACGGATTCTTTCTGCTTGCAGAAAATGCTGTTTATCAACAGCAGCAGGACAGTCGCTGGACTACTCAAACAGCAGATTTTTAGAGGGAGTACACAAAGCGGTAGAAGAAAATTTAGAAAGCAAAGGAAAAGAAAAAGATATCTAATAAGTCAGAAACTAAACGTGAATTACCTCTTCCTATACAGGCTCTGCAGCATAGTATTCAGAGTAACTGTCTCTTTTTTTAAATTTTGCTGAGATCATTTGTTCTTTACATATCAAGGCTAGCAATTATGACTCTCAAAAGTTGCTTATAAACTCAATTCACATCTTGTGCAGAGGCCACTGATAGTCTGCAGGTGCCCTTGTCCACGGGTGTTCTGGGTGAAACATATATAGCTATCTGGTTATTCTGGGACTGGTAACATCCTGGACTGACACTGCAATCTGTTAAGAAGCAGTTTTGAACGTGTCCAATGACATGGTATAGATTTTCTGGGAGTACAAAGGGCTATCAGAATTCTCTCCCACCTAATCTGCTCTTCTGTATCAAAGAGGAACTAGCACCAAATGTTTCAAAGTAAGTTCAAGAGTCCTTGCTTTATCTAGTTACAGCACTAACTGTCCCTAGAGAAAATAAGTCCTAACCACTCAGGTGGAGCATATGCATGTTTAGCCATTAGACAGCACACCACAACTTTGGGCCCTTTTTATCCAGTGGTGTGTTTTGGAGCAACTACTAATGGAACCATAGCTTATTTTCTCTCCTCACACAAACCAGCCACAAAACAGAAATTTCTCCTATCCTGTCAAAAGAAACAACCAAACAAACAAACACTGTGTCCACAAACCAGTTTTACTTCCCAGAAATGAAGACTTTCAAACCCTGTTACCAAGAGTTATAATGTAAACATCCCATGCTATGTTTTTTTCCCCGGTGTGTTGACAGCTGTAGGTTAGGTAACATTATTCTTTTTCAGCTAAAATATACAAAAAACATAGGCCACATGGTTCTGTTTAAAAACATCTTGGTGTGTCACATAGCTAACACAGCCAGCAACAAGCATCGCCTACTGCCATGGTGCTGGAGGTAGGTTCTCATCTGCAATGGTGAGCTCGTTCATACAGATGCAGGCTTCAGACCTCCACTTAATTGCCTGCTTAATCACCCTTACTTGCAGAGTCTAGTCTCATAGGATGCTCAGGTCCCAGTTTTGCTACCAGGAGTAGGAGAGCTGCTCATCTTCCTCACTAGGTGGCATGGAAGGACCAAGTTTCACCACCCCCACCACCATCCGGCGTCAAGTGACGCTGCTGTTCCTATGTGTTACAATCTCTTTTGCTCATGTTCCACAGAAATATTTATTTTTTAATTTAATGACCCGGCAGAATTTTATAGGGATAAATGCTGAAGCTGTTCTTTGAGGGGTTCGCTTGTGACTTTTCCATTCCAAGTGAGTGGTGAACTTTTCAGTGTCCTTGGTGACTTCCCTCTTGACTTTCCAGCACTGACTTTCAGCAGCCAGATGTTATACACTCTTGTACCTTACCCAGTTAAGTTTCAGGTTTCCCATTAGTCCTCCTCATTTCGCCATTACTCTACACTACATATGCCAAGAAACAGCCCTGATTTCTTTGAACTCTTACAATTCACAGGGCAGGAACTTGGAAGCCTCTGTCTGAAAACGCTTTCAACACCTCAGAATCACAACACGTCAGACGTCTGAAATAGACTTCTTGAAGAATTCCATTTGCTTCTTGTCTTGCCCAACTACTAAGCTGATTACCACAAATTATTGACCCTATAAAGAAACCAGGCTGGATCCATCAGTGCTGTCACTGGGAAGGGCACGGTTGCTCAATACTGCGATTGCACTAACAGCACAGCTTGTGCACTGCTACAGCCCTCCTCCTCCGTACCCCTACCCCATGGCAGATGGAGAGGAGTAATGAAGAACATCTCAGTCGGGTCAGGATGTCCATCTGGCCCTAAATCATTTGGATGTGAAAGCTTAGAGCATAGTCATTACCTTGTGTATTTGCCTCTCCACTGTCACCACAAAACACCTCATTTCTGCCTGGCGGTTTCCAATGCTATCTGCATGCAATACCATTCCCATTACCTCACCGTTCTCCCAGCATGGTACTTAATAGCTTTCCAGCAAATAAACCCTGCCCTTGCAGCCCCCACCCAGCCCACTCCACTCCCTGCCTGGGGGAACAACAGGGCTTAGATTATCTCTTGAGGTGCTTTCGATCCCTGTTTTCTATGATTCCCTGGGGACAGGCTTATCTCTGAGGTAACATCTTGCAGGACTCCAGGGTTACACTGGTAAATGTGTTAAGGCCAGAAACCGGGAGATGTTTAGCATTAATGGCAGAGGCTTGACTTTTTAAAGTGGAGGATTTTCTGATCATGTGAACAGGGCTGAGTCACTCAAGTTTTGTCAGCTGAAGGTTCAGGAGAAGAGATGTCCCAAGACCATTTACTGCATTTTTTAATCTGATCCTGCAGTCCCAGCTATTTAACTCTCTCTTGCCCTACTTTCTGCTCTCTTATCCTTACTGAGGTGATTTTCCTTCCCTCCTCTTCACTATTGTACAGAGCTGGCACCTTATCCCTTCCCCTCTGCCCGGCCCAACTCTCCATGGCCCTTGCCAGGGTACAAGATGAACCAGAGAGACCACCTGTACCAGGAGTAGAAAAAGAAGACCTGAAAAATACCTGGAAGCAGGCTGAAGCCAAGGAAGGCTAGCGTCAGGCACAAAGCTCAAGAGAATGTTTAACCCGAGTTTTGGTTCAAGGAGAAGTCTAGTGAATATGGCCATTATAATTGCCTGTATTTCATCACTTGTTATACGGTGATAAGCACCACTAGCATATTTCAGTTTCCATGGTATCTACAGAAGTACATTTTCTGAAGGAAAAGGGTTCCTATGAGGAGCTATAGGCTACGGCACTGTCACCACTTGGCACAGGGCAGCCCACTGTGCAACACAGAAGGGAGAAGGCAGTGCTACTGCACAGCTCCCTCCTGCTATGTACTGCCCTGTGTTTCAAAATGGCATGAAAAAACTCCAGGAAACTTCAGGGAAGAGCTGGGCACAAACAAAATGAAATCGTGCCTCTTGGGCGACCGCATGGCAACACATGCTGTCCTCAGTTTCACTGGTGCAGGTGTAAACAAGGGGTAAAAATTACACACAGGGCACGAAC
>Ga0181612_137929_pt1 | contig 15985 bp, 8 predicted proteins | sample HoacroProtozoa21_FD_119630 | JGI IMG/M metagenome (GOLD analysis project Ga0181612, IMG submission 119630) | Hoatzin crop microbial communities from Cojedes, Venezuel. Combined Assembly of Gp0051906, Gp0051904, Gp0051908
AAGGCAGAGCTGGTTAGCTTAAACTGGTCATTAAAATATTTTACACAGGAATTTCATACAAAATGTTAATTCCCACAAACATTTTTTAGGGGCAAATTTTGCATTTTAATTTTTTTTTTAAAAAAAAAGCAAATTAAGGATGAGCAATGAACTTATATAGTTTTCACCTAGAGCTTTTAAGAGTTTGAGGAGACCACCTGAAAAGGGACAGCTTTTCACAGCAAACTTATTAGTCATGTGGAGAGGGATCATAGCTGTATTCCTTCAAAGCCAGGAAACTTTTTAAGCAAAAATGTAATTTTGTTGAAAACTCAAATCTTCTTCAAGTTAAACTGGTGTCAATGCAAAGAACTGCTTTTACAATACACTGTACTCCTACATCGTAAAAATATAAAATACTTCATTTCACCACTTCATTATTCCATTTTTATACTAGTCTGAACTCCACAGGGCATGTAACTCTTTGCAGTTACAAATAGGATGTAAATAGAGTAATAAGAATGGGTAAATTATGTTCTTAATCTTCACATTGTGAACACCTACTAGTTTTTTTAAGAGAAGACTTACAATTAAACCATTGTCCTGTCTTAAGAAGCTATTACAAAGTACCTGTCAGCGCAGAGTTCAATTCTACTCCACTTTTATTAGAAGACCCTTAGGGTATTAAGTATACTTTCTGAAGCATCACTTAAAATTTATTAACTACATGTCATATTTGTATTAAAAACCGTCAAAGCCCTTTTTAGTCATGTTTCACATTATCTGTAGGAATGCTTTGCTTTCTTATTCCCCATTTTGTCTACCTGGAAAGGATTCAAGATGAACATCACAAATTGCTTGAGGGTAAAACAATAATTTTTCATCATTTAAATTAGAGTTATGTATTGCAACTCATTTAAATAACATAAATGTCTTGAATCACAGTACATGTGAGGTCAGAATAGTTCTGGGTGTGTGCACCATCACAATCCATAAAGCCTATGTTTATAGTTCTGAACGATTAAAAATACATGCCTTATGGGCCGTTCACTTGAAGAACTTTCTTCAGCGCAAAGCAGCTTTAGTAAGTAGAATCCTATAGCTGATATTTTAATTATAACTCACTGACTATTCCCAGTACAACTGTAAAAAGGAGACTTGTGGAACAAGATTTACCTTGAGCAAACAGTGTTTGCATCTTTTGCTACAGAAACAGAACACACACCTTGATTTCCATAGGATCTCTCCAGCATCAAGATAAAATTACTCATACTAAGCATCAGGATGAAAGCAGAAGTAAAGCCTGTGAATCAGTGCATTTGGTACTGGTTCTCAGCATTCCTTTTAGGCCCCTTACAGCCCCAACAGAACTTTCTGTTTCTCTTTTCCTCAGCCGCTTGATTGATAGCCAAGATATAGAAAGAATCCTGCACTTCAACCTGACTAGGCCATGCCCAGTTCCAGTTTTGTTCCAAATGAACAAAACATATGCAATGAAGGAAAAATATAATGTACTAGAGAATGCAAAATGTTATACCTCGGCAAACAGAAAAAAAAAAAATCAAACCAAAAAATGTTTTTAAGAAGTTTTCATTAAATCTTTAGACCGTATTGAAAGTAAGACACACCATCCCAAAAACACACTCTTTGAAACACCAAATCAAATTAAACCATGGCTGAAAATAAAAAGTCTTTTGAAAAAGAACAGACAAATGTATGGATAATCCTTCTGAGGGTGATGTTCAGATTTATATAACACAGCATTCAGTTCTGGAGCATACATCTCACAAATGAGTATGAACCACAGCCAAAAATAATCAAGAGTAATTAAAAGAGAATGTGCAAGTTCAAAAAGAAAGGAAGCCAAAATCTCAGTCAGAGAAAAAGTTCTTTTCCAGCAGGGGAGGAAGGAAGGCAACAGAAGAACCAGGGCAGCAGAGGCAACAGGAGGTTCAGAGGTATGAAGGTCATAGGAAGAGGCAAGGTCTGTCAGACACGCTTGGTATATGAAGGGAATGATGCACAACAGTAAACTGTTGGGGGAAAAGAGTAAAAGGATAAAATTATACACATTGTTTAGGTCAGACAGCAGAATGGCTAGCATGCTCAGTAACATTAAAGAATCTGATGCCCAACGGAGGTGTAGGTGCATGGGCACTTGTATCAAAATTCGAAATCCCACAGACGCTCTCAGACTAACTCCCTGGGTTCATGTATGAGCTAACTCAACCCCAACAGCAGACCACCTCCCGATACACAGCATGTCTACGAATTCTGCTTTACTTGGCCTGAATTTTAATTCTCCAGAAGACACAAGATATATGATGTTGGACATTCAACATAACTCTTTAGCCTCAGGTCAAGCTGGATGAATAAGAGGAGTGATGGCGCTTTAAGCCTCCTAACTCACACTTGCAAGTTCTCCTGCTTTACAGACCATCTCCAAGAAAGAGAAGGCTGGGTCACTTTGACAGATGCTTTACGACACAAGGCACTATGACAGGCCAGCAAACCTCCCTACTCAGCAGCCTGCAGTTCTCAACTAATTTAGAACCACATGTAAGAAAACACAGTTTTGTCTCCAAGTTTCTCTACCTGTTTTGGCTTCAAGTTAACAAAGTCCAACCCTTAGAGACTATCCCTAATGACTGTGAATGACCAGACGTATAGCTAAGGTGACTGATGAAATATGACCTAATTGTGAAACTGTCACAGCTTTTGTCAAGTGGCTTGTATTACATATTAATGTATCAAAGATATAATGAAAATCATTAAAAGTTAGATATAGGGACAAGGCTCTTCTCCATTCTCCTTGTTCTTAAAATTAATCTGGTATTATCCATCAACTAGTAGTATACACGTCATCTACACAAAACAACCGGGAAACGCCTATACCCACTCCTTCATCCCCTTCAAACTTTCTGGTTAAGTGATGATTGATTATTTGATCTATAGTTAAAAACAAAGACACATTCAAATCATGATTTCAATTCTTTAAAGACAGAACACTTGCTGAAATTTAAAAATCAGTCAGTTATCAAACTCTTACTCAGTGCGAACCCCGAGTTCACTAGTACTTTATCCAGTGTCAGAGTGAAGAGTTTAACTTCAAGGTCTCACTCTACAAGAAGGTGAACTGTTTATTCTTTTTCAAACAGCTTTTCATTTCTTATTGCGTTTCTTAATGATAGCTATAAAAAGCCAAACAGAGGGCTAGTCATGGAGGTTCTCAGGAATACTGCATTTATTCTAATGAGCTAGCTGAAAACATTGCAAGGCAGCATGTTCTAGTTGCTTGTCTAGGTGCAGCAATCTTTCAATACGTGCATTCTTTATCTGAGGTAAGCAGCACAGAGCTTACTATTGACTGATTTATTGGGGAACTTCGTAAGTTATGACATAACCATACACCATACAACAGAGGCGACGATCTCCATTTCTGCATTCCCAAAGCACAGTCAATCTTAGAATCACAGGCCATGAACAATCTGATTAGTAACATAAGGAAGTAGAAAGGATCTCATAAACAAATCATTTTAGACATGCATACAACATGCAGCTAAGGGTCTACCAGACCAAAAGTTAAGAGGAAAGGTCATATAATGAGAACAAAAGACTAAAGAGCAAAAACTGTGCGGAACAACTGTACTTTTGTTTGTGGAAGAGATTCTTACCACTAGAGTCAGAAAAGCCCAAGTATCTTACTTAAGGCCCTGTTCATGAATGTAAGTTTGGAAAACTCTGTGAAGAGCGATCACCACCATCCTCTGTGAAATAAAAATTCCTCAGCTCGGGTTTCCCAGAGCACAATGGGACAACTGTGTGTTTGCTAGGAAGGACTGAAGGGTGACGCGCAGTGCCTCACAGACAGTGGCAGGTTGTAAGGAACAAGAATTTAAACTCCACACAATCACAGAATTTTGATTTCTGAATGGGGATCTCATCTTGTGAAAGACAAACTGCTGGTGACAGTCACCCACTCAGCAAAGGAAGACCACAATCCTCATCAGAGGAAGCTATTCTGAGAGTGATTTCAGAACAAATATACCTTTCATCAATAGTTGGCATCAGTAGCTTATCCTCCTTCCCACCTTGTTCTATGAGAAAACACACCTACTGAGGTTAAGGTTAGGAAGACTGGAAATTTTGTTCTTTGAATCTACCGCCAAAGTCCTATTTGCACTGCTTGAGGCATTCTCAGGCAATAAAAAACATCATTGCAAAACTCTGTTCTTCTACTGCTCTATCGCTACTGTATCTCAGCACCTTTCAGAATGGCATTAGGCAATATAATTAGCACCTGTCACATCTGCTGTTTTCTCTCATAGGTACATCTATACATATTTCTCTTGTGTAAATCTACACATGTATCTTTATCTAGGTAGAGCACAGCATAATTATAAAGCTAAACTTGTCCCTCTCCAATACTGATGCTTTAAGTCTAAAGTAAGTACTCACTGAGCCCTGTTCTTTTGCTCTCAGTAAACTGACGATAATAAAAGCTCACGTATGTTTCCACGTACAAGCTTAATCAAATCCTTTTGGCTGGGATACTGTGTTTGTTTAAGAGCAAATGATCAGGTTGATAACATCAGAGCTGCATTGATTAAAGGGTATTTGATCACCAAGGTAGATCAGGAAAGCATTGCAAAATAACAGTGATAGAAACTCAAATAAAGAAGAAATATTAATACAAAGAAGGCCACAATGGATTTTTAATAAAGAAAACATTGTAGGCAAGCTGATGGTATCTAGCAAAAACAAAAAAGATTATAAATATGATGTGATTTCTGTGCATATGCTAGTAAAAATGAACTAGCATTAATTCTCAGTAAGATTCAGGTTTTCTGTTAGTACGGATCTCCTTAATTTCCTTCTCTCCGCCCTCCAGTAAAACCTGTCAATCTGTATTTCCTCAGCACAGATTTGAAAAATAATGCTTTAGGTTTAGCTGGCACCCAACAGAAAACACACCAACATTAATGTATCAGAGTAACTGCTACCTGCAGAATGCTTCTGTTAAAGCAAACGTCTTGGAAAAAGATGGTCTGCCAAATTAGCAGCTCATGGAGACATTTCTCTGTCCCATGGTTAGGAGACACCCTCCTAACTTTCAAAGGAAGGGTGTCCATGAGATGCCATAATGTGTAGAGCTTTGCTGCCTTTACAGGATCTACATGGGTGTGCAGGGCAAGCCCACAGGGAACATAATACATGATCAAAGACTTGGATTGTGTACAAAGATTTAAAGACAGTCGATGGATAAGCATGAAAAAGCAGCATGAAAACATGATTTTCACAAATACACAAGGATGTGGAAAATACCGTATTTCTTTGTCTGGTAACTGTTATGCCCCAAGGGGAAAAGCACACAACGGACTACCCAGAGATGGCAAGGAATATGTACCCATCAGGACAGGAAGGCCTTTACCAACACACAGCTCCTGCAAATGGTTTAGTTTTCCTAAAGGAAACACCCTGTAGTTTTCAACCTAGACTCATAGACCTATTGCCTCTCCTAAGAACTTGTCTCTGCAGAGACAGAAAAAATGTTAGTACAGAGAAACAAACACGGAGAATTAATACAAGACAACAGATCTTTGCTGCCAGTCGCATTAAGTCACAAGCTTTGATGGTTGTTTTTAAATGCTTCCACACAATGGCCGGGTATCATCGGCAAAACTGTCTCCAAACAAGTGTTTTGTTTACTTTGTATTAATTAGTTACACTGCATTGGGCATTTTAAAAGACAACAGGCCAGAAAAGAGGGGAAAAAACAGACATGCATGTCTAGAGAGCAGAGAGGAAAGTCTGGAAAAGCTACCCCTGAGAGTAACCATCAAAGGAGTGGAAATGCAAATACATATCTTTTCAAACATACTTTCAGGTACCAGCTCTGTTGGTGCTGTAACATCTGCTTCTCTGTAACAGACTGATGGATCCATAATGTCTCTGTCAGGTGGAGGGTAAGGTGGGGGTGGGGGGATCACTAACTGGGGTGGGCCACGAGTGGTGGTGCCTCTAGGAGGCTTCTGTGGCACCTGCCGTCCATCACCTACAGGGGGATCAACCAACTTGTTACTTCACTGCAAGGTAATGATCACTCTGGTTTCTGTTATTTTTTTTTAAACACGCACTGATTTTCCCTTACCCACATCAAAAGTCTCTCTGGATCCAATTCTGCTCTTACTTGCCCCCAAAAGAAATAAGGGAAAAAGAAGAACTAGGTCTCTCTTATAGCAACAGCAATGGGACCAGAATTGGGCCCAGCACAGACATGTACATCACAACTAACAATTAATATCACCAATTTTGGCAGACATAAGGAAGGAGAAAAAAAGAAGCTTAATTAAAAAAAATATTGAAAAAAGCTATGTAAGGAAATGTGAAAAACGTGTTTCATTTTTATCTTCTTCAGTGCCAAATTGCCTGAATTTGTTGACCTCTAGGGTACTTCAGGTGACTATTTTCCCGACTCTTTGAGAGAAAGAGGAAAATGCCTCAGGTAAGTATTTTGAAGTAGGTATCTTAACAGATTTGTTTTCTTTTTCTGATTAGATTTTTTACTATTTTGACATTGTGGAGAAGCAGATGATTAAGTCATTTTTTGCAAAACAGTGTTCTAAGCTATCAAAGGAAATGCTCATAACTTTGGCTGGCAGCTTATTTCAGTACTATGTACAACAACTAAACAAATACATGCACCTTTAGACTTTGGACTATACTCTATTAACCACTTGCAATGTTGAAAAGCTGCTGCCAGTTTGTAGTGTATAGCCCTAGAGCTATTGCAATTTGGAAAGTCCTTAGAGGCTGAAAGTGCTCTGAGGAACTGTGACTACCTGCTCGTTCTGCTCTCCTCCTGAGGCATCTGCTGTGGTCACTGCTGAAGATGGATGCTGGCAGAGACGGACCTCTGGTCCGATCATTCCTACACTCTTAGGCTCATGCTCTTGTGCTGCTGAGAAGTGAAGTAGTACCGAGAGGGAGGAAGAAAGATTAAACCATTATGATTCTCTTCTTAGGAGTCACTAGCTTCCAGAGATTCGAGCCACAATTTAATGCTGGCAAATGTGCAGACCCTTTTTTACTGCTTTGAGAAAACTGGGCACAATACTTTGGGGTCAGAATAAGTGATTCAGTATTGAATAGTGAAATTAATTTGCCAGTTTGAGAATATTTCTGATAGGATCTTTTGCTTTGATTCATGTGGCTAACTTGGGAGATACACAGATAGCTTGAATCCTTTTTCCATCATGCGGCTGCCTATTTCTTGCAGCACGTTTTTCCCCTCACTACAGTCTTGCTTTTTTCACAGCTTTTCTCTCTTGCTTTCAGAGCCATCTGTGCTTTCTCATCGTTTTCTTGCAAGGGTCCCGAAGAGACGCTGTTTTCCCAACCTTCCCTTGCTGTAACATTTTTTCTGTTAATGAACGCATTCATTCAAGAAAGTAGCAGAAAATGAAAAGCACTGAAGACAGGGCTACTGTGGGACGCGTTCTTTGTTGGTGAAAATTAATAAGGCTCCATTAAAGTAAATGATACTACAGAATCCTACATCAGCAGTCTGGCCAGCAAGCACTTCTGTACACAGCACTGAACGGACTGAAGTGGCTCTGCTCTGCTTTATTTCATCTGTAACATTCTGAGCACTGATATAGAATAGTACAAACACTTACAAAAAGTTAAAGCACCAAATGTCATTGAAAAGTGACCAGCAGCAGTGCAAAGCATGAGGAGCGACAGACTGTGACATTTGCAATGGCTAAAAGCATGCCAATTTGCTGAAAACTCCTGTGTTACATGGCACAGCGATAATGCTCCCCTTAAAGGGTTTAAGTAAGAGATGTCAATGGAGTCCAACATGTCACAAGATAATGGACTCCTGCTGCTACATAAATGCTGAGGCATTAAATGTGAAGCATTTACTGAAAATAAATGTTGGAACAAAGCCAAGAGGTTTCTTTCTAAACTGTGAGACACTTGTAATGTAAGCAATTATGTATGACAGGATCTCATATCTGTATGTCTTAGGCACTTTATGAAACATGAGGTCAAAGGAATGAAGTGCAGTGAGTGCATTACGGCACTTGAAGAATAATTCTCTTAATGTACTGAAAAATGAGTTGCAATATGTGGGGTTATTATTGCCTATCTTTACCCATCATAAAATCACTTTGTTTGCTAAAAGCATAATTTTGGGGTCCTCACTCGGGCAGAGCACCCAACGATTTGAATAAGCTAGCAGTCAGATAACGACAGAGGTCTGGGAGAACATTTTTCAGTCTTCCTGTATGAGAGTAAATGTGGTGTCACATATGGCTGAAGGCTGGTTTCTTTTGCTGTCTCCAGCTATGTACGGCATTCGTTTGAGAGCACCAGTTCTTTTCTGATACTGATTAGCTGAAGACTCAGAAGAGACTGATTTATAATAAAACTGAGGACTAATTTCAAAAGAAAAACTTCACTGAATGTGGTCAGTTCATGTCAAACTGTTGGAGGACTACAGGAAAAGAAAATGTCTTCAGGCTTTAGGAACGTGAGGAGATACTGAACCAGCTTGACTGTACTTCAGTTCTAGCAGAACCCCATGGCTTCAAATGCATTCAGTATTGCCTGACCCATCTCCATTTACTAGCATTTCCATTTACTGTTTCCGCATTTCCATTTACTAGCAAAACCACCGTCACCTTAAAGGTGCAGAACATGGCCAGGGCTAGTGCTTTTGGATATCCAGCTTGTACCAAACATTCAAACTATCTGATGAGCGTTATGTACCTTTACTTCCCTGTGGTACTATGAATGGTGCCATTAAAAAAAGAGGTAATATACAAACACCTATTTCCAGACTTTCATTCCGCAGAGAAATGCGTTTTTTCCTCCCGGTTATAAAAGTTTCCAAACTCACAGCATAACAGAATTAAGGAAACTTCAAACAGTGAGCACTGAGAGCACATGCACGAGATTACACAGGAGCAAAGAACACATCTCACCCATTGTGCTCTTCCTCTTGTCTTCCCTCTCTTCTGTCCTGTTCGGCATGGCAGGAGTGGGTGGAGCAGATGCAGCTGGCGGAAGAGGTGCACGCCTCTTCTTCTTCCGTAAATCGTTTAGGGATGCTCCTTGTGAAATCTAGCAAAGTTGAAAAATAGGCACAGTAAAGAATATGTTTTGTCGACGTTGTAAATTGTCAGTAACCAAAAAAGAGTGATTGTCATATGACCTAATTGCTCAGCACAGTGTATTTATAATGAGCATTTATAGCAATGACAGGAGACCAAACAGACAGATCAGAAGAGGTACAGTAATACTGCTCTCCGAAAAGGACAGGGAGACAGGGACGAGAACTGCAGATGAATGTCACAGCAGAAATGCCAGTCTGGTAGACATTTGATGGTTTTTGTTAAAGGGAACTGGAGAGCCCAACACTCAGCAACGCACAGTATGACACTATGTTTGTTGTTAAGCTTGATCTTGTTTTTTCATTAGTTTCTTCAGACCTTAAATTATGGTTAAATACTCCAGTTAGTATGTTTAGGGAATAAGCTCTTTCTCATCTCTTTGATTTTCCTCTCAAATTCTTGTTTAAGGACTTCTGAGAGAAGAATCAGAATTGAAAATTTGTTTGCATGATGATATGAGATCACACTGTACTCTATTTATGTCTGCTGGACTTCACAGACATACTTCTGAAGATCTGTAACACCTTGGCTGCCAATAATTGCAACGTGTTGGTTGGCATGCCAAGACTTCATTACCGTTTATGCTGCTTTTAAAAATACGAAAAATGTTATTACAAGTGACTTGGGTTTCATTGGGTTGCATAGTATTTTCTGTAGCATGTTGGAACGTAGCTCTATTTCCTTTTCCTGGAAAAATAATAATAATAAAACCAAAAACACGTAGGAAAATCTGTTGAATTTTTATATTTGAAAGGTACTGACGTCACTAGACAAAACCAGGCTTAGCTGAGGCAGAGGGCACACATGCTGTTGGCATTCCTCAGTCATCACATCCATCGCTTCACTGCTCTGTCCATCCTGGTACTCCCCATAGCTGCAGATATCTAATATACAGAACTGCCTGGTGGTTTTCTAGTATTTCAAAGACCTAAACAATAACAATAACCTTTCCTTTAATCCAGAGGATTAATGAACCCTTAAAATACATTTGTTGTGGGAGATTTCATTGTTTAAATAGTAGCTTCCCATTGCTCAAAGCTATTACCAGAGTTCAGAGGAAGGCACTCCTTTGTATGTGTCCTTTCCACATTGAGTGAAAATTCTGAGAATGAATTAATTTTACAAAGAGTGGGATATGAATAGAGTCTCCCTCACTTGGCCTTCCTTTTTAAAAGCACTCAGGAGGGTCCTAGGTTATAAAACACAAACATTCAGCTCCCATCTTTCAGGAGAATGCTTTAAGCACACTGCCACATGACATTTGGACACCCTCCACACGTTCTTGATAAACCTGCATCCTGCATAGGGAGAGACTTGGTGGTAACTACACTGGACGTAGAGCATGTTAACCGGGATGAGCTGCAGCTTTGTGGCAAGCAGTTTCTACAAGGTGGAGGGGACGGAGGGTGGGAAATAAAGCTGTCCTGGTCTTGCTTCCTAATACCATGGATTATTTCTGCATTTCACATTAAATATCCACTGGATACAGTGCATTACTAAAGCCAGTGAGGCCAATATAGATAAAGTCAGGCATAGTAAATGGGCAAGAATGTTAATAGTAACTAGTGATTTTGCAGACTTCAATTCTGGTCACTGAACTTCGTGGAATTTGAAAAATTAGACTTATATCCAGAAAAGAGCACCAAGCCAAATGTTCAGGAATGGAGAGAGTACAATTTTAGAGCTCCTCTCAAAACCTTCTGCCTGAAGTTATGGTGTTATTCCATATTAAGATGGAGCACCTCTCCTGATGAACAAACTGCCTGCCAGTGGTTAGGCACAGACTTTAACTGAAGCTGAATCCTACCTCCCCGTCCCTCCAGTTCTTACAGAATCAGAATGCCCTACATTGAGCTGAACATGGGACACTGTTCTGTGAAACAGACTCCTCAGGCTTTGGTTTACAGAGGAGGAATTACATAGAGAACAGCTACCTACTGTTGCATTCTTCTTGTCTGATTGGGGCACTCAGGAAAAAAAAATCACACTCTTCTGCACTGCATTTTAACTAAATAAAGACATAAGCATTTAATACTGTACCTGATTCTTCAGGATACTACCTTTCAAAAAAGAGACAATTATCAAAGTGGGGACTTTGATTAATCTGACTATAAAGTCTCCAAAATTCAGTAGCTATGGAGAACTTGAATCATCTGGGAGGCAGGCAGCATCTGAATTTCCCCAACACTTCACAAGCACAAGCCATTTTGCAGCTTCCACATTCATTCCTGTCTCTCCAGACAGCAAGGTCATTTTACTTGAGAACAAAAAACGGTTGGACTGGTAATTTAATAAGTCTAGGAAATCTTGAGAATCATGGCAGAAAGTAAGCAAACGTTGTGTTTCCACTTGAAGTGACCGAGATCACCAATCACCCTTCCCCAAGCACCAGATGAGTGAAGGATGTTGGTTTGGTATAGTCAAATTCCTCAAAGAAACATTACTGCTTCAGTAAGAAGAAAGGATCCTTGTTAGAAGCCAGCTTATCTTTTTCAGCTCTACGCATTCTTATTTAGTTGAATCTTCTGAGGAACACTAGATGGATGTATGGATGAACATGCTGCCACAGCAGCTACAGCAGCTACAGCTACTAGAAAACAGGTAGTGCACAGCTGCAATAATGCAACTTTGGACAAATACACACACAAAAATGCTTTTATTATACTGTCAGCTAAGTGCAGCATACTTCACAAACAGCATAAAGAAGATGAAAAGCATGTCTGAAGCCAGCCACACCACAATGTATGTAAGAAGCATCTAGTTCAAGAACAGGTCACAAAAACTGTTAAAAGTAGTTCTTTAATGCCAACCTCGGTAAACCTACAAGGCTAAACATAAATGGAAAAAACACAAAGAACATTCTGTTTCTTTCTTGCAATTGTATATACCAAAACAATAGAACTTGAAAATAATTTGTTATGGCTGGCTGCTTCTTTTATAAAGAAATCAAGCCTTAACAACATTATCTGAAATGATTTCCCATCCCAACTTTGTTACAGAAAGCCCTCTCTGAGCGTAACAGAGTATTTCCTAATCTTAGCACTCGTGCTTCACCCATGTAGCATTTTTAACTAGATGGATATATTAGGTCAAATTATGTTATGCAACAAATACATAATTTTTAAAAGATGTTAGTAAGTATTCTCTGACTATAATTAATATCATCAGCTGAGCTAGAAGTGAGCCAAAAGGACAAGTCTAACAAACAGTGTTACTTCTGTTCCCATACTGATGAGACCACATATGATGCAAAACCAATTTGCCATTAAATTCATGTCATGGCTCACATGCTGTTTTAAAAATACTTCCAATATTGCAGACAAAATAACTGAGGAATGTGCTGAATGTGTTTTCCTTCTGTGAAAGCTCTACATCTTTATTAAAATTTAAGAGCTTTAGATAAGACTTTTGAATATATTTGAAGCACAATAACATCATGGGGAGGTTACGAGCCAAAATTGTGTGGAAAAGAATCTTACAAGGCTAATGCTTGAAAATTTCAATCAGTAGCATTTGACAGTCACCTTCCTTGCAAAAGGTCTGTGGATACTGTAACAGCAGATGTGTAAATTGAGTCTGAGTTTCCTCATGCATAAGAGTATAGTACTTTCTTTGGGTTACGTTGCCCTGAACACAAATTAATGAAAAATATTAATGGAGGCCCAAGGAAAAAAAAGCCATAATCACCAAAAATTCATCAAGCATTCAAAGACAAGGAGGTTCTCAGATAAATTTCCAGTATGAGCTCTGCTCCTTTGCTTTGCCTGTCCTCTACTTACAGGTCAGATACTGGTTTTGTATTTATCAACCCTTCACTATTAATCTTTCTAACAGAAATGTTTATCTGTTTAAGTATTTGCTAAGTTATCTGGCAAATGCCACCTTTCTTTTATTCACAGACTAAACTAGGCTTAAATTTTCTGCAGGTTTACTGCTTCCAAAACCCAGCCTCCTTCTGTAAGCCAGAAATCACATCACTAATTTGTGCTCCTCTGTCCCTCCAGTATCCGCCAACATTTGCAACCCACTCGATGACACTGACTACCCATCTCAGTTGTCTGAATCACTACTTTGGCCAAGAAGGAAATCTCATTCTACTGTCTCCAAAACCAGATTAAAAACTCTACAGCAGCATACTTGGAGAACTACACATACCCATGTCTGTTCTGTAAAGGACAGCCCACACACTCTTGTCATAGATACTAGAGAAAAGGGACTTGGCTTAATGCAACCTTGGAAAGTGCACATAGTGCATCCCTCTTAAATAACAAAGTACTGTGATGCTGCAATTACTGCAGTTACATCTTGACTAGTAAAGAACCCAGCCAACTACCAAGGTATTCCAAAATGGTGATACAGCCAGGTAGAAATCCTTTAGCTAACATTAGAAGCCCAGCTGGATGTTGTGGGCTTGAGAGGAAAAATATCATGTAACTTCTAAACTGGATTCTGAAGGCCACTTTGGTGCCTCCTGGAACCACTGCCTTTCAAACAACACGTTTTACCCATCTATTGAAGTCCTGAGGGGGCCTTGATCCTCTTCAAGGAGTACTCTGTTGGGACACAGAGACCAGGAGAATGAGCCTTGCTTTCTTCCTTCTCCCAAAACTGATGTATGGGGAGAAGAGTGGACACGCGAGAGACAAGTACTTTCTGCAGGGCTGAGAAAGAGACTGGCAGAAAGCTGAGTGATCTCATCTCAGAAGCACAACTAAGAATACAAGTCGGGAAGAACAACTTAAAAACTGCCATGGAAAGACTTTCTTGGACCTGCACACTAAAAGTGAACAGCACCTTCCTGAGTTACCTGGAAAAGGTTTTTCTTGACCAGCTGCAGTTGTGGTTGGCATCCGCACCTACTGGAGGAAGCCTGGACGTTTGGTGGACACATCTAAAAAGTTCTAACTGTGCCTTAACAGAAAACCCCTCAGCAGATCTAGTCAATGCACGACTGCGATGTTAAAAAGTGCATAGTTTGTGTTTCAAAATCCAAACCACTCTTTCCAATATTTTTACAAACATTCCAAGAAACGTGTCTTACGGCAAAAGATTTTTCCTTTTACTCTCACTGCTATCATTTTGCCTTAAAAAAGGAAAAATGGAAACTTGAAAACCTAGTCATTTTCCAGGTTTGCTATTTACATAATCTTCTTTAAAGCAATTTTCTTCCCGATCAAACATCGTAGCTACAGCTGATACACATATTCTACCAGCAATCAATTCTGTCTAGAATGAAGGTTGTTTTTAAAGGGTGTCTCATGATGGTTTAACATATACAAACAAAAAATTGTATAGCATATGACATAAACTGTGTGAAGAAAGGGCATATACTCTCTTGCTTCTTTCTCATTTTTATGCAACATAACATGTCAGGATCTTTTATTGTTTTATAGAATGCTTGTATTTTTTGTGACTTCTAATTTGTACACAAACTGTCTTGTTCAGGGAAACAGTGAGTGATTGTTTGTTGAAATTATTTTTAGAAGTAAACAAAAAAGATTGGAAAAAGAACACATGGATTCAATCACTGGCATGCCCTGAGTACAAACTGGTTTCCATCATCCAGCACTGACTAGACATACGCTCTGATTTAAGCAAGCCAGATTCCGATACACCTGCTGGTGATGATATCGTGTGGGGTCAGAATGCCTATTGAATTACAAGAGTGTTTAAATATGACCCACAGAAAAATTATGAGTGAACTTGTAACTGAACAAACAACAGTACTGCCGCAAACTACGTCTGGGACCATCCCAACTCTCTTCTCTTCACAAAGAGTTCTAAGAAATCTTGAAATAATTAAGAGCCATTTTACAAGAAGCTCCAGAAGTAAAAAGAAAACACACATGGTTTATCAACCAGTTTTAAACTCTTGATATAACCATAACTGCACTGATGCTTCTATAGCACTGTATGAAAGACAAGTGGTAGGTTGGTACGTAAGATCTATGGTTTGGGAGTTTTTAAAATTTTGCTATGATTTTGTACATAATTTAAAGCAGCTGAGAAGAAAATATTTTGATCCAAGAGGAGCCGTTCTAGGAAAATCAGAGAGATAAATCTTTCAGCTTCAGAACGGAGACGTAAATCTGTCCACTAAATTTGATGACATAAAAGCTATTCTATCCAGCTGATTCTGCATTTTTCACAGGGCAAGAGATGCTTCAACATGCCTAGCAGTAGAAACCACAAGAAGTCCCAACTGAACATTAATGTGTCTTAAACAACATTTACTCATATGTCTAATATTCCCTGGACAGGTCATACATTATTAGGCTTTTCACTGGCATACACTGACAAAGGAAAATTCAGGGAGCTCTCAAAGAAACTGGGCGTATGAGCAATTCACGAGGCTGACCACTGTAAGTTACACTGTATTAAATTGCCTATTCAGCACTGAACTTCACTACCTTGTTTCCTTATTGGGTAGTACCCCATTTCATCTGATTAAAAACTCCATGTTTAATCCACAGGTACATTATAAACGCCATTCAAAGACACAAGTCTGATGTTTCCCAAAAACATGTCCTTACGTTGCGGAATGCATTTGTCTGGGTTATTTAAAAGGCTTACTAGGATCCCATGCAACGCAACAGCACATTGCAAAAACAACATACACAGACATACTAAAAAATCTGGTGCATGGAAATGGTTTTGAAGAGGGTATTCTTTGTAAAACTTGTCATTTTGATAAAATACATAGAAATAGGTACACTTCAGAAATCAGCAAGCCATTTCTCTGTATCGGTCATTTTAGTTCCGCGGATCTTGATTTTTTGGCGTCGGATCTCACAAACCTGACAACAAAATGAGTAACAGTAAAA
>Ga0181612_138567_pt1 | contig 15985 bp, 10 predicted proteins | sample HoacroProtozoa21_FD_119630 | JGI IMG/M metagenome (GOLD analysis project Ga0181612, IMG submission 119630) | Hoatzin crop microbial communities from Cojedes, Venezuel. Combined Assembly of Gp0051906, Gp0051904, Gp0051908
AAAAAAAAAAAGTATTTGTTACAGAAGCAGCATTTTTCAGCACTCATTTGTTTTAAGCAATAGGTGAAAGATGCCTAAATCGTACCTTGGAAATCACTGGAAATTAGATGTATTTTTGCATTTAAATTCAGATGAGGCACTCTGTACATCAACTATCCAGTGAAAAGTTTGTTGGAAAATTTCAGAGTCCTCTTGGAACATTCAAAACTTTTAAAACCTGATATATTGCAGAGACCAGCAAGTTAATTAGATGTGACGCCCTAACAAAGCTGTAGGACTTGCTTTGTTTGTTACTTGGAGGGTTTTCTGGTCGGTAGGGAAAGAGAGGCTTCCTTTCACTTCTTTAAAAGAGAAATCCATCTTTGCCCCGTGCTGCGGGGGCTCAGAGATAACAGCTGAAACCGAAGAGGCAGCGAGCAAAGCTGTGCCAGGGGAGGTTCGCTTCAGCCTGCTTCTGCCAGGCAATCCCAAACACCTTTCGGAACAGAAAGCGATTTGTTGCACCCTGTTTTTAAAGGACTCAAAAAGAGACACGCAGAATACACTGTTTCCACTATCAGGAAGGTTTTGTGTTTGCTTTTGGGTTTGTTTGTAATCAATTAAAAAAGGAAACAAGTTGACTATATCCCTTGAAAAATCCTTCCCGCTACATCAACAGCAGCAACCCCTGTACAGAACTACATTTCAGAGGTCTCGCAACCGTTGCACAAGAAATTTATCTGGACATTCAGTTGTGTAGTACTACAGAATAAAATAAAAATGTCAAACACCTACACAACATGATCAAGTGTATTCTTTAATTTTCTGGAACAGCTGGAAGACACCAATAAATACCCACTACCACAGAGCAACCCATATCCATGGCAGTTGCATTAATTTTGTAAGCACTTTGTAGCAGCGCGTTTATTAACCTCTTCAGACCATGTTCTGTATGCTGCAAAAAAAGAATTCAGAGGTGAAAGGGACCAAAGATAATTATTTATGCTGCTATGTGTCACCACTTCCACTTGAATCCCTTTTCAAGGCTTTAAAGCTTTGAAATTTACAGGCAGCAATGCTAGATTCAATTATTGGTTTTGCACCCTAAACCCTTTAAGGTAGCTTCTAATTTTACTCCAGTGCTGTCAGCCCTGAGGAAATAACGACATCTGAAAGTTCATTTAAAAATAACAAAAAAAGAAAAAAGATAATGAACATTTAAAAGGAAATAAAAAACATTTGGAAAGCAACATGACTGCCAAGAAAGTTTTTAAATGCAAATTTACTTGAGCTGAAAGATTTGTCCTTAATAACCAGCACGCATGTAAACACAAAACTGTCATCACCACTCAGTATTAACTTCATTTCATGATCCAGCAGACACGTCCCGTACTAGTGACAGGTGAATTATGTTTTGGGGAAGACCGCAGTATTACCAAACAGCAGTATGCCCCCGATTTAATCATTCCGGTGGCAAACAGCTGGAGAGCTGCAAGGGCAGAGGTTTTCTGTCACTGCCAGGCTGTAGATGCCCACGATGCCCTGAGACCCCACCATTATGAGACAGCTTTCCAAGTGTGAACTAACAGGGGATGCCCTCTGTCAGTCCACACTGCAACCACTTCCGGAGGGCAATACCTGTTCACCTTTATGATTCCAGCTGTAGCTGTTACACAGGAAGACCTCAGGTCAGGAATGAACTAGTTTAAGTGTGGATTCCTTTTGGAAATATACCCACCTACACTACCGAGGATAAATGGTAGAGCAGAGTACAGCGTGGCAGACAGACTTTTTTCAAGTACCTATTTCCCAGCCCTAATTAAATACCACCCAGACTCCACCAGCATCAAAATCCTCCACTGATTTTTTAACATTATCACAGTAGCCCGCTGTTATGCATTAGTGCAATTACGCACTGATTCCTTTGGCTCCAGTGTTCTGGGTAAACCTGTGTAACACAAACCAAAAGATTTTTGAAAACTGATCCCATCGATACACCTCACCCAAATTTGAAATATACACAAAAAAACCTCTCGGGGACTAATTGGGCAGCACAGCCAGGATACAAGCCCCACTGTTTCCCCATTAAGCCTAATGTGATCATAACCCACACTGTCTAGTTTTGCTTATAGCCAAAACCAGTCCTGGAAGGATTTGTACTGGTAATGCCTCCCCGTTATACTCAGAGCAAGTGTGCTTGGTGGGATACTTGCCTCTCTTTTTCCCCCCTTTTCTCGCTGCAACACCAATATGACAACGGGACAAGCTAAATACAGTTCTTACTCCAGTCTTCAAAGCCTCCTCTGCACTAAAAATGCTTCAGGGTAGGAGTCGGGGCCGGGGGGGAGGAGAAGGGAGTCCCACTGCTGCTAACAAGGGTTCAGCTGAACAAGAGTTTAAGAGTTGGGAGCGCTGGGGCAGATTGCTTGCTGGCTATAGATCTTTTCAGCAGCATCATGTAATCCTGCGGTCGGCAGACAATGCTGAGAACAGTATTAGCAGCTCACAGGCTGTTTCTGCTGGGCTTTGGTCCTGACAAGCTGAACCAGACAGAGAAGCACATGGCACTCTGCAAAAAGCTTCCCCAGCAAAGGCCAAAGGCTCTTCTCTTACAAACTTGGTTGGACAGTACACGTTTTTATTGTATTAGCTGCCTCGAAACCCCCACACCATAACAATGTCATGGTGCAAACGTGCTTGTGATATACAGCGCTACCTGAGTCTCCCAACCAGAGCAGAAAAGAAAAACATAAAGCAGACAAAGAATCAGAGAAGTGGTAAAAATGCTTTAAGATGACTTTCACATGCGCTGCATGACACTACAATTTAAATGGATTGTACTTGCAGTCTCTGCTGTATAAGCAAAGGAGACTGGGATATTGTCCAATACACACACTGCAGGACAGAATTTATACCTATGTGAAAATGAGTCTATGCTGCCAACAGCATGGAGAAACAGTCCCAGAAATCAGACACCACATCTGACTATGTTGGTGCGGACCTTATCACACAAATGCTTGTGCTCTGGGGAGATGGGCAGACTGGGAAAAAAAACCAAGAGCATACACTAAAAAGTGGCGTGGCTTGAGTATATTTCCGAGAGGTAGCTGAACCAGGTCCCAACAGAAGGCAAATTTCAAACAGTTTGTGCCTTAGTTTCCATATAAAGGACTGGGAAATAGTGCTGCTACCAAGCAGCTGAGCACTCTTCCTCATCTTTCCCCCATTACTGTTCAGTAAGCTTCCCACAGCCGAGTAATAGTTCTGACTTACCAAACAGCAACAGGACTAAAAGTTTAATATAGATGCCCGAAATGTACTTTAAACTAGTACTTAGCTTTATGCAAATTATGCTTTTACTAGGAACACACAAGCAAAAAAATCGCATAAGCAAAATCACCTGCTGCTTTCAAGAAGCTTTTTCATTCTGTGGCATTTTCATAAACTGATGACAAAGTCAACTGTAATTTCAGATGAGGTTCTCCTATCACGTTCACTTGTTTTTGTTTAACCACATAAAGCTATTTTTATACGTACTTTCACAGACATGTTTATTTCTCCGGTTACTAGAATTTAACATTTGCATTTAAGTAGCTTTTCAGATTAGAGAAAGACAATAAACATTCGAGGGGAAAAATTAATGAAGTTGTAAGAATTTACACTTAAAACATACTGACGTGAAACCCTTCTATTGCCAAAATGTGTAGTTGATAGATTTCCTTACAGAAGATGACGACTCTAGTTGAAATATTTGCCTTCAGATTATGTTTTCTCAGGCTGCAAGAAGCGTGCGACTTGGCAGCGTGTTTGATCTACTTTCAACAAAAAGCAGTGGTGGCACAGTCATGGCACAGGCCTTTTGCCAGGGGTATGCATGGAGGGGCTGGACAAGGCTGGGAAGCTTACCTGTCAGCTTTCACTGGCGACACAACTACTGGGCTAAAACCAGCTTAGGAACACCTACCTACTCTGCATTCACTCTCCACAGCCACACATGAAGGGAGCCTTACTCAGGAGAACAAAAACCAGGCAAAATGGGGCAGCGCTTTCATACCTGTCTTCCCCTGTCCATCCGATCTTCTGGTCTCTGTGGGTAACCCATTGGTCCGCCCAGCCCCTGGTACTGACTTGGCTGGTACTGATTTTGGGATTGCAGCATGCGGTTCCAGGCAAGCAGAGGAGCAGCCCCAGCAGCTCTGTGTAAAGAAGAAACACACTGCAGCATGAACTTGGCTCCTAGAAAGTTTCACAGCACTAAATCCAAATTTCTATAGTCTCGTATGATAAATGATTCGTTTTGCCTCAGAACTAAACAATGTCACATCCAGCTATGCCTGCAGTAGTACTGCAGATGGCCAAGTCATTAGAGACAAATGGGGGGGTGGAATCCTCCACGAGTCTCCTACCAAAAGGCCATATTTGCTTATTGCTTCACCACAACTCGAAAGCTACAGAACCAGGTACTACCACAAGCAGGAAATTCAATTTCACAAACCAGAGATTTTTCAGATTCCTTGGAAAGATTCTGTCCATGCTTTATTTTAGGGGCAAATTTGCCAATTCATCCACAGTGATCCTGAACATAGATTAAAACCCAGATATCACCAAGTTAGCTAAACGTAACACAACATCCAAAGAGTAAACATGTGCGACACAGGAGAATGAGGCTTTCTTTTCTAAATGTCCAGACTCTTTCTGGGAGTCCATTCTTTCTAGTTAATTGCAGGTTGCAAATGAATTCTTACTGCGAGTATTCTGAATCTAGGGTAGGGGCCTTGGCTGCTTTTTCCCATCCATTATTCTGCTCAATATGTCAGAAGGTCTGATCGGGAAGAAACCTTTTCAAGTTCTATTGATGCCGTTTTCAATTGACCACGGTGACCTAGCAACATAAGCACTAATTGGCACAGACTGACTGACATTTGGTGTACAGTTTATATGGGAACGCAAATTCAACATCCATTATAACCTAGTTTGCCATCCCAGATTACTAACAGCAAGAAATGTTTTAATTGCCTTGAAGTACCTATTCTAACATTACAATTATAAAGCAACAGGTATAATACATCACATCATTGTCTGATTAAAAATATTTAGAAAAATGATATAGCCACGATATAGTCTTTAAAGCTGAGCATGGGTAAGGGTACAATTCCTTACTAAATTCATAGCAGTTACGTTTTGCAGTACAATATACTGTCGTAAAGGAAAAACACTGGATAGTCGAGGCAGTTAATCTTTTTGACCTCTGTTTAAGAGAGAGCCAGTTGAACAGTGTGCGGCCAGCCTGCTGAGAGATGGGAATAGCAGAGAGCACGAGCACTGCATTTCACATTCACCTGCTGCACCGCTGAACTGAAAGTTACTTTGTACGTCCTCAGAGAGCCTCTGCCTAGATTTGTTGGATTGAATCGGCGGGACTTCAGCCTTGGAGGAGCAATCCTACCCAGAGGCTGACAGATTCTTTCAAACACACAGTTCAGGGAGGAGGTACGACTGTCATGACCAAGGGAGGATTCACAGCCAGCTGTACAATGTTGGGCAAACTAAGCTCTAAGCAACTGAGGAATTGATGCTGGGAGAGGAAGGACTTTTAAACACGCCTTTCACCAGCTGGAACAGAGGCAAAGTTGGAATCAAGACAGGTAGACATAAGACTGAAATGAATGAAAGCAGGCATTTTGGATGTGAAGGCTTTCTGCCATTGTATGCCAATTGCTTTTTGTTTCACACTAAAGCCTGCAAGACAGCTGCTCCACCTGGTCGGATTAAGACCTATCTGAATTTTGCAAAGCCAGGAGAGACTCCAACAATCTTCAGAAATGAAATAACTTGATTCCTGTTTATAAAAGTATGAGTCTTACCTGATAAACACACAACTGGTAAATACAACATGCAAGACGTAGTAAAAATGAACATGCACAAAAGCTAAGTGGTAACACTGAACTGTGTGGTTTTATTTTTAGCTTCAGAGGTATGGCTAGAAATGCACAATGTTATCCGAATCATTCATTAGGAGAAGCAATACTGTATTTAAAGTTAATAGCACATAACACTTCCAGGGACTAAACACACAAAATCAGTATTCTAAGATTCCTTTTGATTAAGTGTTTTGAGTACTAACTTTTTTCCCCACCATTCCTAGAAAGCAGCAGACTCTCCAGAAAGAATACACTGCTTAGCCTTAAGGAAAAACCCAGGGAATTACCTATATAACCCCAGCTCTAGGACTTTCATCAAATAGTCACTGTCTACGAATTTGCTAATGTGCTTGTGATAAACACCCTCAGTGACTGATGACCACTAGCCAACACTTGCTACATACCTGGAACGTGGAAGCTTGACACAAATTTCATTTGACATTAATATACATTTGGCACAGAGTTTAAACCTTTTATTTTAATAAAGTGCTAGTTAGTGAAAAGTTGGGATATCTAACATATGAAACACAGTAACACTAGTATCACTTATGTTCGAGCATTTTTGCTCTGAAAGAGTGAAATTGGTGATTTTCAGCTAGAACCACTACATATTGTAGAGGATAAACCCAGGAGGAAAAAGAAAAAAAAGGTGCTGCAATGCATTTTCTGATCTTAAAGCCCAAAAAGCAGCTTACACTTCTTTGCTGCTCTTAGTACATAGTTCTGTGAACTATCTTCAAACCCCCAAATTTTAGATTTTCACCTGGTAAACAGAAATCAGCAAATTGTAGTCCTCGCAGCACTTCATGTTTGTCTAGTGGATGTATTAATTGGTCATTCAAATTACCTGAGGGTGGAGACTTGTATACAGCAAAGCTGTGCCTCAGAGGTAACAAAAAAAGAATTCCGTCACTTGGAATATCACATGAGCTCACATTGACAGAGTTACTGAAATGCACTATCCAGACTCACGTCAACTGACAATTAAACTAAAGCATACACATACAGGACAGCTAAAATGCAGCTTCAGGAAACTTTACACAGTAAAACATTTCTGTGTTCCAACCTCAGTCTCTTTGGAAATCCCTTCTACGAGCAGGTTAAACAAACGGATTTGCTTAACCAGATTGCAAATTTCTATCAGCCAGGAAATCAGATAGTGAACACACACATATAACCTCCGAAACATATCAGATCACCAGCACTGAAGGCAAGAGCATGAAATCATCTTCTGCAATCTCCAGTAATGCAGCCCAGTCAGACCAGGGCATGAACAGGACATGCTGAAAGGCATCTTGTTCAACAGCAACTCACCGACTTTACTTGCTGCATACTGAATTGCATCACTAAATTTAAAAGTAAGAAATCTTATGCAGGAGACAAGATCATCTGGGTTATGAAGAACCAGCTTTACACTATTGTTTTCTTTGCACCCAGGCCTGTGAAGCGAGAGCTAGTTTAGGTCCCACTGCAATACTCTATCCCTGACATGGCACAAAAGCTCAAAGCTTTCCTGGCAGGACAGAGGTCCTTGCTTATCCCTTGATGTCACAAATCAGGGATATCATAGGTTCCTGCCAACCCACTTCATCTCAAAAGGCTGGAGCAGGGGCCGGCCTCTCCCTCAATTTCTTCCAGGGAGCAGAGGTGACAGAACAGAAATTCCTCACTGCTCTCCCTGGTGGCACCTTGTTGCTCCTGGAGCACCTGAAGCCACAGCAGCAAAGCAGGGACAGCCTTGGGGCTAGTAGTACGGGAAACAGTAGCCTTGCAGCTGGCCTGGCAGCTCCCATGGAATTAACTGGGAAACCGAAAATGTCTTGCAGGGGGTTCAGTTACAACAGGTTCAGCCATTTTTTCCTGTACCAAGTCTGCCTATGTTTCTGTTTAAACTTTTGCTTAAGTCTCCATGCTTACCTCTGTATGGCAACTAACTCAACATCAGCCCTAAGTATCTGTTTGATTTGTTTCCCAGATCAAATACCTTCCAAGAACATGGCAAAACTACTTATCCTCAGCACTGAAACTGGCAAGTTAGTGATTTTCATAAACCAAAGCACTATCAAGAAGGGAAAGCATTGTAAATATACTGTTGTCTCTCAAAACCTAGGAGAGAATTCTCCAAGCTTCTCTAAAGCTCATTTTCTAGGTGAAGAGGATATATCTTCAATTTAAAGTCAGTCCAGCAGACATCAGTTACCTCAAGTTTGGGAACTGTAATATTGAGGTCAATATCACAACCCTAGAAGCATGCTGGACAGGTTAGCAGATCATATCACAGACACCGTCTATCTCCAAAATGCTCTGAAGTACCTGTGCAGTGTGCAGTCACTTCTAAAAATATTAGCACAAACCCCGCACAGTAACTTCATCATAGGATTCTGATTAGAGAGGCAGGCGACCCTTACAATTCTCATAAAAAGGTGTACTTCAAGTGCAAAACAGAATTTCTGGCTGAAACTAGTTATTTATATGTGAATTGATAAACTCTTCCACTTTGCAAAAATAAACAGCCTGGTAAAATGACAGAAGTACAGCACTGTAAAAGTAATGACAAGCAACAGACCTTAATTCCACAAAATGGTACTATATAAATTAGATTTAATTAAGGTGTGGGAATAGCAACTCCCATGGACAAAGCAATATTAAAGTTTGTAATGCAAGATTCATTTATAATGCAATATTCCACACTGATGCGGTACAGGACAAGTGAGATGGACTTATTTCAATAGGGATCAAAATGGTTGCCATGGAAAGAGTGATTGTAGAGAGCTCAACAAATTATTCCAAAGCTCGTATTTTCAATGGTTAACATTTGCAAATAAAGCCATAAAAAAAAAAAGTTGTGCCTCAGGGCAGAAACTTCAAAGATGTTGCATACGCTCTCATTCTTCCATAGATATAAATAAATATCATTATTCATAGCTTTCACAGGTACGCTGGAGTTTATAAAGCCCATCTGACTTAAGGACATACAACCTATCAATGAAGCAACGCATGTAAAACATCCCTTATTATCAAACCATGTCACATTCCTTCTATTCGATGGCACTTATTGGACTGCAGATTCCATAATCCTTCCCTGAGTCCCTTCTGCATTTAATTCAGTTCAGTCTTAAGTAGTTAAAGAAACTGTTTTCAGTGGCAACTAATAACTACTGACCTACAGTGACACTGCCCTACAATAGGCTTGTCAGGCCTGAAAAACTTGCACCAAAGAAGCTGATTAGGACTTCAAGAGGTTTGTAGCAAGAATCAATGGCTAGTCTGTACTAATGCTGCGGTTGCGGCACAGAAATGATAAAAGTGGAACACCATTAGTTATGCCTCATTAAGCTCCACAGCCCTCCTAAAAAGAAATTTGTTTAGCCTGTCCAAAATCTAATGCAGTTTTAAGCTCTCTGTGTTCAATTTCATAGTATCTCAAAAGCTTCAATAAGATAAAGGCCAAAGAACCAAGAACGGTACCAAAGCACCAACAGTAAAGTTAATTTTGAAGGCTGAGTTTTAATGGAAAGTTTTTTTGCCTTCTTTTTTAATACAAAGTACTCAAGCCTTTTAAAGGATGAACACCACATAGTGCACTCACAAAATATAAATAAATCATGGACATTAATTAACTTAAAAAACCCACTGTACAGCACAATTTAAACAAATTCGAACAAAAAAGTTCAAAACAAAGAAGAAAAAAAAGTTTTGAAGCCTGGCAGAACCAAGTAAATCCTCCTGGGCACATTTTACAAAACTTCAATCCCTCCTGCCTTACCTTTGTGGTGTCTGTTGAAACAAGGGTGTAGGACCTCGCCAAGACTCCTGAGGTCTAAGATCTAGAGGGTAAAACAAAATGTCAAAATAAAAAAGAGCAAGTATACTTATAGAACCGTGCTCCACTTACTCTTACACATGCCTGAACTTGTAAGAAGTCAAACAGTAAAGCTCAAACCGGATTTACTACCAAATACGTTTCACCAAGTCGCTGGTTACTGTTGCTGATTTTGATAGAGCCCTTATATCCATCAGTGGCAAGCTCAGTATTAATAAATAAAAGGCAACTTTTTTTTTTAAATATGTCCAATAAACTTCACATTATAAGAAGAATGACTTGATTGCTAGAACTAGCATTGGTTAGTGCTTGGACACTTCACAGGTATCTTTCTCTTGAATTTTTAAAAATGCAAAACCACGTCTGCCACCGTAACAACTGAAAACTTCATTTAATGCTTACATTTCTTACAAGTACATTTATCACTACACTACATGAAAAAATATACATACACAGGCACACCACTGTCATCATCACAACACATGTTTGCGAGCAACAAATATTTAGTGCTCACAATACATGCAAGTTTCTGTCTGATTAGACTAAATTATTCTATAAAGCAAACTAAAAGAACAACCAAAGCATGTAATAAAGCAAACAGTTCAATTTTATTATTTTTTTTAATATATAAAGTTATATTTACGATATATTTAAAGGTAGTAAAATTTATTTAAAAATTAACCTAGACAATGATGATAATAATAATCTATTAATGACGTCTCAGATAATGTAATCAGATTGAGTTAAACCTTTTTGGGTAAAAACCTGGCCAGGGACCTAACACTGCAGTTACAAGAAACTGCAGTGAAAAAGACCACCCACTTCTCAATTGTTTCTTCTACGCAAACTAACTCTTTACAAAGACGTAGCAGTAACAACATTGCTTTAACAGGACACGCAATTAAACGGTTGTTGTTCTTCTAAATAAACTGGTCAGTAAACAAGATAAAAGAAACAGCTAATCAATAGCTCCCTGGTCAGCCCACAACACTCAAACTGTGCATCAATCAAAAGCTTCAGTTTCAGTGACACCTTTGATTATTTTCAATGGTGTTTAAGTGTGACCTAATTTCAACAGCTGGTTCCAGAAGTTGTCTAATGGATGTACTAGGATGGGACAGTAACGCCCTGTTAAACTGCCAGTATTCAAGTACACTAAAGCTTTGCAATAATTTGAAAGAAAAGCAGAAAAAAAAACAGAGGAAAAAAATCTGTGCCAGTCTCCTAACTCTGGCTGGATTGTCAGCAGGCTGTAATGGTCTGACTCGCACAGAAATCTTTCACAGCAGCACTCGAGTGTGCAGGGGAGGGTGTGAGCAGCCCCCACTGAAGATAACACCGTTTCATCAGGGGAAATAAATTCTGTTCCCCGGCAGCTCTGCTGTTCCCGCCTGGGCTTCCTCTGGGCAGAGCTAATCCAGCCTACCAGGCCCAGCAACAGCCTGAGCTGTACACAGTGTATTGTACTTATTTATTAAACATTACATACACCACACTCCCCCACACCAAACAATATAAACTTCTCTCTCTTTGTAGATATACATACACACACACAGAGACATATACTGTTATCAACCGACACTCATGATCAGGAATAATAAGTCATTTCATCTACACTATAACCAAACCAGTCTGAAGCATGACAAAGACTAAAGATGGATATGTGGAACTTTTATACTGATCAGCCTGTGAATTACAAGGACTTTTACATACATAACAGGCTGTACTAACACGATCCTTCAGTGATGCCATGTCCGCTTCTGAATACAAGATTCATGCAACACAAGAAAACACAGGCCCATAATGCTGTCTTCAGCTGCTTTGGGGGAACGAGCAACTAAGACACAACATTAAATTCAAGCTTAAAAGAAAAAAGCTACAAAGATGAAATTGCTACAAAAATTTTAAAAATATGTTAAAGCCCCAAAGTGTCACTATTTTCAATCAAAAAATATCCTAAGACGACTTTACTTCTAATAATCTCAAAGTTTCACAGACACCAGCACCACAGAAATGTATGCAATACAGAAGAACTGAGTTCTGCTCAAAACGTTTTCAGATGCACAAACCCCCTCTATCTGTAGTTATGAGCACCTGTAGCTCTTTACCTGCAGCCACTGGGATGAGGGCTAGAGTTTGGCCCTGTCACCACAACCAGACCTGCAGTTCTCCTAGGCCTGGCTCAGTTCTCCTTTTGCTTGCCAGGAGACACTAACTTCCAGAAAAAATGCTATATCCCAGGGAGAATAAATGGTGATGCTTCCCCCACCCTTCTCCTCTGTGCAGGCTGAACTAGGCAAGACCCCCAAGCGTCTGGACAATTACACAGATGAATACTGCCTCTCCCTCCCTGACCCTCCCTGGTGAGAACTTCACATTTTAATTGAAGTTTATTAACACGCTTTCTATTCCACTGTCAGGGTCAAATGGCGCTCTAGTGAGAAACCCAGTGAGATGATGCTGGTCTCACCCTGGTACAGTGTTTTCTATTCAGACAGGCCCCTGCTTAAGGGCTAGTTAAAAACGTGTCATATTTAATCACTCTCCATCTGAAAAAGAAAGGATCCAGCTCTCCTGCTGTACACATATCTTTTTGCAGCTCTAGGGAACAATTTAAGAACTAGTTTAATGAAATCATCATACAACCATTTAAAGCCACCTTATTACTATTCACTTGTATGGCTCTGAGAGAAGAATCTTTGAAGGGAAAAAGCTCGGAGCAGCAAATTGCACTTCAAAAAGGTACAAAATCGGAGAAGAAATGACAATTAATATTTTCCTTGGTCTTCAAAACTTAGGCATTTCCTAGAGCTATAAGGCCAAATAAACTGCCTTCTCTAGCAGCTCCTCAAGTAACAATTTATCTAATCAGTGTGGTAATCAAAGACAAGATTCTGTGTTTACTGATTGCACTAATCAAAATCACTTTTCAAATGCAGCTAATTGACAAGTTTACTGACTGAAATGAAAGTCATAAATCAGATATCCTGTGCTGCAGAAACCAAATATGCCATTCACAGACTACTGCCATACTGCACTTGATTCCCCAAGTTATCAGCACAGACAATTATTCATCAACGGAAAATTGGCACATCGAAGTCAAATCAGAGAACAACAGTAAGGAACACCCACAGCACGCTCTTGAGGCAGAGATGGCACTTCGGTTGACCGCATTGCCCTTCTAGAGTCTAATTTTACTTCATCATACATATAAAAACATAATACATAAAATGAAAAGTTGCTCTGCATCAATCCCACAAACTGTGGGAATTTTAACCACATCATCTCTAGTTTTTCAGGAACATGTGGGTTCCGGATTCTTCCCAATCCAATTATGCCACAGCATAAAGCTGTCCTCTCACAATTGGATAGCTGATGAACGTGACTTCGACACAAGAAATAACCTGTCCCATTAAGAAAACTCAGTATATGCCTTCCCATTCCTTCTAATTTGATTTTCTAGTTAAAGATATCTGTGCTTTGACAGAGACATCTATGCTTGAACTGAAGGGAGTGACTGAAAAAAGGCAAGCAGACAGCTGTGCTGTCAGATCTAGAAACACCTCTTGGTACTCTTAGAATGCTGTCTAGGTGAAATTGGCCCACTTGCTCAATTCTGACCACAAATTTTCACCAGAGCAAAGGTGCTGTCCGTGCAGATTGTTCCTGCTTGGCAAGATGACCGCCACCTACTGTAGTGAGGCTTAGAGCTGCTGGCACGCTCCCATCTTGACAGGTTTGCTTCACACTCAACCCACAGAATCCATAATCCAGGATGTGTTACGGTGTCTGGGTGTGGACCCAACTGCAAAAGCATCCTTCAGCGTGAATGTCAGAAAGACTAATTTCAGCAGAAATTTTGGACTATGACACTTGGAGGCATTCTTCTAACAAGGGTCTGAGCAAGAGTGTAACCCTTTTGCCAAGGTCTCTACGCAGTAGAAGAGGAGTTAAGACACCTGCAGCCACTTGGCATTGATTAAGTCAACCACCACTGTAGTTAACTATGAAGACTTCACATTGCAGTCAGTTTAAATCAGAAGTAGAGTTTAAGACTAATCTTCTAGGACAGCTTGCTGTCATTAGTAGAAGTGGAGGAGAAACACAATAAAATTACCTGACAAAGAATACATTTGCAGGATGTTGCACTGCAGTCTCCCATAAAAACAGAATGTGTCAGGAATCAGCTTCTCAACTCCTCGATGAAGAGCCTAAGAGAGCAATGGCAGGCACACAGCCCCTGCTTTGTGAAAAAGCCTTTGTACAACGACTGCCGATGGTGTGTGAAGCAGCATGCCGCAACAGCGGCTGGAGGGACCAGCAGGTTGACCTGGCACCTCTTTTTGCGGCACAATCGAGAAAGCACAAGATCAACCTCTGCCTAATGGAAAAAGCAGCATTAAGGAAAGTGGCACAACAGGGGGAAGAAGAAAGAAAAAGGCAGCCTTGCTTTCAGATTTGCCAGGCACACCTGGAGAACAGCAACTGCAGATGCCTGAGGCAATTTGAGGGTGAGGAAGGGGCAGGAGATGAGGGGAGGAAGGGAACAAATGAAAGAAAGCCACCAGACAGTTATTCTGAGGCCAACAGATGGACTGGGATTTCATATCGATCAGTGGATTCAAGCCTCCTCAATTTGAAAGAATGATGGCATTGGGGCATATTTACAACACAAGGTGCTCAGATGCCATGAGGATGAGAGCTTTCTAAGTACCTAATTGGCAAGATCAGCTCCATGTGCGTAAAGCAAGAGAAAAATGCTTTGAATAAGTATTTCCCACAAAGCGTCAAGACTTGAACAGCAGTATAGGAACTAATGGGCTTGTAAATACTTTCGCCCTCCCCCAAACCACGTAGACTTTCTCTTTTTGGAGACTAACACAAAAATGCGATGCCTGTCTGGTAGTTCTGCCTTCCCATTTTCCACACTCTTCTTTTTAGATCATATTTCTTGTTTGTTTAGAAAAACACTTGTTTTCCTTTAACCCAAGTTAACAGCTCCAGGCTCTCATACTCAACCCCTCTCTCCACTTAAAACAATCTGATTCCTCGCACAAGATAGCTTTGCACCCACTACTCAACTACACTTCATCTACTCTGGGACTGGACAATAAATTTAATTCAGAGTGGCCATTGATATTCTTTATTTGCCATTTCATATGCAGCAAAGATGCAAGTCAAGTATAAAAAGGCTGACAGCTTCACTATGCAGTAATTTGGTATTCTATATGTCACAAAATGTTGAAGTTCAAACTTTATCTGTCAGTTGTTTAAACTTCAAACACTTGCACAATTCAATATTGCAAGAAATCAGCTGAACAGTAAGAATATCTTACTTTAAAGCACTTTTTTTTGGCAGTTTAGCCAAGTTTCCTTCTGCCTCAATCCCAGCATTACAGAAATGCAGCTCCTGATCTCAGGCAAAGAGACAGAACTCGTAACTAGCATCTTTTCTGGGAGCTCTTCACATGAGCAGTTCCCTCCCAGCATGAAGAACTCCACTTTAGTTCACACAGAATTTACCACTTCCAGTGACCCACTTGCTCACCAAACCAACAGCAGTGGCATCCCTGACCATCTCCTAGCCAGAAGTTGCAACGCTTCCCGCGGGCAGGAGAAGCCAATACAGGACTGTGAATTAGAAATTTTGGTTCAGTCTGGCATCTCAATACCAACCACAGCTCTTCCGTCAGTCCTACAATCTCTCCTGATCTGCCATCATGCCTTGTGCATTAACTATTTTCTGTGGCCAGCACCTTCTGCTTGTTGTTCTCTTAAGACACAAAGCATCGAGCTTCTACTAAGTCTGCTGATGCCAGTGATGTTGAGATTTTCAGCCACATACCAAGAATGTTCCGCATAACAGACACTAGGAACCCTTAGTAGACTAAGTGCTATTTTTCCTATTGTATTTGAATACCGGGCACAGTATTCAAAATGGGATTCCACTGACGGGCACATAATTACATTTTAGTACATTTCACTACAGCAATTCCAAAAAAGAAGAGCAATAGAGAAGAGCAACACAAGGTTAACGAAGATGGATGCCTGAATCCAATTTTTATTCGTAACAGTGCAACAGACCAAAATGAAACCATAATATTTTTCAAGCTCTGAAATGTAGGAAGCAGAACCCACTTACTTGACAACAATTTAGGAATCTGCTGCTGCCCACTCAGAAGCGGCCTGGCATATGGGCTCCCATAAGTTCCAAGAGGTACTGCATTGGCATACATTCCTGGCATCCCTCTTTCCCTTGGCA
>Ga0181612_163529_pt1 | contig 15985 bp, 9 predicted proteins | sample HoacroProtozoa21_FD_119630 | JGI IMG/M metagenome (GOLD analysis project Ga0181612, IMG submission 119630) | Hoatzin crop microbial communities from Cojedes, Venezuel. Combined Assembly of Gp0051906, Gp0051904, Gp0051908
AATCTTCTTTGCATACAAATGTGCTTGAGTAATGCTAACAAAGAGTAATCCTTGCTAATAAAAAATACACATTCATTCAGATGTATTATGCAAGAAAGCTGCAAAGGACTTGTATACCAGAATGACCTTGTGGAAGAGAACAGAGAACACTCATCCTGAAAAGCAATTTGCTTTGCCAGCAACTTACACTGCTCCCTTTCATTAGTGCTGTTGTTTGAATACTTGCTTTCTCCCACACAAGCAAGTTCTTTTCTCTACCAGAGTTTATGCTTGCACATAAGAATTTTAGAGAAACAGAAAAAAAATAAAACTAGTAGGAATGTAGTGCTTATCACTGGTGTGTCTCAAAATGTTTTGAAATTAATAACACATAGAATAATAGGGACAGCTGCATATTAGTAACATTTTCTTTAAAAAAATCTATGACAAGGAAATTAAAGTCTCCCACAGCTCCCAGAAATATTTAACCATCTAAAATACTATCAGGGTTTCTTTCCATGTCAAAATATCTGACCCCGTGACTGTATAGTATACTATCACTATCACTCTGTAATAAATCTTTTCCTAATCTTTCTCAGTGTGATTTTGACTCATATTCTGTATCATTCATGCTACTACTACTCCCTTCCTTACATTCTGTCATACCATTCATGTGAAGTATTCCTTGAAAACTTTTAACTTATTCTTTTGTTTAGCAACTGGCATTTTTCACTAACTCAGTCCAAGTAATTCTTGCTTTTTTTATTTCTCAGTAGAGCAAGCTCATTTTTTCAGCCTGCTATATGTTATTGGCAATATTAAAGGTTTGCCAGATCGGTTGTCATTGTGGTGTGTCACATGCCAATTGCAAGAAAGTGTGCCAAAACGAAGACACAAAGAGAGAAAAATTAATACAGTCTTGTTCATTTAGTGTAATAAAACACTAAGTTTTCCAAGTTAATTTTGAATAATATTTTCTTTGTGGATACCACAGACATCAATAATGGCTAGAGATGGAAACATTTTTCACTTTTAAATAAATATACTGATTTTTGTTGGTTTTGGTTTTTTTTTATTCAGTAAAAAAATGCAAATGAAGAGAATTGAATTATTTTCTGGTAAAAAATTACATGTTAAAAAGGTTCAAGAATTCTCATTAGCTCTGTGAATCCCTTGAATAAATATGAAAATTCAGTAGCTTCTTCCTCTGATTTTTCTAAGTATGATTTTACACATGAAGTTGATAATATTGTCAGTGAAGTTAAATTTCATATGTGAGTGGAATAATTTCTTTCTAATGACTCTTCTCATCACACTGTGGCCTGTATCTTTTTCCTTCTAGATTGATAATTGTGGGTTGCTTGGGAGTTTTGTTTATTTGTTTGTCTGTTTTACTGTTTGTTTTGGATTGTTCAGATGTCTTAATTCTACATTCAGAAAAGCACCTCTGGTTCTTTTCTTACATCTATGTGAAATAACTTTCAGAGCCACAGCAAGTTCCCTCAAAACTCACTTAAATTTATTTTTCTCTTTTTTTTTTTTGACTTTTCTTATGCCACATGAGAAGCACCAGACAACAGCCAAATATAAATGACTGTGTTAAAACCCTCTTTTTTAATTTCAAATTGCTTTTCTTTCTTTGCTTCTGCCTGACACCAAGGAGCACTTGATTTTCCAGGGAGGACTATTTAGAAATGGACTCCACATGTGCACATCTAAAGGGATGTTAGAGACCTCTAAAGGCAATGGCAACTAACTCCAGTTCCAGGCTTCTGAGGAGAGAAAGAAGAGGCATCCAGTTAATTTAGCAGAGCCTGGGCTGGATGAAGACACAGCAAGACAAAGGAAAGCTAATTTAAACTATTTAAAATGAGAACATTATTGATTCATCTAGTGTTACTACACCCAAGTCTGAGTTTATTTCCATAAAACCTTAAATATCGTCCACTTAACCTCTGTATGTTTTCTGGTAATCAAAAGCTTTCAGACTGCTTTTAAAAACTTCTTAATGCATAAATATGTAACTGACTGCAATCAAATAAAAAGATTGTCATCTTTCTTTTTTTTTCCTGAATCAGTTGTCTTATGCTCTGAAATAAGATCACAAGCCTTCTGATCCTAGTTGATACAATTTTAAACGTTTTTACTATCCATACAAATACCTACTTTTCTATCCCGCTGTGCTTGTATACTATCTACAGTGGGTTTGGCCTGTACAAAGAATATATTCTTTTTCCACTTTAATTTTCCTCTCTCTCAAATTCATTACATGCTGTCGTATATTTTCATAAAAGTAAATAGTATTTGTTTCTTGTTGTTTCAGCCATAATATTATTCATGGGCTCTTTGTATGTAGCAAAATTCTGATACTGTGTTCATCCAGAAAAAGGTGAGTTGGATGACATCAACCATATGAGGTCCTTAGTAGAGTTGGTTGGGAAGCAATAAGTATGGAAAAAGGTAAAGGAGAGGAGTGCGGTCTTTTTCACAATGATTTGCAGCTAAAGCAAGGAAAGTATTTTAAAATTGAGAAAATATACCAGCAAAATAGAAATCTGAATGTTGATCTCTCACAAGATATTTTAGTACATATGTTGAGTCTACCATGTCCTTTCCTCATAATATTTCATAACTAGCAAGTTGCCCGTTTTAGCTGAAAAAATTCTCTGAGTCCTAATAATCTTCACAGCTCAACATGCAGTGTTTGATACAACAAACCATATAAACATACAAAATACATTAATACTATCAGTTAAAACATGTGAAACTAGTGACATTTGCATACAGTACCTGGACCTGGACCTGGTAACATCCAAACTATCTGAATACCTTTCAGGAACAAGTGCCAATGTCAGATTATTTCCAAAGTGGCAACACTTAACAAATTCGGTAACAGACTAGTTTTTCACAGGACCTAGGTCCCTATACCTTCACTTGGAAATCCAGCTTGAATGGTATGCCTTTTGCACTTTGTAAAATGATTTTGTCCTTGGCAATACAGCCTCACTTCTAGGAAAGTTCCTCCCAAAAAACAAAGCATCTGTAAAAATGTTTATGTTCAGCTTTTCTTTCCTTCCACCACAAATTTAATTCTGACCCTTAAAGAACATTAACAAAATATTCTAATTGCATTTTTAACATACTGTATAAGAATGTTCATATAAATGAAACACATACAGATGGTCTAGGAAAAAAAGAGGAAATAGCATTTTACTTTATTGGAGGTTTATATCCAGCCAAAGCCACAGCCTTACCAACACAAACTTTTCAATGAGTGTGTCAAAAAAATGAATCCTATATAATGACTACAAATGTAAGAAGAAAGCAGAAATAATTTGTAAAATCCTTCTGCTGAATTAAGCAAGTTCTGTCCCACAATTTAGATGCAATAAATTCATCAGTATTCTTGGGAAGGTTTGAAAACACTTGCCTGCCAAGTACAGAAGAATCTAAGCAGCATTATAATATGCAGGAGATTTAACTCACTGAGAAGGAGCAGAAAGGTTACAGGAGGCAATTTGATCAAGATGAAGCCTTTCTAAATAATGAACATCAAAATAAGAACCATCATAATTCTGCATGGTTTCTAAACTGCTTTAGGAGTTATTGAATTTATTCCCCTGCTACTGCAAATCTACACGTCATATAACTCCTTATACAGAAATGAAGCCACTTCAAAACCAGTTACATTTTCTTTCTTCATCAGTCCTCTAAGAATATTATTTCAAGAAGCTCACTGGTCTTCTATATATAGTTCTAAGCTTTATTCTAAATTTCAGCCTAAATGTAAGCAGATGAAGTTTAAATCAGGTAATGCTTAATACAAAATTATCTAGCACCTCCAAAAGCTCCTGTTCCTTGGTATTTCTCTCTGGAGCGTTCATAGATGGGAATCATGTCTGTTCCCAGCCTTGTCCAAGTAGTCTATTCTACTTCTCGTTCAGAGGACAGCATACTGTCCCTCTTCTTTTTCATCTATTCTAGTGTGAGTTCATCTTTCTCCAACTGTAATTACTAGAAGTGTACATAATATTTTAGAAGAAGTCTCACCGATTCTTTCTTTTATTTCTTTCCTATCTAGTGGAAAACCAAGATGCATTGAAACGGTTGTTTGCAGTCATTCTATGACCAGTTTCATCACTCAGATTCCTCATTTTCTCCTCGTCACTTGCAATTGCTGTGCTTCTCATCTTCCATTTTTTAGCAGCAGCTTGTACTGGTACCTGAGTCCTTTGATTTTGAATTTTTGAATTTCATTCTATTCCTGTCACTTTTACTCCCAAAACTCAACTCATTCTTTCTATAAAGTATCTTGATCTTTCTACAATATCAGTATCTGAAACTTTATACCTTCCTAAGCTTCGTACCATCATTGAACTCATCAGCACGCTCCTGAAGGTATGCAAGCCAAGTGACAATATTATGCCTTTAGGTATTTTTCTACTAGGCTTGCTCCAGCTCAATATCTGGAAAAGCCGCAATGGGTCCACAACTGAACTGGAGGAAGGACTGGTAGTAGTTTATCAAAAGCGAAGAAAATTACTCTCGTACACCAGTTTTGCTTGTGAGAGCAGGATGAGGTCTACACACCCTAAAGCAAATCAGTTTTGTCTGGATGACATGTTACAGTCTACATAGCAGGTGTCACACAGAAGAGATCCCAGAAACTTCTTATACATCCTAATACTAAAAGAATTTTCATCTTTATAAATTTTCATCTACTGCTACTTTCATAATATCAATTGAATCAAAAGGCAACGAACTTGACTATCACCAAAACTGCACTTTAAACAGGAACTTCTAGAATTATAAAATTGACGGCTCTCTTTGTGTGTTAAACAGTCTCGAAAAACGTGAACTGACAACAATGACTGAAAAGTTATTAGTGCAATACCCTAGCTCAGCTTTCTAAAAGTGTGTAATTTAAACCAGTTATCCTGACTCCCTCTCTCATAACCAGAGACAACAAGGGGAAATTAATCTAATTTCTAATTCAAGTCATGAATAGATGGAATAAATTCACCTTTGTCATCCTTATCTCTCTCTCCATTGACCCTAAAGGAGGTCTAAATGACTAGCACAGAACAATTAGCTAAACATCAACTGTAACTATGTATTTTAAAATAATAATTTATTTAAAGATTCTTAAAATATTAATCATTCTATTGTGAAACACATATCTATAACATCTGATCCAATAGAAAAATACTAAAGGATTACTTTCAAATTAAATCTTTTGCCCTTATAAACATGCTTCTAAAATTTTAAACTTAAAAGAAGATATTTAATAAATTTGGTTATCAAATGAAGAAAGTGAATGCTGCAGGGAGGTACTGAAGAATCTTTAGTTATCAAATGTCAGGTGAGGATTTCATACTTGTGTTTCAGATTCCGTATGGAAAAAAGCAGACAGGTGCTCTGCATTGGAAGGGCAATAAATGACATTATGACATTCTCTCTGAAGGAAAGTAAGGGAACGATAGTGTGCCAACACATCACTGAATAACAACTGAAAAAATGCACTGAACTACAGAACTGTCTGACATAGAAATGATTTAATTTTAATCAAGCAATATAATTATAATATTTCTCCTCTGTCTAACCTTTTAGCAGTGACTACCCCATGATTCAGGTGACTGTCAGTCATGTCATCTGGCAGAGTGTACGGCATTTCAAAAACCAGCTCATCTTAATCGGTTTTCCAGTAAGTGTTGAATAAAAAGGAACAGCCCAAACACTTTCATATTATCCGAATGGCTTTTTCTTGGTAGAGTGTTTCTGTATAAACACACAGTTCATAATATGAAACAATTTTCCAGTATTTTTTAATCCCTGTGAAAATTCACTGGGTTTACACATCACGAGTTCAAATGCAGTTCTGCACTTACCACTAAACATAAGCAGGCATCATTGATGCCAAAATCCTTTTTCTCTGTGCCATTGTGCTGCAAGGCCTTGAAATGAATTGAAAGAGCTGAGGAGGTTTACCTCTCCTTTTGTCTTCTTTGCTGGGCACAAGATTTTATTTTCTACCTACAGACTTTTTTTTTTTCCAGTGGAGAAAAGGGTGAAAAACTTCCTGAAGTAGTTTGGGAGCAGGGGGAGGGAATAGTTTCAAAGTATCTAAACATCCCATGTCTCAGTTTGAAATAAATTTGTTTATTCATGGAGTTTTAGGCCCCTCACTTTATAGGACGTACCAGACAGACCATCTTTCAGGAAAAGCGGTGAGGTTCAACAGGGATCCCCAGATACAGAACAAGAGGGATGATTATTTAAGCAAAAACAGTTTAATATTGAAGCTATGCAAAATGAAATGTGAAAAGTTTTAAGCTAAAACAAAATTACACATGATGGTCTTTTTATTTGTGGAAAATGGGCATAATTTTCTTGGAGTGTGGAAAGGATCACGGTTTTGGTGGAAAATTTTGCTCTGTGGAAAGTGTGCTTGGTATTAAAAATATCCACCTTCCCCTCAAGCACTGTTATTGGAGTGCTTGCTCTAAGCTCTGGAGATAACGAGCACTGTATGGACATGGACAGAACTGAATGATGATCACATATTTGCAACGAACTGCAGCTGGGGAGAGGCTTTGTCATATTCACTACATGATAGGTTTTATTACCTCTACCTCAAAATTATTCAGATGCATAAGTGGATTTGGAAAGCAAATAATCATGGAATTACACATACAGTTAAATATGCAGGAAACTTCAATTCCTAGTTAAAAATGAAACATATCAAAATAGCACTGTGGTTTACAATTCACAGAAATATCTGTAATATCTACTACACTTAAATTTGGTCTTCAACTGAATGTTGACTTATCACTCAAATTACACTAACGAAGGAAATTAAAAAATGCACACTGAAGATTCACCTGACCAGAAATTCACAGGAAATTAATTTTTAAGCAATATGTATTTGTCATGTGTTGAGATTTCATTCTGCAGTTGAAGAATAACTGCAAGTGCAATGAACGAGTACTGAAAGAACATAAAGGAGAAAAGTTTCTCTCTTTATGAAAAAGGAGTAACAACACTTTTTAAAAACAATCTTTCAGCAAAATATACTTTCTAAGATTTAAAGGATAAGATTCACAAAATTCCGTGCAAAGACCACATATTGAAAAAAAATAACTTCCACTTAAATATACTATTTTGAATGAAAACATTGTGCATTTTAAAGCAGCCACATTGCTAAAATACCTTATAATGTACTTCAGTTAAATTCCGTATATTCTATTATGCAATGCTAGTAAAATGGTATGTAGAAATAACATTTGTTCCCCTCACAAAAACAGGAATGTGTAATTTCATTTGGCACATTTCCCCTTTTTGATGATATCTATCTCCCTCTCACAGGAAATAATAAACTATTTGCTTTTTTCACTCAGTCATTTGAGAAATTAGATAATAGATTGTTTACAAGCTTTTAAAATGATGTCTTAACCAAGTAGTCAGGAGTTCCAGCTCACTAGCTGAGCTGCGCAGCTGTATGTTTAAGTATCACATGATACTGCTTCTGTTTGCTGAATGAATAATCTAATCTGTGTAAATAAAAATAATGTGTGAAAAAAATCCCTGAGGCTTGATTCTCCCAGAAGAATTTGAATAACATGAAACAATCATAGACAGCAGACTACACTTTAACTTCCAGTCTGAATTCATAAGTGGATTCCATGTTAAAATAACGATAAAAGACATTAAGTTACAGATTAATGGCAAAGCAATGAGAATAATTGTATAGCTTATATGTATTAATGGCTATTTAACAGATTTTCAATTCAATTTTCTCTTGTCACATTTATTCAGAGAGTCTGGTATTTTTCTTTTCTTTAACTGCTTAATGTGCCACCAGCTGCAAGCATTAGTCCTGACACAGTGGTGTAAATAAGGTAAAACCAGTATTCCTCCACATAAAAAATGGGCAACACTTATTTCTGGCCCAGACATTGTCTGACTGTGGGAGTCTGGGCAGGGCATGTAGATACCACAGAATTCAGTTACATGCATCTTTTCTGTCTCAGACTGCGAACAGTGCTACTTAATGAACCTGTCAGCTGGGTGATACAAGGTTCTCCAAAGTTATTATCTCCTCTCTGCAGTTGTTGTCAGTTGCACAATCCATTCACCAAATGTCCATGTGCCTCGATTCACAGCTACAGAGCCAAACAATAATATACTGGGTCTGCTGCTATGTATTAGCTGTGCTGATGCCTCTAGCCTGGTGCTTCAGCTACCAGCAGCTAGAATGGAGTAGAAGACATGAGCACCAGTCAGCTCTCTTCTACAGTAACGGAATCCTACCTCACTAGCAACTATTCCTCATTATTGCAAGGCCCTCGCGTTATGCAAATACAGCATAGGTCTAAGCTTTTACCTACTGCCCTTGGCTGAGGACCTCAACAGATTGCCGGAGGACAGAAAGGAGAGAAAGATCAAAACCACCACCTTCCCAAGCTATAAAGAATTCTGGATAAATATTCCCAAAGTGTTTAAGCTCAACTTCTATTCAGTCCCACCCAACGTTTAAAAGCATTATCTTCTGTAGCTGCTATTATGTATTTGCTCTATGCATTGCTCATTCTCTTCTGTATGAAAACATTTTTTTTTGTCTGTATAGGAGTGGACTCATTGATTCTGTCCTAATAAAAAAAAAATCTCTTTAGGCTCCTGCTTCTTTTTCACTGGAGGGCTGTAGCCTGTTTCCATGCGCTTGGCAAAAGGCGACTCATCCTCCACTGGAAATTCAGCCAGAAAACAAGGAACTTTGTTGTACCCCCTTGCAAGGGTTACTGTATGTCTGGTGTTTGTACAGCTCATCCTTTTAAAATCCTTTTCATCCTAGCTTTGACTGGGATTACTAGGAAAAGAAAGAAAGAAAGAATCACAGAATCATAGGTTGGAAAAGACCTCCAAGATCATCAAGTCCAACCATCAACCCAACACCACCATGCCTACTAAACCACATTCCGAAGTGCCATATCTACAAATTTTTTGAAAGATTTTGCATCTTCAAGTATCTCCATGTTTGAAATGGAGACAAGACTCAAATCCCTGTCCCTCTCTTGTATGTGTTCCCCCAAACACACTGCTAAAAGGAACGATTTCCATTTCACAAACACCTCTCACTTATGCGTCATCCTCTGGCCTCCTATGGTAGGTTATTTCATGAGCCAGCTGAACTTCTGACCTGACCATCAAGGCATCAAAGGACAATCTCTAACCAAAGATTTGGTCAAACTTGAAGTTAGAACTAACCTTAACATTTACTCATAGGACGATTATCTGTGATGATAACCACATATACAAAAAATGAGGAATCACAGATGGTTCTCAAATGACCAGAGGTCTGGCTGCGTTCAGAAAAGACACCAAACAGTGAACTCGCGAATCAACCATCTGGTTGTCTTATTTCAGTAGAGGCAAAGTAATAAGCTCACCTGTTCATCCCACAGTCACTGAATGGCTGAATTCACTACGAATCCAGAGATATTTCTACAGTCTCCTTTTGTCACTGCTACTCTTCTTAGCATAGAGATATTTTCACAAGAAGGAAAAAAGAGTTTATAATCAATCATAGATCAAAATGAAAGTTTCCTGCTGAATGCTGTGATAGGTTCACTTTTATAGTTCTTTATCATGAGATGGAACTGAAGTGATTTGTTCAGCCTAAAAGCTATCATGTGTTTACTATCTATTTTTCACTAATTACCCCCCAAAGAGTACTGTCGCTTGCAAGAATGCTTTAAGCTGTCATTTTACTTACACACAGTAATTAAACCTTTCCATTCAATTGACACAAAATACACAATCTCTTATTATTGTTCTTTTCAATTAGTGTAATTGAGAAATTAATTAAGTTATAGGGAATCTTCTGAATAGGATTTGTTTTCTTAGTCTGTTCTTTATCTTGCGCAAATTTGCTTTTTACTGTTTTAAAAAGGGGAGCAGAGGGAAGGATCATGAAAACCGAGCTCAGTTCCTCTCTTCACAGAGGCAATGACAGAGCTCTGACTTAATGAAATAACTATCAAAGCCCTGAGGCATGAAAAGAAAAGCATCTCTTCTCCATACTACTATAGGTGAAACTGTATCAAGTCTAAGGCAGGATGATTTTCTTTTTTAATGAGAAAAATACTGTACAGATGACAGCTTATTTGAAAATATCAGATATGCTGTAATGTCTCCTTGAAGTTGTCAGTTTCAAAGTGAAATTTAATACCTATCCAGTCATCTTGTACAATTTTCCTTATCTTTTGAATGCTTTAGATTCCTTTTTCTTTCTTTACAGTTCGCCTGTGCCAGTAAAACAGAATATACATTTTAAAAAGTGCCTGGAGCGGAGGGAGAGGAGGCAGGAGAAATTATTCCCCACGCGCACCCTGGGGAAAGTATGGGCTGAGGGAGATCCTCTCTGCTCTGCTTGGTCACTTTTCAGTTCTGTGCATGAGCAGCAGTGTGTGCAGCTCGGGGACCTGTGGTTGGGACCTCTGTCCCTAGGCACTGAATGCATGCTACCTTTGATGCTGACTCTGAATACAGGGTGGCAAGTGTCCATTGCCTATTTTATTTGAATGAAAATTTTTTAGAGATGCATGTTGGGTCTGCCTATTGGAAGCAGTGGTTTCCTGTGGCACGGGCTTTACCTCACCCCGTTGGTCCTCCAATGCAGAAACACTGCATAATGTTGAATTCAGCATGTGCTGCAATGCCTTTAGCTAAATAGGCATGCTTAATTGTTAGCATCTCACCCACAGGAAAGCCAGTTATTTCAAGAAGCAATTTGAAGTAGTAATTTAGAAAAGGAATACAGAAAAATGAATAATTAGGTTGAAACTATGTAACTTTATATCTATTGTTTAATAGTTGCAATGAAATGAAGAAAAAGAAATTTATTAGCACTGTAACTGTTACATCTGCTTGGTGTTGTGCCAACAGCTATGCTACTAGCAGCACCCACCAACACAAGCAAGACAGAAACACCGGCATGATACAGCTGCTGATCCTGGAAATTCTGGCTCTGATAAGACTTAAATATGGATTGCCAGTTCTTTTTTGCATGAATTAGTGGAGAATGCCAATTCATCAAGAAGAATTTGCTTTATAAATGGATCAATTTCAAAGGCATGGCAATAAGTTTATCATGCACGAGACAGTCTGTCCAACGCTAAAGGGAGAGGCAAAGAGATTCTTCAGTGAACAAAGATGGCCCAGTTGCTCAGTTATACAACGTATTGCTTTTCTTGATCTCTGATTAGAGACCTGAAACTGGCCTTTCATTACACAGCAGTGTCCTAATGATAAGGAAATGGTTCTTCTAGGCTGGGCATCTCTCAGTGTCTTTTCTGCTTTGCCTAATAAGCACGTATCAAGGTAGAGAGAGACTTGATACCCATAAATGTAAAATTTCCACTTACTATTGTGATTGTATGTAACCTGAAATGACAGGGTGTTTGGTGCTCACATTTGGAGGAGACATCCCCGTGTGCCCAGCACCATAATAAAGGTTACCTGCTTAATAGTCTTCCGACTATTGAGTCTTCAACTCCGGCTTTTCACGGCGTGAGACAGAAAGTTCACTTGTTCTTCATAGTGATAGAAATAGCAATGTAGATGATCACATTTCACCTTGCTTTTCCAATGAAGTATAATCACTTACACAGAGCCAAGGTGGTGGGAAACACTGACTAAGACTCTCCCCATGCAGATGCTACTTGTGGGAAAGAAGGGTCTGCACAAGGCCATTGACTCCAGTGAATCTACCTCCTTGCAGGCATTTCACAGGTAAACCCCTGAGTCAGTGTCAGACAGCTGTAGTATTGAGATGTTTTTTAAAAACTGCAGGAGCTTAGAGGACACCAGAAAGCCTCTGCTATAAGCAGGTAGCCTCATTAATACTATTATTATTTCATGATCTATTTTTTAACATATACAGTCTGAAACCTTCTTGCATATTTTATTTGAGCATACAGCTTGTTACTGCATGATGCAAAGAGCCCTTCCACTTACAAATGAGAATTGGAGATTATAATTTATTTATTTAGATAATCTAACATCATTTATTAGACTGTTCAAGTCTCCAGCTTCACCTGAATCACTGAGGTTAACACACAATATCACACAACATTCACGACTCAGCCTTCTGCACTAATGTCTGCAACAGTCTGAGAAACTGCTTGTCTTCTTCATGTTCCCAGCTGTTGTGTTTCATTCATTCTTACAAAATACATGTAATCTTCTTATCTTCTTTTTCTCCTTACCTTGTCTTTGTCTAGTCTTGAAGTATAAACACTTCAGAGACATCCTTGGGGAAATTAATCAGTGGCACCTGGAGATAAATGACAGCCATAGATGGCAGTAAAGTAATACTCCCGGCAAGTTTTTGTACTCCCTTGAAAAGCATCATTATAACCCTGAGGGTTCCAGAGGAATGCCTGTGAGCAACAGGATGTATCCTCTTGCATTTCAGAATTATGGAACTTATTCACTAGGTATGGAAAAAACTTACTGAATTTTAGTAAAACTTAAAGATAATTCATTAATTAGAATAAAAATGAGAAATAAGAGAGCTAGAGAACCTATCAGGGGTAGAAAAGCCAATGGACCGCATTCTACAAAGAACATTATTTTAAGGCAATGTATAGCTGTCTTCAAACAAACAGACTAACAATCTTTGTGATATTTCTGGTTGTGAAGAGATAGTTTAATGCATAACGATTCAGTCATCCGGATTCATCAAACCTTACATAATGAGTAAGTCTTATTTTTTGTTCTCCAAAAAGACAGACAAAAAAAATTTAGTAATAGCGGATTACTTCCCATATCTCTATGGAGATATAACTCTCAAACAAATGATGATACTGTATTTCTGTGCTGATCATTTCTTCAGAAACACTGAGGGAAAGTGTTTTATTCAGTACATCTGGGTTCATCCAAAGGTGAAGTCACAAAATTTTAACTGCTAAAGAGAAATAATGGAATCTTTGTCAAATAATGCCTTTATTTTCTTTTTTTCCTTCTTTCATAACAATAAGGAGAAATACAGAGAGCTTTAGAGAAGCAGGCAAAACATCTGTAAAACATTTGTACGATGCTATGAAAAACCATGAAAGTAGTGAAAGGTTAGCAAAGGGTTCTTAAAAAAATCTACAGATAATTCTATATTAAAAAAATGTAAGGATTACTTACATTTTCTTTGACTTAACAGAAATCAGATTTATAAAATACATATCTATATCTTCCCATATTTTTTGAGGAGCACTCTGCTTAGCATCTGAAATTTTTGCAAAATATACGTTAGAGGATCATAAAGGAGCCTTTGTATTCATGGCAAGAGAGGCAGCTGGCACGAGAGTACCGCTGGCTGTGAGCATGATAGCCTCCAACAGCTGTTCTTTCACAAGTGCAATTGAAGATCCAAGTCCACTTTTATTTGGAACTAGTACTCTAAGCACCACTACCAGCACTGACGACAGTATCCCATGGAAAGGCTGCAGTGCAGGAGCCCTGGTGAAGCTGACCTGGCATCTCCACAGCCCTGCTGAGGAGGGTCCTTCCAGCTGGGCAACACAAAGTGTTTGGTTTTTCTTAAAAAAAAATCTGTTTTGTTGTGCCTTGTTTTGTTTTGAAAGGGGCTTGGTTTTTTAAGCATGCAATAGATAAGATCACCAGGCCCCTTTTCAGTCTTCAAGAGACATTTGGCCTAGACCATGAAGTTTTGTACAACATCCATGAAATTGCAAGGGAAACCTTCCCAAGAGAATAGTACTGCACCGCCTATGGAGAATGCAACACATGGGCTATGTGAAAAACACAGTTAACAAGCTGCTCAGGCAAGGAAAGGCTGTTCATTTGTATTTTGTTTCTCATCTGAATGTGAAAACAGAGCTGGAAGAATTCTGAATGTCTTCACAACATATCTATTTATTTTAAAGCTGCACAGAAAATAAAATACGATTATGAGTAGTCATAATCAAATACAGCACATGGACTTTATGATGCTAATTCCTGAGAAGTACAGAAACAGAATATTGCATCAGCTAAAACTTCGGTACTACGTAAAAACCTCACAACAAATAGTAACTGCATCTAGGTAGTTACTACCTAATGGGCTAACGCAGCAGCCACGTATAAGCTGGTGTTTCCGTTTTTCACATCTGATACTGACATTTTCTCAGATTGATGGCCAGCACAGAAGTCCTCTCTGCCACCCAGGGAAAATATGTTAGAAGTTGCATAAAATGTAAATTATAAAGTTAAACTCTGTTTTGAGCAATTTTGTGCCTTTAGCCCTGGCGTGACATAGAAACCCACACCGCCCCACTGAGGAATTTCCTTCAGCCACTGCAGGTAGAAAGACAGCTCATTTTCTCAGCCTGTCACAGGATTGTTCCCTACTCTGTTCATAACTGTACTGCAAATTTAAATGTCACATGCAATGGGGCATATACCTAATATTAATGCATATGCCACAGTACAATGCTTTCATTATTCACTTTTTTCTCCTTTTTCCTGCTTTGTCAGATTATTCTATGTAATTACACTGATACACCCTCCCTTGGGAAGCTCTCAATTCGCTGGCGTAAGTGGCACAGCATCCTTCAGAAAATCAAAGCTTTTTTTTTCCTGTCATGGCAAGCCTGGTGGAAGGTTTAGATGACAGTCCTATCTTCTCTAAACCTCACAAAACAGACAGTTTCTGTGGGGGACTTTGAGGAAAAAGAGGATAATTTTTCTCTGTCAGACGCAGACTGCCTTGGACACAGGCATAGGGAATGGGGGAAAGACTGGTAGACTGAGAAACTATGAAAGAAAACAAAGGTGAGGTAAAAACAAGGAAGAGTTAAGGTTTGTGTTTGTTCCAAATAATTTCCGGGTGTGGCACTGTCTGGCAAGGTTGCACTGCTATCTTCCCCAAATCATGAGCTCTTACAGAGCAAGACCCACTTTCTTAAATATTTTGCAAACAGAAACTTAGAACACAGTCTTTCAGTAATAAAGAACTATATTTTCATTTACTGAGTTATATATACTAGTGATTTTATTGTGTCATTGCTTTTCAGAATTGCTTATTGATTTTTATAGTTTTGCTTTAAAATCAATGGCCCAATATAGTCCATTAGAGTTTTTAACCTCCTTTTCCTTTTTTATAGTAGTTCATTTACTACATTTCAGAATTTTTTCTAGAAAAACTGTCTGATCAATAAGTACTGTTGTCTGCCTGCAGTGCACCTGATGGAGCAGGGGTTATCAGCTGCTATCCTGTGTGCCCACGCAACCCAGAACCTCATGGCCAACTGACCAGGTGATGTGAGATTGTGTACAGGTAATTATTACCGCTGATCATTCTCACTGCCATTTTATTTGCACTGTCCACTTATGGAAGCTGCTGATGCTCAAAGTGAGGGAAATGCAGCTGGAAGTACAAGGCTTATCTCTACCCCTTTGCCCAAAAATCAGAGAGTATGCCAAATCATTTCCGAATTTCTTCCAGGTAATTTCATGCAATGCCCAACGGGCGGCTTTTCTCAGCAAATGAATTCAAGGACCGTCAACAAATCTCTCCTTGTAAGTTCCTATGACTATGACAGTTCTTCCCTAAAACAAGCTGACATCCTCTCCACCTGGTGCAGTCCCAGTTCTTTCTTCTCTTCTTCCCTCCCCACCTCCTCCCACTTCATATATCATTTGGCTCCTGCTACTTCCAGCTGCTTTTTTCCTCACAGGCATACCATAGGAAAAAGTCACAGATGCCTTTCCAGCACCTCTGTTACTCTGATTAGTCATCTTTTGGGGCTCTCTGCCTTAATTTTCCTTTGTGTTAGCCGTTTGGGCTGCCTCTGGTGTCGGTGGTACTCCTGGCTGAGCTGAGGCCATCTCCATCTTCTGATGCTGCCCAATGCTGCCCAAACAAGGCCTGAAAAACTCCTGGTGCTGTGCAGGAGTGAAGCAGCAGCAAAAAGAGCTAGACTCTTGTGCCAGGTAATCGCCCGCTCCTCTC
>Ga0181612_172005_pt1 | contig 15984 bp, 8 predicted proteins | sample HoacroProtozoa21_FD_119630 | JGI IMG/M metagenome (GOLD analysis project Ga0181612, IMG submission 119630) | Hoatzin crop microbial communities from Cojedes, Venezuel. Combined Assembly of Gp0051906, Gp0051904, Gp0051908
CAGAAGAAAGTGGGGATGTTTGCTTGCTGCTCAAGTTCCAGAAAAACCATTTGAACCAGTGTCACAGCAGCAGTCCTATAAATATATAATCACTAGAACACTAAACCTGGGCCGATGCTTTAAAACAAAGTTCCTTCTACGAGATGCGGCCATTTTCCACTCACAGGAGTTTGCCATAAAAGGTTGGGATATTTTTTTCATAGAATTGAACTTGCCCTCATGATTATTGCAAGAATTATCACAATTTATTACTTCACAAAGCCTGTTGTTGTAAGCCAGCCCACTATCCCTGTCTCCACAGTGTGATTAGTATCACTTATAGCAAGAGCTGAGTAATTTAATCCTTTTTAAAAATGCAATCACCATTACCAGAATCCAATATCCATCTTGATATTTTTCAGAAAACTGATTTTCATTTTTTAAATGAATGCTAATAAATAGCAATGAAAACTTACACAGAACTTTCCTTACAAAGCCGACAAATTAATTAATTGTTATGCAGAAAATATCCCAAGATAAACTTGCTCAGCACTGACATTCAAAGAATTTATGCAGTAACACTATGTGGGGAGGAGGAAAGTAAAGAACAGTATGTTGACTTGACACAGAATTTTGAATCTTAGCTACGCTTTAGGCTTACACCCTTTCAAAACCAAACTTTATTTTGCTATCCAGAATAGCTGAGAATATTGGGGTCTATCAATACAGAAATGAAACAAATCAAAGTGATAAATTTGCTTTACAAATAACAGAAAAATAGAGGGCAGCAGGTAGGCTATGAAAGCAGGTGTCAAGCTCAAATCATTCTCTCTTCAGATGAAATGTTCCCTTTCCTGCTCCACTTGATCTTCATGGTATTAGATAAAAATTTCTAACAAAAACTTTTATATTACGCCTTGAAGCAGGTTTTCTTCTATCTTTAGAAGCACACCACCACCTTTCTTACTCATACACAGTGGGTTTAGTACAAATGTAAAGGAAGCCATCACACGGGTGATGTAACATGCCTGTGTCTACAGTGGTCCACACCACAGCTGTGGTGATGTTTCCCACTACTGATGGGTGGCATACCCAACGAGGGAGTGGATGAAACTGTGATCTTTATATAAGGAGGAGCGTATGACCACCACGATCACACAAAAGCACTGTTAATACTTCTGTGAAGGATCTCATATTGTCCTCTGACTTTGCTTTCTATGAGCCTCGAGTGCACTGAGAAATCCTTTCTCTTCCCTTTCAGGGTTATAAAATTTTCATAGCGGTTTGCAACAAAATTACACCTTTAAAAGACACTGAAGTCTCCCCTCTTGTTAGTGGGGATAAATATCTACAATAATGCTTGAAAACAGAAGGTAAAAAAATAGCCTCTGCCCTTGAGTACTTTGTGCAGTCCCACTTACTTTGTCTTAAAAAGGATATAATAGAATCGTAAAAAGTAAAGAGACAGCAAAAGTGATAATCAGAAGTAGACAACAGTTTTCCTATGGTGAACCACTGAACAAACTACACAGATAAGCAGAGAAAAGTGTGGGGTACAGGAGGTACAGTGGAGGGTTTGTAAACTTATGAACAGTAAAGAGGTAAGTAAAGACTAGTAACTATTTTCTCAAGAAAGAGAGTTCCTCAGTCCACCTAGTAAAGTCAGCAGATGGTGGGTTTAAAATAAATATAAGGAGCCATTTTTCAAAACACAGCACATAGATAAAGTGGAATGCATTGCCAAAGGACATCATGGACACCAAGATTTTAGACCGTTTCAGAGTCAAATTCAGGCCATCACCAGCTAAAATATGCCCTGGTCCAGGGCAAGTCTCTGAATATGTTTTGGTTTTATACTCTTTTCACAAAAATCTGTCACTGATAGAGAGGATACCAGGTGTCTGTGGCATCAGAACAGCAGCTGCTGCAGCACTGATGTGAGGAGTGGTTCCCCAAGCCCTATTTTCTGCAACAAATATTATATTGTATAATCAGGGCATGCTCATTTGAGGACAGAGAGCAAGGTAGAAGGATCCATCAGTATTCTTCAGTATGCATCTAACTTCTAAGCTGATCTTAAAAACCTATGTGAAGACCCTACAAACAAACAGTGCTACTTTGATTAAACTTTTAGATCCTTGATTTTTTTATGGCATGAAACCATTACACAAATACCTGTCCTGCCAAATCTGTTTTATGTCAACATGACATAAAAAAAAGAGAATGCAGTAGAAGCACTTTCAGGTGCAACCCCTGCATATCGTACTGGATGAAACACGAGACAGTTCTCCCATTTCATCTGCTGCTTTCCTTTGCAAGCTTAGGCAAGTCACTTTGCTCCTTCCCTCTCTTGGTCTCTTCTGTCCCCTTTAATTTGTAACTTTTTTAAATTTTGTAACTTAAAAGTTTAATCAAAGTAGCACTGTTTGTCTGTCTTCTCTCAGGGATCTCCTTATGGCTTCTGAAAACTGCAGACTTCTCATGCTATTATTTGTCTTTAAGAAGAATGAAACCTTCCCTTAAGTGTTAGAGGAGTTCGCTTCCCTGTTCCCACCACCTCCTTCCCCTCTTCAGGGAGTTCTCTATCGAAAGTCACCAGATGGTCTTTTAACACACAGAAATCTCATGGTGTTTCAGGAAAGGTTACATGAATCTGCATGAGACTTCATTCTGCCTGTCCTCCCAGAGCTGCGCAATTTGCATCCCTCCTCTCACTGGGGAAGTCATCCTGCTCCTGCGTGGCCCTTGCAGAGCCAATACTGACCATTCACCTTCCAACACTCTTTGGAGACTGTGGTGCCTCCCACACCCTGTGCCCAACCACAACCCAAGGAAGAGCAGGGTTACGTAACAACCACCAGAAACGTTCTCCTACCTCTGGAGCTGCCTCCACAAGGAGCACTGAGCTAGAGTGCCACTGCAGCAGGGTAATCACAAGAGCCAAATGCACCACAACAAGCTGGAACTGCAGCATCTGCAAAGGAGAACAATCTGTTAATGCTTCCCAGCTGCATTCCCCGAGCAACCTTGCTCCAAAGGTCTTTAAGAAGTGAAAGCCAAGGGAGATTCTGTTCCCATGGCTGTTAATATGATTTATCTTACAGAGTCACTGCATAAAACCCAGCAACCAGATAGCACCAGCTGAATGCTCTTAACCTTTGGGTGCAGAATCAACTCCCTCCTCTTTGCTTCTTTACAACCCTGCAAATCTTCTAATTCCTTTCTGCACAGTGGCCCAGTCCTTGCAGTGGCAGCAGTAACGAATGCAAACTTGTGCTAAAACCAGATGAACTACGCACTCACTTGTAAGCAGGGACATGCTGGACAGGTGCCTAAGGCTGTTACAGAAATCACATCCCTCCCCAGCAGCATTTTGAAAGCAAAGCTGCATTTCACCCGTCCACAACGTGAGGTAATGGTAGCCACAACTTCTAGGATCTTCTTGGGATCCTGGAATAAAGTTACTCACGTCCTGCACCTGGGAAAAGCTTACATGAGAATCCATCGCTCAGACTGGTGGTGTTCTGACCACATGTGGCAGCTGCAGAACTGCAGGTACCTACAGAGCCTTTGAGTAATGCAGAGAGGGTCAAGTTTTGGGAGGCTCAGGATGACGAATCGCTCACTGCAGGGGTTTCTTTGGCCATGGGTTTAGGCTGTATTGTTTAAGCCATTACTTGGATCTTCCTCTTAAAATCTGATGTGCCCCCTGCTTATCCAGGTGAGAATATTTCAGCTGATGTTAATAAGAACTAAGCTGGGGCCTCTAGTGCCAAAGGTATCTGCTAATTTGCTGATTACTATGTCTCCAGGTCCTGCCTCAGAGTATAATTCAAGCCTGATTGTGCCATCCTTTGCTGACTCTCTGCTTGGCAAAAGTAGAAATAGAAAAGATGTATAAAAACATTTCTATGATGTACAATAGTTGTTTTATCCTCTGCATAGAAAATTTCCCATTAGATCAGGCAGAAAACATATGGTAAAAGACATTTGCTTTGTCCTTTTTCACCACACTACAAAGGAGAAAAGTCACAAAAGTGTTTGGAGTCCAGTTTTAAAAAATGAAGATATAACGTTTGTAGTGTTGTTTCTTGAAACTCAGTTTCTTTCTTGGCTTTTTCAATACATTTTACATGTGCTTCTGTTATTTGGTTACCCCATTTTATATATATATATTTTTTTAATGCATTGTCCGTGAGGGATCAGCAGTGAGGAAGAAAGCTGCTGGTTATTCTGTAGGGGTGAAGCAGACTAAGTTCACTAGAATCAAAGGACAAAGACAAAGCAGTAATCCAGGTGGTACCACTGTCTCTCAGTCTGATGGCTACAGCCATGAAAGTCAGGCAAGGGTCTGTATGGGTGTTTTTAAAGCTGTAGCCCTCTACAATGTATATTTTTGTGTGTGGGTGTGCATTGAAATTTGATGTAGTAGTCTACTACCTTCACAGGTAACCACATCCTGATTATTTGGATACAGAGACATAAAAATAAATAGCAAAGTTAAAAACACGTTTTTTATGGTTTAGGGTCTGTGCTGGTATTCATTCAACCCAAAGACCAAAGAGCTAAAAATAGCAACTAGTACACTAATCAAAATAAACATTAAGGCACCTGCAACACAAAAGACATTTGATTAACTGGTCAGAACTCAACACCAGTGAAATCAGAAGCGGAGGAAATTGTAAGGAATTAAAGCTTGGCTTTAGCTGCCATGGAAATGAGTAGCTAAGAAGTAATGTCACTGGTTTAAAATGAAGCAACACTGAAGTCCACTGCATGAAAATCAGAACAACAGGATCTTGCTGATGAGACCAAGGTGTGAAAAAGAAGCAGGGCTGTTCTAGTGGAGCAGTTTATCTCTAGAAAAGCATTAGCAAAACTAAGAGTGCAATGAGGACTATGTAAACATCATTAAAATCACACCATCTTCTGCCAGTCTGGGACTTCGCTTTCCGCCTTCAGCCACATTAAAGGGTCTTAGCTGTTAAAACCAGTTGTTGCTTTTTCTCCTTGAGCTCATCCATTGCAACTAGGTAAGCAGAGCCCTCCTGCCAAAGGGGGCTTTCCCAGCCTTGCACTGGTTATGGCTTCACCCCACGCACATCTTACCTTCCCCCATTCCAAGAGAGACCTAAAGTGAGGCTTGACAGTATTTGTTACTAAAGGAAAATAAGCAAAGCTCTGACAACCACGTGGACCTTCGCAAGATGCACCCTTGCCACTTGTATTGGATTTCCATCCTTCTAGAAAACTCTTCACCACCAATTTCATAGAGACAGGTCACAGGATTAGGGTATAATTCCATGTCTTTAGCATCTCAGGGTCTGGACTGGTGTTATCTGACAAAATATGGTTCACCCTCCACTAAATGTAATTGCAAGTCTGAAATTCAGACACATTTATGTGTTTTAGTGATATTTGAGCTTGAAATGTGTCAAAACTAAAATTCCTCATATATTTAGGTATCTTTGTTACAGGTCCAATTAAAATAAAATTAAAGATAAAAGAGAGAACATTATTCTACCTTATCAAAGCAGGATAAACATTCAAAAACTTTTCTTAGGAATCTGTGCAGAGCCATTTTCCAAGAAAAAAAAAAAATCACAAGAAAGCAAAATTCTTTACCAGACAGAAACTGCTAAGTCTCCAACATCAAACCAAAGGACTTAAAAGATGTTTTTCTTTTGAAGAAAAAAAACAAAAAACAAAATGACATCCTGAAGATAAGTGGGCTGAACAAACTCTAGACAGCATGCAATTCATCACCAAGCTCCAAACCCATTGCCTGTCAAAAATGGTAACAGCTGTCATTGTTCTTACCCATTTGAACTATCATATTTCACATTACTGTGGAGATTACTCTGCAAGTATAAATCACAAGAGCTTTATTTTTCTTGCTGGCCTGTTAGCAAGAGAACTGAGGCAAGCCATCATGCCTTGCACTGTAATCTTTCACTTCTGCTGCCGCTATAGATTGATGACTCTGCTCTGCTGGTTGTTGTAACGCCAATGCGGGACATGCCCCAGCTCACCTGCAAAGGAGGACCTTGCTCTTGCAATGAGCACATTGTGGCTGAGCCCAGAAGCCTCTGGGGTTTTGTGCTGACCTGATACAGAACCAAGGCACAACTATCCTATAGGCACTAGGAAGCTGCAGACAGTACCCATTAGGTCTCCAGTCCTTCTGCTATATGAGCACTGGGATGGTACTAGTGAACCTCCATCACCTGGCAGCCATGAGGATCTCTCATACCATGCAGATTCCAACCAGCTGGGGGAAATCACAGTTGTGTCTGCAAGCCAGTTACTGAGGTATTTTGTTGCTGCTCCAATGCCACACAATAGAAAATTAACTGCTGCTACCTATCTAAATCAAATGTACCATTGAGTCCCAGCATTGGCCTCACTAGCTTTGGGCTGGACACATGATGGGAATCTGCCTTGGCCAGAAAAATCACAATGGATTAGTATCTTACCAAAAGAACAACTTATAAATGACTTCTGTGAAGCTCTGAGAATATGTCTGCTCCTGCTGAAACAAATTTGCCCTACTTTTAAAAGTTGTAAGATGAATCCTCTGAGCATATTCACTACCACAAACCCAAAAAAATGCCCATACCAGCAGTCCTAGTGATTTCAGGAACTCCTAAGGGACCGTGTATATCTCAAGTGTAATTTTCTAGTCATGTAAATATCAAAGAAAAGGGAGAAAAATCAAAACAAATCCCACCCTCAGAACAAAAAGTACCGTCCAAAAATAGGTTAGAGTGGTGTTTTTGTTCTCGTCCCACAGATGAGATATGGAGCACTTCTTACGTACTGCTTTCTAAAAAGGTACTGAAGCAAGACATTGAAGCATGGGATTTTGTGGCAAAATGAAATACACGCAGTCAGTGTCAGGCACTTTATGTTATTAATAATGGTTTCCTGGAGTAGATGCAGATTTTTAAGCAATGCCATATATTTTATTAAATATACGGCACAGACACTGTCAACTTCTACAATGTAAATTTCCCTCTATTTTCAGTTTCCCAACTATGTAGATAAATAGATGCAGGTAGGTTTTGTCTGATGTAACCAGAGAGAACTTAAAATTCATGAACTTATGCAAGAGGTGTACGACTGGTGATTTTGAGATAATGCCTAGGCATTTCTGTGTCCTACAAGAAACATTTTGTCAGACAGTATTACAAGGCCAAGGATGTTCCACTTTCTGAAAATGAAGTTCCTTAAATGTTTCTCAAGAAGGCACTTCAGATTAGTCATGGCTTTTCAAAGTCTTCATTTCAATAATTACATTCACTGTAACAATATGATTTCCAGTGTTTGGTCCTGACGTGTTGTCATATCACCATGATATTATCTTTCCCTGTATTTTACTGAAGTATCTATTGTAAATGCTGACTCAGCTATTGATAGCTGCGCTTCTGGTAGACATCGATGCGGTCAGAGGATGCTCAGGTATACAACTGTTCCTACCATCTGTACTCGGATAAAACAGATTCTGTGATGGCTTTGTCCATGCAGGGCTTGACCAGACTCCACATCGACCCTGCCCATGGAAGGCGCAACTTTTGTGGGAGCAGCACATGAATCGCATGGCTCCTATGAAGAAAGGCTGAAAATGGGGCAGCCTAGTTCCCATGCAGCGTACAGAAATGGTACAGATGAGCACAGCCCTGTTGGCGGTATCTGTTTAACAGACACAAGCATGAATCAGGAAAAAATTAACTAACACGGGTGGACAAACACTTGTGGAAGATCAGTCATCGTCCTCATCTCTTCATTTGAATAAAGCGCATGAAACCAAATGGCCACGCAGAACAAACGAGGACATTTTTCCTCAGAATAGGCAGGAAGGAGACAAGTTGGACATCTTCCAAACCTGACTACACTGTGTAATAAATCCATCTCCAGCAACAGATTTTAGAAATTTAAAAGCCCAGACTCACTTCAATACCATAAAAGCAGGAGACCATGAAGCAGCAGACACAAACAGAAGCAATAAAACCCATCTAGAAGCCTAGGGACTATTAAATAAGAAGGATGCTATGAGGTGTAAGAAAATATCTCTTAATGGCAAGCACCGCTTTCCACCTTTCTTAAGTCAGATAATTGAGCAAGCTGCAGTACTCCTGGTATGCACAATGGAAAATAAAACATTATTAGAGTATTCTTCATTGCCAGAAAACTCTCAACCCTACACTATTTATATATGTACTGACTGAACATGCCAACTTTTCTTAACGTTACTAACAACTTTACATTTAGCTTTCTTCCTTCATCTTTAGCACGAGAACATTTGAAGTAAAAATTAGAACCTTTCTGTCAATAAAAATCAAGAAATATATTGTGTTTTTCTACACTCAGAAAAATCATCTTCTTTCTTGACAGCACTGGAGTGATAACTGGAATTTCTTCATACCTGGTATGAAGAGTATATTATCAGAATATGTTATCAACAGAAAGACACAGGCCAGTCAAAGTCCAGTAAAAATATCCTTCAATATATGCCTTCAAGATAAGCTCTTAAGAGACAAGTATAGCATTGGAATTTCTTAACAAAAGAATCAAACAGTGATGATGATTTACTGGATAAACACTTTTAAATGTTGTGATCAAGGACATTAACTGAAGAAGAAAAGTCAATTGCTTGGTGAAGATGAGTTCCAAATGGAAATTAGAGAGTAATCTGTTTCTCTGCGTTGAAAATGAAAGCTGCAATCACTTGCAATTTTTGTCAGGGTCAGTTGAGAGAGTTCTTACAACTGTTGTATGGTTCAAGTTTTTAATTTGCCATGTAAGAAGCTCAGAGAGGTACACTTGTCATTCATTCAAACAGTGAAAATGAAGCCCTAATCTGCTGAAATCAATGTCACAGGTATTTATAATTGTGAAGAACACCTGGTCCAGTCAGATATATTTTGCAGTTTGCCCATCATTTACACCATTGATTTGCTTGATCTGGGGTCTTTTTTTGCCTGTTATTCCTCATAATATTCAAAATATTTTACCAGAAAAGTAGGTTGAGCTGCATTTTGAGTACAGGTGTGCAGAGACATATAAACGTAATAATTTGCCCCAGGCTTCCTGAGTGAATCAGTGGGCAGGGGCACAAAACATCCCTGCAGCTCCTCAGCTTTCAGCTCTGCACTCTCCATGAGAGGACGGTCATTCCAAATTGGAAAGCCAAGTAAGGAAAGCTAAAGGCACTGTGTGCTTGTGCTTCAAAAATTAGTGGATTCTGAACTTTACTGTAGCCTCTGGACATCTGAACGAAAGGTTATTCACATGTATTTACTTGTATGACTCCAATCTGGGAGGCAAAAAGAAACAGTGAAATAGTTCTGAACTCAGAATGGAGAAATTATGCCTATCACTGAATCAGTCTGCCTTCATTTAGAGCGGTACGAAGCTGAAGTACTGAGATCACTGGATAATGGTAATTACTCAGTGTAGGAATGTTTTTGCAGGGTTATTCTATTATTGCAGCAGTGTGGCAGAATCTGGATCAACATTTATCTAATATGGGACACAATAAAACCTTTTTTGCAGATCCATAAATTAAAGAAAAAGAATTTCCCTAAATGGTTTATCTTGTGTTTTACAATATATTACAGGCAGCAAACTTGTCTACCACATGTGGTATTTAGTAATGTAAAGGAACCATTCTGTCACAGGTCTTCAGCTTATTTTAAGAAGTAATATGCATTTGACAATAACATATAGAGAGGAAAATCCATAACAATATAAACAAGCGGCAGTTTACTGCAAAGCCCTGCAAAAGCATGAAAGCAACTAGTCACTGTTGTAAAATGCACTGACACATCTTGTTTAAATATTGGCTGATTAACTGAAGGAAAAAAGTTTCCACTGAATATATTTAGTTCAGTTTTAGTGCCAAAAATGCTAAGTGATAAACATCTTATTATTTTAATCTCAAACTGGAAAAAAGAAGCTGTGTTTTTCGCATCAGACATGGGCATGTGTATACCTTGTGCATGCCTGTTAATATAAAAAAAATCCGAAAAATTGCAATGAAGAAAGCACAGAAGGTAAGAAAGTTTCTGTAAACGGAGCAGAAGACACACAAAACATCCCCAACCCATCTCTGTCCTCACTCATCTTACCTTGCATTGGATACAAGCGATTCCAGCCTTAATGGTCCTGCTATGTTCTTCCCCCTAACTTATCCCTAATGTTCAGCTTTCTTTCAGAGTTTTTATAGTCTCTGCTGTAGGCTACAAACTCCAATCCCTGCCTTTGCTTTCTCTTACATCATTTCTAAAGATTTTCCACTGATCCTTGCCCTAAACCTTTCTCTGTCCTGCACTCTCACACACATACTTGCCTCACATTTGTTATATTTATTGCTCTGATCAAGATGATTAGGTTATAATAAAAGGTCTAGGTTTCTGTTGTTGCTTTTTTTTTTTCTTCTTTTCTTTCAAGATTCAGACAGCCATGGGAGTGGAAAGATTTTCAGCAGCATCACCATTCCTCTAACCTCTCACTTTTCCAAACTGCAGTACAGAAACCTGATGTCCGGAATTTTTTCTTTTTTGACTGTATTTCTCAGGGACAACAGGATTAACTTTAGGAGGACTGCATTAACTTCAGGAAGAAATTAATTAGTGCATTTTTAGTAGACCACCACTACTGTAAGATAAGCATTAGAAATGAAACATGTTTTGTAAAGCAAGTCACAAGAACGTAAGTCTTTCAGACACTTCGTTTCAGTTATTGAAATGATTGTAAAGTGTGAGCTATGAAGCTGCCTGTCTTCTCTAGGCAGTACCAGAGGACCTATTTCTTTCCCTGTCTGCCTCTCTGGAATAAGTCTATCTTCTCTTTTGCTCCTTTTTTCAATCTCAGTTTTTAATTAGTTCACACAGCAATTATAGACTCGTTTTTGGGTCTAAAATTCCAACCTGTGCAGACTTCTTAATAGTTAACTCATAGTGATTTTATTATCTAAACAGATAGGCACAGTACTTTAAAAATGGTTTTTACTCTGACTTGCCAAAAGCTCTTCCTACAAGCAATAGACAGTAAAATGGAAATTTCAAATGCAACTTTACAATAGGTGGGAAAAATTTGCCAGCCGGGGAGCAAAAGCCTTTATTTCATCATCAGTCTTGATTGGAGTGATTAGAGAAAGACAAGAGTTTAATCATATTGTAACACAGCTCATTTCCCAGATGAAGATGACAGCAGAATTTTGCAGAGCTGACATAAAGTTCCAAATCAGGATAGTTCATTGCAAAGCATGTTTTTGCAACATTCCCTGACTGAGGTGTAAGGGGGAAAACAAGTAAATGGAGGAGAGGCTGGTTTTGATAATGAGCACAACACCAATGTACAGCCCCAGAAAATAAGGAGAGGCAAAGCAAGTATTTCTATACACCTCTCAGAACAGGCAGATATGGGAATATGGACTAGTGCAGTGCTGCAAGAAAATGCATTAGCCACATGAGCACGCAGACCGACGCCAGGCTGGAGCAGGCAGGTTGGGGCTGTTCTCCACTGCAGGGCATAACAGAACAGTGACAGCAGCTGCAGAGGCCCAAATGGGCTCTGTGGGTACAAGAGCTGCAGCAGAATCAAAAGGGCAGAGCCAGACAATGCCAGGCTGTTGAAACACAGCTAAAAATGCTGCCACTGGATCTGGTGAACTGGGACTGTGCTCCATTTTATAGCGCTACCTGCATTTAGATGGAGGCTTCTTGCTAGAAGTCCAAGGACACAGCAATACTTGACTGATCTGCATAAAACATGTGAGCAGGATCTCCGGATAAAGACAACCGTGCTCTAAGCACAAGATATTGCTAGATTTATTGGGTACTGTTGCTACGTATGACCATGAGGTGTTGCTGACCAGCTACTGCAGTCCTAGGCACTCAGCATCTTTCTCTTTTTTTCTGTTGGAAAGACGCAAGGCGGCACTCGCAGGCATTTACTCCTGGTGGGAGTTTTTACAGGTCCTGTCTCAAGCTCTTTCAACCAGGACCACTGTTGGGCTCCATTCTGCCACCACATTTGGTGTTGATGAGGCTGGTAGGAAGCATGGGCTGTGCTACTGTGAGTAAGCTGATAGCAGACAACTGGATGCTTGTAATGTAGGCACTTCAGTATTCACAGCCCAGGGTGAAGCATGGAGGACAGCCAGGACGCAGCCAGCTGAGGCTTAGCACCTCACAAGACTGAGTGGGATGGTGGGCTGCAGAAAAAGCAGGAGGAGAAACGCAGCCATATTGTCATCTCCTTTGACTCTAAGAGGATGTCTAAGAGCTGGTACTAAAATTTGCTTTTAGGCCCTCCACTGGCTGGTGATCCTATAACAAATCTCCAGCCACTTTTGTACCACCTGGACCTAATGTGAGGTTGTAGCTCTTCCTTTAAGATAAGTAATATGCACTTTTTCTATTTTGAAATAAATTTATCACATAATCAAAATAAATTTAGCACACAATCTAAAAGATTTCAGAAATGGATGCTGATAGACACAACTATCAACATCTCTGACTAGGCATGAAAGACTCAAATCTGAGTAATTAGCCATCTTCACGGGCTGCTACTGACCTTAGAAAAGGACATACATTACCAGCACCTGGTGTTTTTTTCTAGGAAATCAATCAATCAATAAATAAATAAATAGTAAAAAAGAATAGAGTGTTAGAGTGTTAACATTTAATTTCCTGCTCTGAATTGACTTAGATTTAACAACAGCTTACAGATACTTTTTTGACACCTTCTGGAGAAGGCTGATAAGGAAGCTTCCCAGACAATAAAAAAAGCATATGGTGGTTATTTAGCTGGCAGCGTGCCCAAGGAACAGACATCCTCAACACCACTGTCCTTTAATTATACTTACAATATAATTAAGTTAGCACAAACAAGAGTTTGGAAGGAATCTTTGTTGTCTTAACCATAAATGAATAAACAATCATAATGTGATTTTCTCAACTATGAAGACAAAAACAAAGAAATTGGACATGGTAAGGATACAAGCCATGAAGCTCTTTTTGTTACCATCCAAGAGAAAGACAAGCTTGCCTCCCTGCTGCCCTCATGCTCTTGCAAGTATTTTCTGTAATTCTTTCAACACTAGTTTGCAAATCAGTTGAGCTGGCTCAAAGTTTTCCTTCATTCATTTAGCAGACAAGTTCTTACTCAGAGAGCAGGAGTTACGAAGGGTTCACTCAAGTAGGTGTTGAGGAATCTTGCTCTTCATCAGCCTTGCCGGTGGAAACTGTATTTGGATGTCAGGCCCCGTCTTCAAAATCTTAGGAATGACACCTGAATATGGTGACACATGCTTGCTAGTTTTGCTGTATCATACTTTCAATCATTTTCTTCTCCCAATAAAACATGTACTAGTACTGTTAGATCACTGTGGTGTAAGTCACAGAAGTCTCCCCCTTCTGTCTTTGTCTCATGGCAACGCTACCTTCCAGCTTCTTCAAATTATGTCACTCTTTCCATTGATCACTGACTGCTCATGCAAGGTTGCACATTTGTCAACATGAAAGTGTTACGGCCAAAGCAGCAGACCTGTCCTCATGAATTTTTGATTGAGCTGGCATGGAGCAAAGGCATATGACGATACATTCTGATTACAAGGGTTATTCGCAGTTTCACTAAACAGTGAGTGTGTCATTAGAAATAGTCTAGTTCAGTGTTTAGTATGGGAAGTAACGACAACATTGAAGTTAGAAAAAGTGGAAATATTTTTTGAGTTTTTAAAGGTTTGCCCCAAAATTATGAGAAATAGTCCAAGAACATATTTCTTTCCAAATAAAAACTACAATTTTTTTTTTAAAGAGCTGATCTCCACAAGTCAGGTGCTTAGCTGATAGTGATTCATATGGATGAGATAAACAACTAAGATATTCCAAATTATGGTGCTTTCAATCTATTTTTATTTCTTGAGGCAACAAACTCTTCTGATAAAATTGGCCCAATTTTGACCAGTCTAAAAGTGAATTAGCATTTCACCAGATTAACCAAACATCCAGCATTTTATAGCTACATCACTGGTTCAGGGAGAACATCCGCTATTACTTTTATTGTACTGACATTCTTATCTTGTCTAGACAAGGGAAAACATTTTAAAATAACCACCACAGCTTTTCAGTCAATATGAGGGAATTTCAGAAACCGAACCGATTCCCACCTATTTTCATATAGATATACAGAGCCAGAGAGCAGATGACTCACTGTAAGGCAGAACTATGGAAAAGAGACCCTGCACTAACAACTTGCACACATGTTTTCCAATTAAAGGTACTTTCTACCTTGGAAGGAAAAGCTATGTTAAGACAGCTATTTTTAAATCTGCAGCCTATCAAAGTAGCTTTTGCTGTGTCACTTCCATTTAAGATGACTCCTTGCAGCTAGATAGATTTTGAGAAGCAAAACCCACAAAGTGAAGGTAGTACATAAAACTGAAGACAGTAACATTCCTCAGGAATGTTAGGCTTCCTTCTAGCAGTTTCTATATATGCGCTTCTAAAAAGTCCTTTGTGCTAGAATTAAGTGTTTGTGATAGGAGCTGGGTCATGACATCTAAGAATCCATAAAAAGCACTTGCAAAACAAAGCAAAAATCCCAAACGAGGACAGTTTATTGAAATGCAAGCTTTTTCTGTAACAGTCATGCTATGATAGAGCAGGATGTGTTTGGAAATAAAAAAGACAGTTTATCTTTTGTGCCCATGCCATTGGCTTCCAGCCCAAGATGGCCGTGAGGAGTGAAGATGGCCAAGAAGAGTGACGGGGCCCTTTGTGCTATGGATGCAGCGATCCACAGGCTAAGGGATGAGAGGCAACAAAACCACACAAAGAGGTCTCAAAGTACTAAGCAAATAGTAATAATTCTGGACCAGTATCAGCCTCGTCCTAATTCAAACTGGCAACACAGAGGTGAAAAAGAGTAGATTGTGTTCCCATCCCCTCTAGCTATGCTACTTGGAGTCCATGCTAAATATAAAGATTTTAAGCCAAGAACCAGCCTCATCTTTCTGTGCTAAGAAAAAGGGAAAGAGAGGGAGTGGTGCTGATGTTTTTGCACTGCCTCCCTTGTCAAAGACGTGTGCTGATGTCACCTGTCACTGAAATAAACTCTTTTTGACCCATGAACCCTTGTGGCATGGTGCACAAAGCACAGAGTAGCGAAGTGTGCATCGTGGCTGCAGGGCACATACTTCAGCTCTAGAGCTAATTACAAATGTGGCAGCATAGCACAGCACCGAATGCACAGCAGCAGCTTAAATTCAAACCTCACAGGTTTTTTTCACACAGCTAATCCCCACTTTCTGTGCAGAGCTGAGAAGTAAAATGGAGTTTGGTTCGTTGACAGCAGGAGAAACAATACAGAAGAATTAAAGAAAGCAGCTAAGCAGCAAAATGACAACAATAGCCTAAGGGAAAAGGGGAGGGTGAGTGATATTCTTCAGACAGAAACCAGTGGTGTGGGAGCCAGGCAGGGCCACACACGGACCACTCACAACATCACAGGGTGCTGCAGGAAATGTCACCACTAGGTTCTTACCTGACAGGCAGGTAGAGGAAGATGAAGCCATGAAAACTTGGAGCTAGGCAGCTATTTCTCCCTGGAAGCAACTCCTGCACCAAATGATGTTAATCGGGCAGGTACTGTCCCCGCATTCCCGGTAAGCCCAGCCCTGGAATTGAGGTTCTCCTCCCCCTCCACTCTGCCCTAGTGAGGCCCCATCTGGAGTACTGTGTCCAGCTCTGGGCTCCCCACTTCAAGAAAGATGAGGAGCTACTGGAGAGAGTCCAGCGGAGGGCTACGAGGATGGTGCGGGGACTGGAACATCTCCCCTACGAGGAGAGGCTGAGGGAGCTGGGCTTGTTCAGCCTGAAGAAGAGAAGGCTGAGAGGGGACCTTATAAATGCCTACAAATATCTGAAGGGTGGGTGTCAGAAGGATGGGGCCAAACTCTTTTCAGTGGTGCCCAGTGACAGGACAAGGGGCAATGGG
>Ga0181612_160652_pt1 | contig 15983 bp, 6 predicted proteins | sample HoacroProtozoa21_FD_119630 | JGI IMG/M metagenome (GOLD analysis project Ga0181612, IMG submission 119630) | Hoatzin crop microbial communities from Cojedes, Venezuel. Combined Assembly of Gp0051906, Gp0051904, Gp0051908
AGTAAGGAGTAAGAGGGTATGTTTTGTGGTAGAAGCCAAACTAGCAAGAAACCGAACAAATGGTTAAATTTTCCAAATGAATTCAGTATTTCCACACACCGCCCTAAAAAAAAGAAAAAAAAAAAAAATCCATCTACAATGCAAATGCAGTGAATAAAATAGAGTTAATATTTCTAGACAATGAGACAGCTTGTATAAACTTGGCTGAAAAAAAATGCAATAAGGAGTTTTAGTGATATGAGGGAAATAAAGTGCCTAAGCAATTTAAGGAAAAAAGAAATCCCCTGAGTGGGAGAATTAAGCCTGTGCTGCATTGGAGGTGCTGAGGGCTGTACTTCAGTGAGAGAGAGAAATTGCATTTCTGTTAGTAAGTCTTAATGAAATTGAACTATTTATAGCAAGACAGTTGCTATAACAGTTTGGTTGCCAAAGCTTTAAGGAAAGACCCTAGGTCACAATAAATGACAGCACAACTAGCATCTGAAATGAAGAATTTACTTTACAGGAGAGAAAAGCAAAGAATGTGTTAATTCATAAAGCATATGCCTACTGTCATTCCTACAGATGGAGAATAGGGCTATGTATACATGGATTTTTTTTTTTTTTGAGATATGTTTAGATTAACAAGTGCTTGCACACTGCCCCCTAAACACTAAAACATCCCATGGAAGAACAGTAAAGTCCCCAAAAGTTGCTGTTCAGTCTGTGTCCCCGCAGAGATTCATTTCCTTCACCACCATTTGGGTTACTGAGGCTCAAGAGGGTTTCTTGTATTTGTTCCCCTCTTTGACTTATACTTCCCTTTGAATTATCCTACTGGACTTTTGAGTTATCCTACAAGCCTCTGCTGGCCTCTGGTATCTCAAGAGCAATTCAAGCAATTAGCTGCTGTCTTATACAGCTAACTGCTGGTGTAAACCAGGTATCACCCGTGAAGAAAGCAAGAGAAGTGGTAAAAATAAAAATGCTGTAGCCTAAAACTGATATCAAATGAATGAGAAAAGGCAGTGCAGGACAAGGCTGGCTTGACTCCCCCATTTGTCTTTTACTCCCCCATATGTTACTTATGCAACATATAACATTCCTTGCTGCCAGCAACAGACTAACCCGTCACACATAACTCACTGCCTGGCCATCACATCTGTAACTTGTGTCATCTGATATTATGTAAAAAGTAGGCGAAGCAAAAGGGCGTGTTACTGCAGTCTAATACAAAAATATTATTTGTATGGAATCTAGTGCAGCAGGGTAGATGTGTTTCAAGAAGCCATGAAAGAGGAGATAAATTGTTTTCAAGGTGTTAATCAAATATACAAAACTCTGATTTTGCCATCCTGAACCTCAGGGTAAAAGAGATTTGAGTTTGAATATTTGTTTCAAAAATCTGTTGCCAGGAAAATGGGATCAAACCCAGGACTTCACTGGGGAAGTGAATGGCAGAATTCCTGCTGGCTTTGATAGCACGAGAGTCTGGCTCCTGCTTAGAATGCAGCAAGGAGAGCTGGTTGACTTCCCTGGAAGATGGAAATGCCTCCCCTTACCCCACTCAGAGGAAGCGCGTCGGACCTTGTGTTGGGCTGAATAAATAATTCTTTGTGTTTTTGGAGACATTCGGACTCATGCTTCAGTGGGCAGCTGGATTAGTTTTGGGATTTTGCCAATGATAGCTGATCTTTCACCATTAATGTCTCAGATTAATATATTGAATTTTCATCCTGGCTGTCATCTCTTTATGCGTAAAATAAGTTTTCAGGTAATGTGTCTCCTCATGTAAATCTGCAAGATATAATGAGTGAAGGTAGAGGGAAAGGCAAGCAGGAGGCTGTGAGAGAAGGTTAGTGACAAGAGGCTCCTTGGAGAGCCGGAAGAGGGTGAAGGGGGAGGAAGGCACGGGGCTGGCCACATGGAGAGTGCCCAGGGTAGGTTCCCTGAGACCCAGTCTTTTGCTGAATCACAGGTTTTGATCTTTGGTTTAGGTATAACCTCTTAAAAAATATCAGTAATTGATGCATTACTATCAGATAGCAAAGGATCCAGTTTGCTTAAAAGACTTGATGCGCTTCTGTGGTAACGCAGGAGTTAATCATCAGTTACACAAATCCTCAGCAACTGAAACACATAAGCAGACCGATAGAAACTATCTGTCTCTTCTGCATCCAGGAAACCGTTGTTTTGTCACAAAGAATAACAGAGGGCAGATAACAGAATTGCCCACGCTCCAGGGTGCCAACACACAAATCCTCACACATGGCTTCATGCAACAAACTCTGGTGAAGTTTGTTGGCTTATTCCAAATAAAGTTCATCCAGATAAAAGATGCACTTCTAAATTTCTCATCCTTCACATGCACCACAAATGCAGTGGGTGCTATGGACAGGATTTAATGGCCAAATCTGCAGTGTTTTGATTTTGTTTTCTTCCTTTAGCGAAGATGCAAGACAATCACCAAGTTCTGGTCTATTTACGTTTTCTGGGTCACACTGTAGGAACCCCTTGGGCTGGGCAGGATGATCCAGGTTCTCTCTCCCATAGTAGCACCTCTTTTCTTCTTTTGCTCGGAGACTGTAAGAGCATATCCCTTCTTTTCTGCTGTGACAGGGTTTCCAGAAGAGCTGAGCACAGTTCCTAGCGTGGTGAGGTGAGGCTGTCCCTCATCACTGCAGAGATGACAGCCATGCAGACAAGATGCTCTGACAAGGATGCTCTTCATCCTCTAGAGACCCCAAGAGCAGGCTAGCTCCCCAGGAAGCAGCAGCAAGCAGGTAGAACTCTGAAATACCCCACACCTGAATCACAAAGCCCTGCCTCAATTTTAAATAAATATGAACAACTTCAGAGGAACTTGTATAATAATGTGGTGTTGGCAGATCATGGGTTGGAGGTAACTTCTCTAGGGGCTGAAAGGTTCCCTTCAGAGGGAGCAACGCAGCCAGGCTGTTGGGAAGCCTTTGTCTCGTGCTATACTTTTATGGACTCCTGTATATTTGTACATGGGAAAGACTGCTTTCAACTGATGGGAGTGTTGCCTCAAACACGGTGAAAGTTCATGACTGTAGCAGAGAACACAACTGCTTCTTAGAATGTAGGTTGATCAGTGCATGGAAGAGCTTGCAGCTGTGGGGGCCTGAACTGTGGTGCAGGCAGTCCTTCCATCTGTGTTTCCGTAACAACGAGCACAGTTACACAGTGAATGCCCTCCCTCAGCTGCTCAGCTACAGGGGAAAAGCCATTGAAGCACCACAGTCTGATCTCTCCAGGAGAGCTGGAGGGCCCTCTGAGAACTCAGTCTCAGAGATACCCTTTGGACTTAGGTTGTTCTCTCCTTAAAAAGGCACGTACCCCAATTCCCATGGAACTAAAGACCCCCATTAAAAATACTGACTATTTGCATGCTGAAGTTGTTATATCTGGAGAAACCGAACTCAATATTTTGCCCAGAGATCCTCAAAGTACCCCTAGATCATAAAGCAAAAATTCAGTGTTTTTTTCCTCCATACTGCTTTGCTATTTCAGGTGTGCTGGCATTGTCTACTCTAATTTCAGTTCTTCCCTTATGACTAATCTATGATGAAGACGTCGTATTTACAAGCAGAGAAGCAGCTCCATAGCAAAAAAGGCCTTGCCAAGTGAGGCAGGAGGGAAAACACTACCTCAACACTTCTTGTCTATCATTCACCTGCCCTCTTACAATGCAAGCAATTCAATGAATGTCATTTTGTATCATTCCGATTAAAACTTTCCAGCTTAAAGGGCGAAGTTCTTTCCCCTACTGAGATTCCCCTTTTATGGGAAGTTTGATGTCAAGGTCTAATTCTGCTTCTGCCTCAGACTCACCCCCATACACAAAGGCACTTAAAGTTGCCAGATAACTTCAGATTCAACCATTGACTGAAGGTCTGCATTGGAACCTAATGATTATTCTCCCCGCAGAATACCACTGTAGTCACTAAAAATTTTGCTGAATAAACAGACAAACAAAAGATACAGCTGTTTAGCATACATTAAGTCTAGGCTCTATAATGAAGGGCATAATAAAAGTCAAGGTAAGAGGTAAGAAAAACAAATGGTTAAACCCACGAAGCAAAGGAGCTTCAAGTCAGAAGTTACGCTGATGTGGAAATTTAAGCAGGATTAGCATCAGGCTTAATCATTATTAATGCAATACTTTGCCTTCATTTTCCGTTCCTGTCCAGACTTGCATTTGGTAAAATAGTCTTGAGAAATAAGCACTGTTATCCTTATTTTGTAGTGAGATTAAGGTTTTAAGCCTGTTCTACAAAAGCTGTTGCAATGGCTGAGGCTAGAAACTTCAGGCTGCCGTATCTACCTCTTCACCGTTGAATTGCTCTCATTTTGCAGGTGTCCTTGGAAATCAACAATCCTTCCTGTCAGCAGCCTCTTGTGTAGGAGGCAAACAAGTGGTGAGCCAGGTGAGGGCACCAGAATGGTGCTGCAGACCTGAACATGTACTGTGAGCCTGTGAAAGCATTGTCCTCTGCTTTCCAGCCAACTCCCAGCTCTACCTGCAGGTCCTGGCTGCAGCGCGCTGCCAGCCAGCCTTGCGTCGTTCCACCTCGCACATCACAAGAGGACTGAATCAAACAAGTAAGGTCTACGCTTAATATTTCCACCACCTAGGTGAACGGTGTACTGTTCTGTGTATCACCCACAAGTGGCGCAGCGTGAAAGAGCCTCTACCAAGGTCCCAAAATGTATATCCCTTGGCAGCTCTCCTCCGCCAGGCGAGGCCACTTAAAAGCTGCTTTCAGCACTTCTGCTAACACTTCTCCGTGGGTGGCAGGAATAATGTGCCAGCTCAGCAGCTGCTGCTTGTCCCAACTTTCAGGACACCTCTAACCATTACAGGGTTGTAGCTGGAAATCCCAAAGCTATCTTCTATTTCCATTTTCACAGCCCACAACCCAGACTGTGAAAATCTTTGAATCCCCAGCAACATTAAAAAACCTTCACCTTCTCTAATAGAGGATGAAAATACAGAGTAAGATGGTCTTTTTTTATATCGTGGCTTTTCTGGATGCTGCTTATACTACCTTGGCTTCATCATCAAGGCCATAGTGTAATTTTTCCCTCACAATCAGATGTTTGTGGAGCAGTGGTTGCGTCAGCAGTTCATAACCATGCTGCACAGTTGTGTTCCCCTGGGCTACTTCAGTAAACGTAATTTGTGTCCTTAAACCACATTTTATGTCTTTTTACTGCATACAAATGCCAGTCCTTGAGTTTAAAGTGGGACATTTGGAGCTGGATTTTACAGTGAATCGGGTTTTTCTTTGGTACCTGGAAACTACTCTGGGGAAATAACTATTGCTACTCCAAAGGCACCTTGAAATCATCCAAACTGAAAATACGATGGTGAAGGAGTCTCAGACTGCAGGTCACTTTGTGAATTGCTAGTGATTTGACAAATTTCCTTCCACAGGAACATTCATAGAAGAAAAATTTTAGAACGAATATTTTTGTTTGTTCATACAATGAGACGTTTCTGTTATGCTTTACAACCTTGGGTTATTTAAAAAATGTGGTACTTCATGTAGCTTTTCTTACTCTCTGATTCAAAGCCTTTTGTCTTATTGATTATTGCAATATGTTTACCATTGTATCCCACATTTCCTCAGAGACTCCCTTTTTCTCTGCTGCATCTCATGTTTTAGACTTGTCCTCAGATTTATGTGCTTCATACCCTATTGTTACTCTGTGTCTTCCCGGTCTTTTAACACTGAAACCCAGTTGTTGCCACTAACTGGTTTCTTCATATGCCCCCTGCTAAAATTTTCAAATACCAGCTTAAGTGATCTTCTCTATCCTGCCCCTCGTGTTTGGAGGATCTCGCTAAAATCACCTGCAATGAGGTAATGTTGAGTCTTTCAGTCTCCTGATGGAACACATCTTTGTAGGAAGTCCTACAAAAGCCTATGTGAACTGTAAGTTTCAATCATGGAACCTCTACCAGGAGTATTTACTCATAATGTGTTTATTTTCCCTGTATCTGTCTGTTTCCCATCTGCTTCGCTTCTCTGAGTAGAGCCCAGCATTTCCACCTCTATGTATAGTCCTTAACACACTGGGGTTTCAATTCATGACTAGAGGAGCGATGTGGCTATGTGCTGCCCTACTATGAATAGCAAATGATACTTGTTATTTGGACATCCTGGTGAGAAAGACTGTATTTCTCAGGCCAGGCAGGATCTGTCTTTTATGCAGTACCTAAAATCACGTGCTTTCTAAAGATGATCAGAAACCTCGAGTAAAATTTTTTTTTTATTGTTAATATCTATGCGTCAGTTAAATGATCAATATCGGTATTAGTTTACCAGAAACAGCGAAGTTTCTGCTCTGACTGCTTGTTTTGTTACTCTTGTGTTTATTCTTTCTGCCTCCTCCATCCCCTCCATGTCTTCTGAGCACCCTCTGCGTAAAACTGCAGTGGGAGGAACAGCCTGGAGTAGCTGTTAGCTGGTTTCACAGAGCTCCTCCTAATTTTCCTTCTCAGAGTTAGAACTTTGCTTTGGTTACTGCACTGGTTTTGTTTTCTTTTGGGGGATATTTTGAGCTATGATATTTTTCTCTTTCTTCGCTGCATGGGAAAAATTGTTTGAATTCAAACTGGAGCTAACTATAATGTGTATGGGAGAAGAAAAGGGGAAGGAAAAAAGGGACGTGGAACCAGCTCCTTGCTTCTGACGTCGAGGGGAGAGGAGAGGCTCCGCTGGACATAAAGGCAGCATCTCTCCTTCCTCAGTGCCCTCTAGCCCTCAGCAAGCTCACAGTTCAGCAGCTATAACTCCATCTAGCAGCTTCTCTCATTGACAGATGCAGATCGCTGCTAATGAGATGGCTGGCGATATTTGGCAGCTGCCGACAGCAGTGGTTCCAGAGGCAGCTTGCTAGAATTGGCATGCCCACAGCATCGGCAAAATCGCAATTGGTCCCATTGCGTTCCCATGGATACTTTGAACGCACAGTTCTGTGTTTTTCTACTGCGGTGTGGCATGCTATCCTACTTCGAGCATGGAGTGCTTCTATCGTTGTTCTTTGTTTTTCTTTATATCATGTTGCATCCACAGATCAACCCAGTCCTTTAAGGTACTGCTAAACACACCCACCCTGCTATGTAAATTGCTGGGGGGGGCACAAAAGTTCAGTTGTTTTCTGAGCGAGGCCCAGGCTCAACAGTGGCTGATGTGGCAGGCTTTCAAAGCCTGTGGTGTGAAGACTTGAAGCAGGTAAGGTCTGGTTTTGCCTTTGCCTTGGACATTTGTTCAAAATGATTTCTGGCAGTGAGCTGAAACAGGAACCTGACTGGCAGTGAAATTAAAGTATGGGTAGGTTGGTTTAACAAAATCAGATCTCTTCCCTGTCAATATACCTACACTGGCTTGAGGTTGTGGGCAATAGCCCTAGGTCATTTTGGCCCAGGAAATTATTTTGTTTTGGCATTAGTTTGTGAGATATCAGTCTGAATAATAAAACCATGATCGAAAGGATTGGGATGATGACACTTTTTTGAGAAACAAAGGCAGGGAGGGATTTTATAAACATACACACTTTCTGTCTTCCCATGCTGTTGCAGTCCTTGATCAGCTTTGGCTGGGAGGTAGCTGACCACCCAGAGGTGAAGTTGGGTCGCTTTGAGACTCAGCATCCCTTGGCAGGATGTCACATTTAGCAAGCTTAGAATTCGGTGCATGGAGTGAAGTCCACAACTTGTTTAGGCCATCTGGAGAACAGGGCCCTTGCTGTGTAATTTAGCCAAGAAATTTTGCTGCAGCAAAGGCAGTTTACATCACTTGGTCCTAGAACAGCCACATGTTCTGTTCCCAAAGCGCTGGATGGTGACAGTACATACACACATGTTACCAACGCGCTTAGCATCCTTCAGTATGGTCAAAATGCTGCAGAGTGTGGTACTTTCTGGGCTTTTTTTGTCCTAGGTTGAAAAGGGTCTGGGCTTTGCTCCACGACTAGGAAAGATGCAAAATATGGTCAGTCCACCTGGTGTTTGTATCTACTTAATTTTGGAGTATATTTTATTCATTTGCGTATAAATGGCAGAACGCCCATGTTCCACTGAAAAGCTTTGAAAATCACTTATGATGTTGTCCCTACAGAAGCCAGCAAAGGTAGTTCCAATTTAGGGAAACGTTTTGTCAGCTTCCCCTAGTAAGTAAGCAATCGCCTTTTTTGTTTGTTTTCTTCAGACACTAAGTTCTTAAGGTCAGCTGACTGAAGAGAGCTTGATCCTATTCAGCTCTTCAGGAGTTGTTCAAACTTCTTTAAATCTGTAGATGATAGTGCAGCAGTGCTTGCGTGGGAGGAATGAGGAGCTAGCAAAAGAAACCTTCTGCCCTTACTTTTCTCCAAAGTCTGGATCTACTTTCCCGACCTGATAATGTACAGCCGCCACACAGCACAAACCCCACAATCCAGACATTTTTTCACGGCATTTCCACTGCAGTTTCAGCTCTGCAGGTCAGGGAGGGCCACGGCATTTTGAACAGCACAGCCCTGCCAGTGTCAGCCACGTCTTTCAGCCGCGAACTGGCCCTTCACATCTTAACAGCAAGGCGATGCTGCAAGGGGTGGTGGCAGTGCTAGCTCGTGACAGCCGTGGGATGCAGCTCTGCTTTATTCCTCACAGGAAGAGTGCTGCCTGTCCTGGAGACCTTGCCTGGCTGCCCAACTGCAGGGTGGTTAGGATGTCTATTGCCACAGACAGGGCAATTGAGCCCTGCACGCACCAACTTTTCCTGGCTTTCCCTGTTGTTACCGTAATGCGTTTTTGCTGATTCCATCCAGATTTATCTTGTTCCCAGCACCAGAATGGCTCTGTGGGAAAAATAAGTAAAGACATAATTAGCAAGACTTAACATCAGGCTTTCTGAGACACTTTTGGACAGAAGTTGCAAATAAGATAAATATAAAAATGTATTTTTTTATTTGTACTTAACAAAGACATTCCTTTTCAGCTATTTTCTATACCTGTCACCTACATTCTTCTGGCATGTCCTAGCTGCAAAAACTGGGGCTTCAGACATTTCCTAGGGCTTCCAGATGGCTCCCCAAGTTTTATATGACTCTACCTACCCCCTCTGACATTTCTTTCTAGTTAAGATTTGAGTACAAATGGAAATATTCCAGATGGCTTTAGCTGGAGCCAAGTGCCTTCAGTACTTCAGAGCTGCCTAGACAGCCCACTAACTAATTGTCCCTTCTCAGTCTGTTCATGTTAAATTCCACAGAATTCTTTTGGGGTTACAAAAATGTTCTTCTGTGATATACAATATCAGTAAGTTATACTTTGTTCAGTGACAGTCATATCCCCAGTTTCTTTAAAAGACCACATATAGCCCATTTAATAATAGCAGGAATAGCAGACCCAGCAAGAGATTTGCTTTGCCCAAACATGCCTGGCAGCTTCCTCCTCCTTCCCTCAAAACCCCCATGGTTCTTGTGTGGCATGGTATACTTTCTAGTTTTGTAAGAATTATGGATAGTGCTTATGTAAACCAAGGTATATTTCCAAGATTTCCAAGTCTGGCTTCTCATAGTGAGTAATGATGTAATCTGAATATGATTCATTATTGGAAAAGCAAATCTGGAGATACATATTTGGAGTGATTTACATTGAGGGCTGCCTAAGATTTTTAGAGCTTAATTCTCTTTACTTTTGCTATTAGTTGCAGCAGAGTATCCTATCTCATTTCATGTGTTTTCCCAAGGAATTCTTAAGAATGAACACAATGAAATGAGCACAATGGTCTGAAAAATTCTAAAACTAACATCTTCCTAGCAAAAAAGAAGCTAATTCCCAAGCAAGGGAAGAAACCAAACACTTCAAATCCTTTGTTCTGCACTGCTACCTAAGGAGTGCAGAGTGGCTTGCCTCATTAGACTTCAAAGCATGACACAGAATATAGAAGATAAAAATATCAGCAAGACAAGCTTTGCTAATGGCATGTTTTTCATGTTTAAAAAACAGTTTTGTGTTCTACAAGAGATTTAATCAAGAAAGAGCACCAAGGTTCATGCAACTAGAAATTAGCATTCGTTTTGCCTGTTATAAGAAAAAGACCTCTGTCTAGTCAAGGCTTTAAAAGTTGCCATCCCACAGAACAACACCAAAAGGAGAGCAAACTCTTTTAGGGCTTAGACCTGAAACTGCATAAAGCAGAAATCACTGCTGAAATGTCAGAAGACAGCAATCAAAGTCTCTTCCAACCTTTTAGGTGAAGTTGACATATGCCTTTTTCACCCTACATAAAAAGACTAGCATAATTATGTCTATGGTATTTGAATGCATGCTATTAGAGATAAGACATTCATCAGCTGCTTTTATTAAAGACACTGTTAGCATTTTTTTAATTAGATGTATTATTACACGAAGCTGATTGTACCACTTCGTGTTCCTGGAAAAAAATACTGAGATGGGCATGAGAAGCTATGCACTGGCTGGCAAAAAAGAATGAGCATGGGATGAAGCCAAAGGTGAGAAAAAAAATGAAACTGATGAAAAAAACTCAGGAAAATCATTTTCACTAGTTCATGCTGATTTCTAGAGGCATATAATCTGTGATTCCTAAGACTTACTGTTCCCTGTGAACAGATTTCTATACTAGTATACCTCTGCCCCTACTAGAGCTGAGTCTCTGAGTAAGTAACAAGTTCATGCTGCTAGCTGTTACTCCACTGCCTTCTTGTGCAACTCAAGAGGCAGTTCTCTGTGTGGTGGACCAAAAATTTCCAGCCCTGGTGATGACCTTCCTAGGTATCAATACAATTCCACTTAAGAGAGCTTCTGTTTTGAATTTGCTGTTTCTTCAGTTCAGGTCATTATACTTATATTCATAGGAATATACAGTCACTACCAAAAAGTAGTGCTAAAAATGGTATTGAGCTGGCAAAGTCCACTAGATAGAAGTTAAGAAATAATGAGAAATTAAGAAGTGCAGTGGCACCGTATTACAGCTCACACCACATTACAAATGTGTCTGGCAGTAGTGGAACTTAAAAGCTGTTTCACACGAGTGCCAGCGCAACAAATTCTAAATTCCCAAGGAAATTTTGCTAAAGGTTTGCGAAGCTGTCCATTGCCCTAATTCTCCTACTCACTTCTGGACTCGGACTGGTAGACCTTTTCCCAAACCTAGCGTCACAGCACCTTTTATTGTACCAGGGACTTTTATTGTAGTTGGAAGAAACTTTACTAAACAAATAAAGGGAATCTACTGTATTAATTGAAAAGAGTCTACTAGCACAGCTCTGTGAAGCTTTATGTAAAAGCCTTGCAAGTGAACTAGAAGTCAGACTGAACTGTGCCTCTGGCAGTGGGAGCAGAGGAATAAACAACTCTTGACCTGATTTTCTCTCCCTCTCCTGTTACCTTACAGCCATGCAGAAGCCAGGTAGACCATGAGTGTGTGCAGACTAGGTGGGAAAGGAGTACTCCTATTGAGTCAAACGTTTTTAAAGCTTGACAACAAACTTTGTCAGAAATTTTGCTTTTCTTATACAGGAACCAGGTGTGGCTTATGATACTGTGATAAAATCTTTGATTAGACAAAATGTGACGAAAGTTCTGCATACACTAGAATAAAGCTGAATAATCTCTGCCTCTGAAACAACCTAGTTTGCTGCCTAGGAGATAGGGAAAAGAGGAAAGGCTGTTACAGAAGGCAGCAGATGTTTTTCTTATCTATATATCCCTTAGATGGCCTCATTACAGTAGTGTCTGGGTATATTGTTCTTCTTCCTGAACTCTCAGGAGGCAAGGAAGTGATATTTTACCCATTTTCAAGGAAAATTAAGGCACAGGGGATAAAAGTCTGTGGCACTGTAGGAGACTGACCAGAGCCGCTCAGTTTCTATTAATCTGTCTATGGCCCTTCCCTCAGTTCTGTTTTTGCTTCTTGTATGTACAGCTCTGTGCATGGTTTTAAGCATCTTCAGGGACAGTCCCTTCTCTAGTGTGTATAACTACACTTAACATCTGAAATACAAGATTCTTCAGTAAAAACAAACAAAAGGGAGGAACAGAAGAATGAAGTACATACAATCTTATTTTACCTCTCTGGGCACATGATTATGAAAGTCCAGTTGCATAAACACAAATTCTTTCCTCTTCTCCAGACCCAGCATTATTTAAGCAGTACTGATAGCTGTTGATTGCTGTACTGGTGTGTGCTGTCTTTCTATTCACTCCTAACTTTAAATTTTATAACCCATCTTCCAATTTTTCCACCAAGCACAAACTATTAAACACTTTCTGCACTTTGCTGTTCTTTCATCACCAGAGTGCTCCACCACCACTGAGGAAGATCGACCGAGACTCCCAGATGTGCCCGCTAGGTTTGAGTGCCTGAGTATCTTGTGGCTGTTTTCTCACAGGCTCCATCTCCTCTCTCCAACTTCCATGCCATACCTTTGGGGTCTCAAGCAAGAAACCAGAAAACGAGGAACATGATTTGTGGTTGTGAGCGAAAGTTTCAGCCTCTTTTGTATAAAGGATTTCTGAACCATTCAGAAGGATGTGGTCTTCGAGCAAGGGATTTGGGCAGAATGTTGCTGTTGAAATCCCAAACTACAGTTCTGAAACCTGCTAATTCGGTTGCCATCCAACCTTTCATTGCTGAAGCACCATAGGGGATTTATCACACTAGAGGCTGAGGGTGACTGTGGGTTGTACTTCTATATATGCCTCAGCTATGACAAAGAGCAGTTTGTTACCTGGCTTATTCCTGAGCTGGTCTGGCATCTAGAAATGGAATTGTGGCAGTTAGCTAATTTCTCTCAGCAACTGGTAATCGGTAGGCTCTCCCTCTCAGCAGCACGTGTGATGTGTTACCTCAAAGCCAGGTAAACTGTCTGAGAAAGTGGAGCCCCGAATTCCTTGTCAGCCCGAGTAGTAGCAAATTATAATTAAATGTGGCCATTTTTCAGACTTAGTGTGTACAGGATAGGGGTCTTGGTGTCCCTGGGGTGCAGGATGCTAGGAATGTCTCTAAAGTTATGGGTAGTAGTTTACAACCGCTTGTGTCATCTAAGCAGTAAGCTGCGTTGTGGGTTGCTCTTTCTTGTTCCCTGGAGTACATGAGCAAACAAGGTCAGATGACAGCAAGTGTCCAAATACTGATGTATTCCCTCACTCCCCAAAAGTTGAGGATGTGAAACAGACAAAAAGCAGGGGCACGAAGATAGAATCATAGGATCATAGAAAGTTTTGAGTTGGAAGGGACCCCTAGAGGTCATCTAGTCCAAACCCCCCGCAGCGAGCAGGGACACCATTAACTAGATCAGGTTGCTCAGAGCCCTGTCCAACTTGGTCTTGAAGATGATTGGCCTGAAACCCTGCCTGTGTGTTGAAAAAAATGTTTGAGCTTTGTCTTGGCCAGCTTTAATTTAATTAGAGGGAGGATGCTGCTCCTGTTGTCTTTGGATACCTTTTATAGCTAAAGTTAGGACGAAGGAAGGTTAAAGCTGCAGTAGTGTAAATAATGTAACAGTATTTCATCTTGCCTTAGGATCTTAAAAAAATATGACTAGATGACCATCCTTGTGTGATAAAATCTGTTCAAACAGTACTATTTGTTGAGATAATTTTTGTCTATTTTCACTGGGTGTGCTTTCTGAAGTAAGAATTTCAGAAAGCTTTAATATGAAGCACACAAACAGCAAAGGGTTGAGCTGTTGTCTTTGGTATAATCCCAGATTTTATTTGTTTATACATTAGCATTAAAAAAAATGGACAACCGAGTTCCACCCAGGAAAGCATCCACTTACAATTCTATTCATAAATATTCAAAACATCACTTTATATTAAATATTTAAAGTGTCTAAAGAGTAGCCACTAGAAGTCTTTTAGCACCGTTTTTATAAGTCTCACTTCATGGTAAAACTCTGTAACTAGTGGCAACTTAGACTGAGACTAAGCCACAACACCCACAGCCACTGTGTTTCACAGTTAGTACTCCTGCGACTGGCCACATGCCTGCCCCAGTGCATGACTTTCATTGACAGGGTCAAAGTCATCCAAATAAAAAGCAAATGCTGGATTTCCCGATTCTGGCCCAACTCTGTTTTTTTGTTATTAGCTATAAATCAAAGTTGAGAGAGGGAGTGTGTGTTAAAATGGTAAATGCTTGATGGCATGCTTCTCCCTAAGATAAATTAATATTGAACAACATGAAACTCATTGAATGAGTCAGTGAATGAGTCAGCAGAGTAGTTAGTGGCAAAAGTGCAAGCCTACGGCTGATAGACATGATTTAGAATCAAAAATCTACAATCTGTTTTCTTTATGGAACTGTAGAGATCTCAGGAAAACAACTTAACATGATTGCCCAGGCCAGCAAGAAACCTTCTCCTTTATCACATAAACACTCCTCTCTGTGAATTGAACCGTAAAAGTATATCCACAGAGAGGTCATCTACTGCTAGAAAAGTTTACACATACTTCATTTCATTATATTTTTTTCTATGAGATAAGAATATCTAGGCTTGATTGAAATTAGCACACTGACACTAGCTAACGCAATTCATAATGCTTGGCTTTTATTCAATATGAAATCCCAATAGGAACACAAAACAAAGAGAGCATGACTGTGTAGTCAATGATTTTATTTTATTTTTTTACTAAAGGAAAGAATAAAACACCCTGAAAACTACTATCTGTTGTCTTTAAAATGTGTGCTGTTAGGCAGTGCTCAGATGGGTAGTGCCAAATGCGTCTTATTAAAGTCTAAATTTATACATTGACAATACCTGGGTATAGCAGTTAAATAATAAAACCCATAAAAATTGAAGATCATATTATTTTAAAGGGACTTTTAAACAGAGGGATATTTGTCCTAGGCTGTAATTTATGGGATCATACACTGTTTGGACTTTTGGAGTTTAAAACTGCAACTTCACACATGATGGAAAAAGTTTTTGACCAAAAACAGAGTTCAGAAGTGCTCACCAGTGTTGGGCCAAAATATTCCATCATTAATCACTGTCTAAATGGAAAATCTCAAACCCAAAAATGTTTGAGCTTGAAAATGTGTGTGTGTAGGCAGGTGTCAAGGAGAAGAGAGGAAAGTTCTCTATGTTTCTGGTTTTCTTCTTTTTCTGATAAAAGACTTTTTTATACCAAAATTTTGACAAATGTATTGTGAAATTTGTCACAGAAATATACTCCTAAAGAAGTAGAAATGTCACTGAACAGTCTAAAGAAAATCAGCTGTCTTGAATAGCCACGGAAGCTTGCATTACACACCCAGCTCCTTCATGAACAGGTTTTCTTACTTAGATTGTGAATCTGTCTTGATCCTTTTGCTGGAGCCTCACATAGCTGTTGAGTTGATGTGTCAGGTATCAGCGAAGCCCTGCTTTGTCATCCATGGTAATGCTCTGTTTCAGGTTCATCAGAAGTAGCAGGTAGTCCATACACATCACTGGTGCTGCTGGAGCTTACGAGGGGGAAATTGGTGCACACATGGGACTGCTGGGGCAGGTGCACTGGACCAACTCAGTAGCATTAAAACATTTTGAGATTTCACCCTCTCTAGAGAAAGTGCTTGAAGTCTCCCCCAGTGGAGCTGGTCCTGAGCTAAAAATGCAGTGGGGTTCAGGAGCTCAGAGGTGTGTTTGCCTGTCTTTGTTCTCTTTTTGCTCTTCTGCAAAGTGTCAAGATGCTGCCTGAGAAGTTGTTAGCCTAGAGCTCTAAGGTAATTAATTTGAGAGCAGTTCTTGTGAAGGTGACCAAGCACTGGTGCAGGTTGCCCAGGCAAGACGTGGATTCTCCACCCTTTGAGGTGTTCAAAACCTGACAGGACAAGACGCTGAGCAACCTGCTGTGGCTGATCCTGCTCTGAGCATAGAGGGTAGACTAGACAGTCTCCAGAGGCCCTGACCGATCTCAGCTGCTCTGTGTTTCTATGAGGTACTAACGATCCTGGGTAGCAGTTCTTCCTACACTAGCTCCA
>Ga0181612_124786_pt1 | contig 15982 bp, 9 predicted proteins | sample HoacroProtozoa21_FD_119630 | JGI IMG/M metagenome (GOLD analysis project Ga0181612, IMG submission 119630) | Hoatzin crop microbial communities from Cojedes, Venezuel. Combined Assembly of Gp0051906, Gp0051904, Gp0051908
AGGCCCCTTACATCTTTCTCCTCTTTATGACTTACTTTTGAAAGTAAGAGTAAATCTTCACATTGTCAGCTATTTTTTAAAAACTTGAAAAACATCTTTTCATGTTTTTGAACCTACTCTGTTATTTGTGCATGTGTATATCTCATTGTTCAAAAAATTCATATCTAAAGAGAAGCACAGAAAAAACCCATCTGAACCTGAAGTGTTCCTTCTTTCTACCTCCATTTAATGCATGATGGCTGACAAACTAATTTTCCTTTTTTTTTTTTTTTTTTTTTGGTAATTAGTAGAACATGCATTGAATGCTCCAAAGGCTACTGAAGTCTGTGGAATTTTTTTTGTACCAGCTTTGAAGAGTTCAGATCATCCTCAGAGCACTTAAATTCATGTTGTATTTTCAATTCTTTCCTGCCCAGTCTGCTTCTCATGTGGAGATGAGCTGAAACAGAAGTAAGCCCATTAACTGTTTTTCTTCCAGACCTCCTCAATACAGTCAGAACTTTGTCAGGATTTTAAATACCACATTTGTGGCCCTGATTTACTTTTTTATTATTACTTAACCTTTTGGATGTGCCCGAGTTCACACAGTCAGGGACCTGCTCTTCAAAGATAAACAAATTGTCGGAGAACTAAGCAATACAGGAAATTCACGTGCTTCGCTACTGAATTTAAGGGTGGTAGGCCGAAAAAGTCATTACTTTTAGTGACCACAGTGGGTTTTATACAGAAGAAAGGTTTCATTCCCTAAATTGGCTCACATGTTATTGCTAATGAATGTCTAACAAAGATTCTTCTCTATAAAATGTGATCATTTTACACAGGAGATTTATCAGTCGAGTTCTTGGCGAGATTGAGGCATTGGAGTCTTTTAAAAGTCCATTTTTTAAGTCTCTACTCCACATATTGCTTTTATGACCTAAAAAGCAAAGGGACTCCACATGCTGTAGGGTTCAATTGAAATTATTGTTGGAAGGTAGGAATACAACAGTAGGACTATATTCATCACAAGAGTTACACTTTTTGTTGCTAGAGCTCAAGAAAAGTCTGCAAGGATCAGAGTTGCAAGCCGGCTCTTTCATTTTCTCTTTCTTTGTGCCGCACTTTGTCTCTCCCTCTCTGGCGGTAAGAGGGTCACTTGGTGCAGGCAGTGCTCGCCCGCACCCGCCCTGCTAAAAGTTTTCTGGCAATTTGTTCAAAGGTTTCCATGTCTTGTTAAAATGCCAACGCACATACGGCCGGGCTGTCGTTCACAAGCAGGAGCTCGGAGGGCCATGATGTGCAAACCGGTGCGTCTGTGGGAAGGGGGAATTCGCATCACTCGCTTTCAGATTTAGGGTGGGTGCAGCTCTGAGCTCCTGTGGTTAGGGCTGTCAGCTCCCTCCGCGGTCACCAGAGAGAGATGGGCGTCTCTGAAGGGTCATGCACAGCATCTACATCGGATGTCTCAAGTTAGGCAAGGCAACTATTCCTTTAGTGTAAAGTATAGGAAATCTTTCCCTTGTCTAAAGACCAAATAAGCCTTTCAAAATCTCCTTGCCAGGCCACATTACTACAAGCTTTAGCACTATCCAACAATAATAAACACACAGACACACACACACATGAAAGAGACACCGTGTGGCCACAAGCCATATGAAATGAAGCAGTAGGCCGTATCACACCTCCTGCTGTATGCTCTGTATTGAGGCGGGAGAGATATAAATACCTTACTCTTCATGAAGTGTATTACAACACTCTGGCAAAGGAGCCTTGGGTATTAACAAAAGGATTGTGCTACCATTGATAACAGCAACAGAGTGAGAAAAGAGGAAAGGTAGCAGACAAAAGAAGCCATACATGGATGCCAAATATTTTTAGTTGGGCTCACTCAGGACTAGCACCTCGAAGTTACCCTGGGGAAGGCAGCAGTTTGCAGCTGTTCTAGTTATTAAGCAAAGAGCTTAGGACGTTGGGTTTCTCTTCTGTGGGACACTGAGTTTTAAGCCTGAACACATGCACAGTCTTCAACAGCAATCCCATCAACAGCCCAGCATCCCAACACACAGGTCTCAACACACAGTCATTGTGCAGTTGTGTGGAAGTGAAGCGGGCACTGGCTAAGCACTGCAAGGGATGGTCAGGCAATCTGCATGCAGATCAGATTAATACGGGGCCAGCACAGCCCCAGTTCTGTGAGATCACAAGAGATGTGCCTGTAGGTGTTTTCCAGCACTGATCTACGGGATACAAGCTATTGCTGAGGGGCCAGCAGCTCCCACTTTATGCCTCTAGCAGCAGCTGGGCTCTTCTGTGTCTTACTTGCTCCACAACCCAGGTACGGTACTGATCATGTGTAGGATATCCAGCTGCATTCAGCACAGAAAAGGAGACTGGGAGAGAACACAGCCCTACAAATAGGAAGTCCCAGGTGTGTAAGGAGCTGGCCAGAGAAGCATACGTAAAGGTACCATGCACAAGACTTTAGACTGGCATAACTCATGCTTCTATTTTTTTTTTTATTTAAGTGTATTACTGATATTTGTGCTTTGCACAAACCACAGGGTATTTAGCAGATTTTACTATGTTTGTGTAATGTACTGTTATTGCTGTAGTCTTCTGGTCTGCCACCACTAGTAACTGAAACATGCTTAGGACCGCTCTGTGGCATGGAGGCACGCCAGCACAAGGCAGTCTGTGTCTGTTCTCATCCTGCAGAGCAGCAAGGCCTTCTGCAGACTGACTCTGAGGAATTGCCTTTATGCTGTGCTGACTCCTAAATTGTGCCTGGCTACTGTCTGGGAACATGACAGAGACCTGTGCCAGACCTTCGTGACTCAGCAGGACGGACAGTAAGAGACCTAGGAGGACCCTGTATGTGCAGACCTCCCTTCAACACTCGCATTTCCTGAAATTTCTTCCTCAGTAACATTGCCTTTAGCACTACTTTTCCTTGTTTTAGCAGACACTACAACAAACTCTGTGTTTGTTAAATCATAACTTTTGATTAAAAAAAAAAATTTAATAATATCACCACGATAAGCAAACAAACAGTCTTCACCAAAATGATAATCCATTCTGCCTCAACCTGCTGCTGTTTGCCTTGGGACTATATGTTTTGTTGGATACTTTAGACGAGTCTTTCAACTACAGGAAGAGAGGCTAAGAGCAGAAGGCAGTTTAGTTTCAGAAAACTGTTCCAGACTGTATCCATTAAGGCCATAAGACAGGAGAGAAGAGGGGCTGTTGCTCATGAACACATTCTAAACACTTTGCTTTTTTGAAACAACTTACTTTGTAATCATTATCTTGGCTCTGGCCCTCTCATTTAACCTCATCTGCCTGACTTTAAATTCATGGAACAGATTCGTACTGCCTTGGACTCTGTGCAGTTGGCTGCTGTAATATTCTTGGGCTTTTTTTTTATAAAAACATTTGATACCATTAATCATATTGCCATATGTAATAAATTGGCTGCCTGTGGTACATTGCCTCAAACTGTCACATGGTTCCAATCACAATTCTGCCAACTGAAAGTGGTTGTTGGAAACTCTGACTCTTCCTCTCCAGCGTGCCGATTGCGAGGTCCACAGGGCTCTGTCCTGTTTGTGCTATACATTAATGACCTGCTGGCTGCCTAGCGGCTCACAGGCCAGGAGTTACAAGTACGCATGTGTTTGTAAGTGCCGCTGTGCAAAAGCAATAATCTGTTTGATATCAAAGTCACATCATTACAGAGTCAGCTTTTTGACAGCATTTGTGAGGATTGAAGGCTAATCCAGTACATCTCTAATTTGCAGCTTAAATATCTACCAGAGTGAAAGGTGGGGAAATGGGGGGAAAGCATTAAATTTAACTGTGTAAAATAATTCAGAGAACAAGAACACTGCTTCTGCAATTCAGCTTTTGCGACTGTCAGGGCTCTTGTCAAGTCACAGCTGGAATGCTGCAGATTTATAAGAACAATAGAGTTATTTGGGGGAGGAGGTGGGGAGAAAGGAATAAAATGCTATTTGTAGCATTTCAGCTCACACTTTGACACAGGTTCTTCGGATCTTTCTAAGTAGGCATGGGCAGACTGCTTTAAATAAAAAAAGAAACACCTCCACAACTCCTGATCCTTCACCAAACTTTACTTCAAATCTTTTCTCAGAGCAGAAAAAAAGTCAATTGACTTTAGAATCAGGCCCAGAAAAACAGCACTGGTTTTGAATATTGTGAAGTGTCTTTCTACAGGGCAGTTGGACATGGGGAATGGAAAGGAAGTTACTGTAATGAAATAATTAATGATTGTGTATATTATATTAGAGCCCTAGTAATAGATCAGGGCCCCACTGCATGAATTATGGTGGAAAGGCAGAACAAAGACAGCTCCTGTGCTCAGGAGGTCTTAGTCTGGTCTCTAAGCTCACTGACTTTGTTCTCCTCTCTCAAACCTTCTTTTTCCTGCCAGCCTTGAAGAAAATACACAGATAGCTCTGCAAATGTAGGCAACAAGCAAAAGAGAACCATGGGGATGTCGGCTCTCACAGACCCTTGGTCAGACCAAGAAAGCGAAGCTCTGTAAACCTCTGTGGAAGAAAGAAAAATAAAAGTACTTGCAGAAAATCAACACCTCTCTTTGGTATCCAGATGCTTGAAACTTCTTGACTGGACCAACGAAGGGTGCCAGCAGCAGTGAAGATGCAGTGATGTAAAAGTTAGCATGTACCTGTAGCCAGAGCATACACATAGGACCCCGATGCATTCATATATCAAGGGTTAGCCTACTTTGTGCTACTTCGACTTTTCTCATTATCCATCTAGCCAGATTAATAGATACAACAATGTAGCCATTTTATTGCTGTGTACGTGTAATGAGTTCAGGAGATATAGCCCCCACATGGGAAGAAACTCATGGTTTAAAGCTCAGTCACATGAGAAACCCTAGACTGATGGGAGCTGCTACTCCAGTGCTGGACTTTGGCCATGGAGTCCTTGACTTCACTCTTCTATACGAACAGGTACAGAACCGCAATTCAAACTGCAGAGGAGCACAGGAATTCAAATTCTCAAAGAAAAACAATAAACATTATCTCCTCTGATCCACTTTCTTCAAGAGACAGCTATATTTTTTTTCCAAATTGTTTCTCAGCTTTGCTTGATCTATTTTTCTTAGAAGATATTTCAAGTTAATGCCTTGCAGGTTTTTCTTTCCTAGGAAGTTACTCTGAGAGGATTTTTTCCTCAGAGGTCTTGATATTTCAGACCTCTATACCTGTGTTTAACTCAACATGTGATGAAAATCCCAGTTGTAGGATCATTTGTGAAAGAGACAAGCATGCACAAAAATCCTTACAGGTTCTCATATTCACAAGGAAAAACTGTATAGTTGTCAAGCTGAAAATGCACAATACTGAATCATGCTGTCAGAAAGCTGACACTTCTACAATGCTTGGTATCTTACTACCTACTGGTGACATTTCTGGGGGGTTATGTTTTATAAAAAAAAAAAAAAAAAGAAAGGGGGATGGTTTTCACAAGCCTTTCTTTGAAGACAAAAGCTCTTGGAAGACTACATTAAGAATTGCCAGGCTGACTTTCATGAACACATTACTTTCTGAAATGTATATAATCAAGGGCATAATTTTAGAGGTACCTATAAATGCCCTACAGTGTGCCAGCTATAACAACTGGAAGACAGTGTTAATTCTGCATCGTACCCTGTCGTACCTTCACAAAGCAAGCTTGTTGGGTTAATTGAGCTACGTCTGCTTACAATACAGTTTTGATGTAACAGACCAAATAGAAGACAGTATCAGCCTCGGCTGAGAAAAAGTTTCTGGTTTTTGGTCTAGACTTATCAAATGCCCTTAAGAGATTTGAGTGCAGGTGATCCATGCATTGCTGGAAACCCATAGTTATCAAACGACACATATCAGGAAGGAGTAAGCACCTACTGCTATGCCAGGTAGTCCCAAACATTTGCCAAATGACTTACTAAAAGGTACAGACAAAAATCTCACTCTAGTTCAATGAATAGGGCTTAAAAAAAAAAAAACGAAAAACAAAACCACAAAATAAGCCCATACAACCTAAAATTTTATGCGAATGCTCTAGAAAGCTGAGCAGCTATCACTCAAAGGAATTAAGACTTAATTTGGGGCTCAGGGAAGAAATAGCAATTCACATTCATCATTCCTAGGAACAAATACATAGAATTAACATCCATCTTTCAGTATTTTGATGGCTCTCAAAAAAAAAAAAAAACCACGCACAAAAAAAACCCCCAAACGAACACACCTTTCATTTGCACACTCTGTGAGATCTGACTAAAACAGCAGCCCATTCCTGACTTGGACACCTGCTTATGTCAAAGCAGAAGTTGCCTGATCCGTTCTAGTACAACTTTATACAGCATGTAAAGTTTACCTCTCTCTCTCTCTCTCTCTATAGATATATAGGGTCTCTGTTATGCAAGGAGGATGACTGACTCGGCAAATAAGATTAACCATACACTTAATTTTAAGCTCACAGGCAGGTTAAGTGAAGTCAACAAGCCTTCTTTAGAGGGTAAGCATATCAGTTATTGATATGTTGGATTAGGACACAAGCGTTTGCAGTGTCTTTATGACATTGACTGTCTTTTTCCTGCCACAGCACAGCTCCTATGTATGATGCACAGAATAGAGACAGCCACCACCCATTTGTTTCTGCTCCTATTGTCCAAAACAGAAGACTCACTTTTTGCTTGCAGAGGTTTAACCATGCAAAAAGCAATACACTTCAAATATGTGACACCATTAAAAAGGGTTATAGCAGAAGCTACACAAACCCAATGAGCAAGAATAGAGATAACTTATATGATTCTCTACCTACCAAGGTACAGAAAGAAAATCCACTACAAAAAAGTCTTGCTTTAAAAGTCTATTTTTTTAAAATTATATCCACTATTTCAAGTCTGTTCATTGTAAGATCATCATCTTTGAGGCATAGTCAAACCTTGTCAACAGGATGCATTTCCAATTAACATGAAATATCAGGTTCCTGAAATATACCTGTTTTCCAGTAACAACATGATGTAGTTCTACTTTTAGGCTAAACTATATTCCTCATGTCTACCCGTTGACTGAATAAAGGAAGAGTTTCTAAGGTGAAATTTCTCAGCTAATTTCTAAGCTGAGAAATCCAGATTGTGATTTTCAGCCACACACTCTCTCACAAGAACAGAAAATTCTATAAGGTCCTCAGAAGGAAAAGTTTTTATTTTTTAATTCATATGACAAGTAGACCACAGCTAGAGGGTGTGGGTTTCCCTTTTTTTTTTTTTTTTTTAAGCTGGATATGCTCTAGCTGTCTCACATTATCGTACATAGCTGTTTATATATGAATAATCAAATATATGCAGTGGAGTAGATTTTTTAGAAGTAGATCAAGAAAAAAAAAAAACACACAAAAAATACTAAACCCTCCAGGCCTCTGTAGAGTAAATTAAAGCACTTAGTGAAAGGAAATACTGGCATATACGAAGGCTTTGAATTTCAAATATCCTTCAAGAAGTTATTAAAAAGAGACTCTACTGCTGAGAAAGAGACAAAATACAATCATATTTCTTGGTATATCCCTTACAACTGCAAAAGAAATAGTCATTACATTAGCTGAGACTCAAAGTCATTTTTCCATTTTTAATGCCTTATGATTATTACAGGTTTTTAAACTCCCGAAGAAGGCAGCAACTCATATGAAGGAGCTATTTGCATTCCAGTTTTGTCTTTCTAGCTGTCTGTCAATCTAAGAGCAATATACTGGGCTTTACCCTATTTGAACCTTCATGGCTTTGCTGTGGTCTTCAGCCTGTATTGCTATAAACTGTGCACATGAAGACTGGCATTTGCATCTCCAACAGATTTGGGTCCCGAATTCCAAACAGATGTGCTGAAGCTCAGGTCCGTTTAAAATAGCTCGCTACTTCCTGGTCAAAACTCTGAGCAGAATATTTCTGTCGTGTATTTAAGGGAGCCAATGAGAACTCCTCTGCAAAACTCCTGGGAATATCATCACTTGTAAACTCTGCTAGGGAGCTGGCTGTCCCAGTGTTCCTGATGCTGCCGTCATTGACTTCATCCATTGAGAACAATTCCTCCCTTTTCATGGAGGTCAAGCTGTTTTCCTCACCTAGGAGGTGGTGTTGCAACAGATGCCTCCTAAAAGGACGACTTGCTGCTGAGCAAGCCACCCCAGTACAGTCCCTGACCCAACATCGAGCAGGTTCTTGCTGCACCCAGTAGCTGGCAGACCTAGCCAGCATGTCCACAATCTTTCCATCCTCTGTCGGTGCAGGAATTCTAGAGAGCCCCAAAGCGCCTTCACCATTGCAGTGCACACTGGTAGATGGGGCACGACTCCTAAATCTGTAGACTGCAGAAGAAAGCAACAGAAATAAACCAAGCAGAACAAACAAATTAAAGATCCAAAGCCAAGAAAAAGCTGGTGTCTGACTCTTCTACAACACCTAATCACTAAATAATGTATAGGTCTCATACTATCTCCCTCATTCTCTCACCACAAGCCTTTGAGGATGTAAATTGATTATCACAAGATTAATGTCATTTGTCCAAGGTCAAAAAGCCAAATTTTTAAGGAACCAAATTTTGCATACCACTCTATTTCAGTGGCCTCCGCTGTCGTGAAAACAACCTTTTCTTCCCTGCTAGGAAGTGCAGAGAACTCTCATGCTCTGAGAAGCTAGAACTGGAACTAAAGCCAGGGACCACAGTCATAATGCTCTTCGGATTTCAGTGTTCTCCCAACTCCATCCAAATTGCTGCAACAGTCTTGCAATCGACTTTAACTGGGTCTGAAAACAGAAGACTAGAGCCATAAAAAAAAAAAAATCTTGGACAAAGGTAAAACCTAACTACTCAATACTTTATTTTGCTCCCCTTCAAGAGCTCAGCTCATTTCATTTACTCCTGACTCATTTCATCCCCTCCATCTCCCCCATAATAAAACAGTTCTTGGTTTCTATTTCTTTACAATCTTTCTGTGTTGTCAGAAGTACTCCCTTTCCCTAGTTCTGACCTTAAAATCTTCCCAGACAAACTTTACATGCCCCTTATGTATGTGCTGTGCCCTTTAAAAGGGGTTTGTGTTACACAATGAAGCCTGCTCTAGGGCTACAGGAGCTCCCACCGCCCTGGACAGCAAGCACAGGAGGATAGTTGGAGTCCTCTATGAGCTGGCCAGGACGATTACCACCTTGTGAGAGTAGTTCCATGCTTATAAAACACCTCTGCACATTCAAAGGAGACTTCTTCCACATGCAAATAGGCTGTAGGGTCTGGAAACTAGCTGCCTACCAGTTGTAAGAGAGGCATCTTGCAGCATCTTTGCCTTGCAGTGCTGCTACAGAGAAGTCTTCAGGCTCCTCAGGACAAGAAACATCAGATCAGTAGGAAACTACTATGCTGCTTCTTCTATAACTCCAAGTCACACTGGGTAAGTGCAAACACAATAGACCCTGCACATCATTTGTTCTTGGTGAGCTGCAGAGATGATCTGCACAGTAGGAGAATAGTGTTCCTGAGGCTGGGAAATAACGCTACTTAAAGCACAGGGAACCAGCTTTAACTCCAAGCCGTGATGTTATGCAGAGTGCCTTGACTTAAGTTTCAAAGCCAGACATATTTCACAGATAAGCAGGAATTCTAAAACAAGTACTCCAAGATCATATTTTTCCATTTACTTCATAATTAAGTAGGAGGTTTTAGGTCTTGGGGAAAAGAGTCATAGCAAGCAATGCAAGCACAAAAGACAACATTTTGTGCAGGTCAGAAAATGAAGTAACAGAAGAGCCACAGGCGTGTCACCTGGAACTCTTTTGCCTTTGAGCCCTTATTTCAATGGAACTGTGTATGTGCACACAGACAAGACACACAAGGAATTCACTCTCGGTAGCACCCAACTGCAACCAAAATTAAGTTAAACTCATCCTCTCCCTGACCCAATACTACTACCCCCTTCTTGCTGATCACCTTGCAAGGCCCTGGCTTGGTCTCTTCCTTGCCACTCTGAAATTGTCTGCCTACACCTTCTCCAAGGTCTAGCTAGCCGTGGTCTAGCATGCTGCTGGCTTTGGCTGCCTGCTGCAGCATCTTCTTCCCCAGGTGAACGGATAGCTCTTGAGTTCTTCCGATGAACCATTTTATTAGGGTCCACCTAAAGCCAAGAGTAAAGATAAATGAAGAGGGAATCAGTCAGGAAATTACTGGTCTCACAAGGCAGCAGAAAACAAGTTCTAAGGGCTATATAAAGTCAGATTTACCTCACAGACTAAAAGGCAAGCCACAGTGCAAAGTCAACACCAACAACCCTTCCCAGGCATGATGAGAACTTACCTTATAGTTTACCCTTCTCTCTTTGTGAAAGAACCTCCCTTCCTTCTTCCTAGGTAGGAACACAAAGGTAACTACTGATATAGGGAAGTAGAGGACACTAGGACTATGAGAAGCAAACAAACCCCTAGAGGAGGAGCTAACACAGCTTCTTCTCATTTGTAATCAGCAAAGCCTTTCCAGGCTTAATGAAATGAGAAGAGAGCCCACAAAACCTGTGCGTGATGTTTGGGTCTTAAAGGAGTACAGCATGGCAATGTGTCTTTGGTCTTCAAAGAAACAAAACAGAAGGAAGGGTGAATCTCTCCCTTAGCTGAGATATGCTCAGCACAGGGACAAGAAAAGGGTGAAATAAATATGTTTTAATTCTTTATAATATATATTTTATCATACTGTTTTCCAAAGTTTTCTTTCAGTCTTCTTCTATGCAAGTGTCTGCTGCAGTAACTGGAGTAGGTACTTTTTCCTGTCTTCCTAATAGCACTGTTTCCCAGATCTTGTGAAAATACAGCCTTCCTTCTGAACTATCTGACCCTTGCACGGTCCCCCTTAGGTCCAACTAGCTTGTAGATTTTTCACTAGCTGAAGTGTTTCTTAAGCTTCTTCCAGTACTCTGTGAATTCCTCCAAGACCCTTTCACAACACTTTGAGGACCATGACACAAAACCAAAACAACACCCAGGCCTACAGTGAAGAGGAGGTAAATGATTTTTTCCACTACCTTCCATGTCCTAGGTGCTGTACAAAGAGAAAAGGCAGCTCTGAAAGAAAGGATTTAATTAAAGAAAGGCTCATCTGATTTTTTTAAATGAATGTCACTTTGCGTTCGAAGGAGCAAAATTGCTGATGTCTGTGAATGGCAGCCTGCGTGTCCGCAGACCCACAGACTAAGAGGTAGTACAAAGTGTATGCATGTGGGCACACTTTCTAGAAGTACTGAAAGCTTGATGAACTTCTTGCAGACATGGGTTGTTTTGATATTTATGAATATAATCATCACCTTACAACAAAACAATGCTAAACCCTGGGTTAGAAATGCAACTGCCCTGGTAAATCTTGTGTTTTTTCTTTGTCTTATTCCAGAAGTAGCTAATTAAATGCAGACTTACTAAATGACTAGCACCCGACCACAGCAAGCTCACTTAGTTTCTAGGCTCTGCTATGTACGTGTTCAGCAATAAAATTCTTCTTTCCTTCCCAATCTGTCAAAGGCAAGGGCATCGTATCATGAGTTACCACTGGGGGAGGCAGAGGTGGGCAAGGAGTGGTGGCCCAGAAGTTGAGGTGGGCGAAAGCTTCATGATCCAGCTCATATGACCTAATAGGCTGTGTCACTGCCTTTGGGAAATACAAGCCTCCTGACATATGCCCTTGGCTGGAAGGTCAGGATAGAAAAGACCATGCTCAGAAAATTAAGCTCTCCAGCTGAGAAAAATAATCCAACCATGGAGTGACGAAAGCAGTATTTTTTCCCCCAACTACTTCTGGTTTTTTTTTCTTCAAATTTTCAGACTTTATATGTTGCTGCAGTGCACTTCACATCTGATTAAATTAGTCGCATTGCATTATGCCATATCAAATGTGACATGTCGCAATGGAATGTGAACAGCGTATAGAGATGCACTGGCATTGCAGAGCTGCTACCTGCTTCTGACTCACATCAGTGTGTTAGCAGCAGGTAAGGGAGGCATGCAAAGTCCAAATCCTTCCTTGTTATTAAGTCACGCTTTTGCAGCTGGTCAGTAGTTTCTTGTATGGTTACTTCACTTTGCATCAAATTAGTAATCAACTACTTCAAGCAACTCTTAACTAGCTGTCCTGCAAGCCCTCCACACCTGCTTGTGATAATACAGAAAGAAGTAGCTGAGCAGGATTCAACCCATCCCTTACAAGCATACTAAATACACTAACTAAAAGAAGACTAGCAAGATGCAGAGCATATAGATAATCACTACCCACAGAGAACAGGGTAAAGGCATTGTGTCATTGCTCATGTCCACACAGTGAGTATTATTCTTGGGGCTGCAGGAATCACACCATCCGGAAACTAAATTGTAGCTCACTGGCTAAGCACCTCCTGTTAGTCTTTTATCAGTGTAGCTCTTGTGGCGCTGTGCAAGGAATTAAAGCCACTACACCCATGTAGAGCATACAGAAAGTGTTAATATGATCCTTCACTTTTCTTGGGGTAAATGCCCACCCCTGTGCGTGGCAATATAGATGAATGGATTAGAGAAAATCCATGCTAATTTGATCTGGACTAGACTGCTACAAATGCATAGCCCAATTTGTATTCGCTGTAGACTTGATGTTTTACCTGAGATTCTTGTAGGATATCTTGAAAGAGACAAGGACAATCCCAGAAAGAAGGTTTGTTGAACTACCTGCCTGCCAAAGAGCCTCTAACTCTTTTTTATTTTTCTTCCATGTTTCCTAGAAGTCAATACCAGTATCCAATATATAGCAAATGATGGAGCCTTCCTATGAAAGGACTGCCTAAGCCATTAGTAAAGCCATATGGTTAGGTAATCTATGTTAGAAGACTAGAAAGGGGAAGTGGAGAGTAGGAGGTGAGAATACCTGCATTATAGCCTCCACACATAACCCTGTCTGGAAGTTAAGAGAAGGCAGTCAAATTAATTACACTAAAATTTCTGGTACCCTCCTGGCTACGCAGCTTATGTAACATATTTTTCGTATATGTGTAAATAAATATATTTTATAAACTTTGGAGTGATCTCTTTTCATTAACCATCTGAGGATGTAAGTTTTTATGCTATAGTTACAAATCACAACCTTTTTTATTTAAGCAGTACAGTGCCATTTTTTACTGTCCTAGAGGTCCCTGGCTCAGGAGATTTGGGGAGCCATAGCACAGCAGAAAGCTCTCCCTACTTGGAGAAGGTGCCTGTGACCAGAGGAGTTTAACTACACGGATGCAATGGGGACTCCCACAATGCAAGATCATGAGGTACTACATGAAGCTGAAGAAGTACGTGGGATAGCTGGGAGGCTTCATTAATTCATTCTCAGTGAGTCTGTTTGTAATGGACATGCTCATTACCTTGTATTCCCCAAGAAAGTAGTGTCCTTTTCTGTGATTCTTTCACAGCATTCGTCTTTCTTGCCCTGGGAAGAGAATGGACAGGTTTTGACAACTTTTGTGGTGCGTCTCTTACAATGGAAGTCCTGGAGTCTAGATTGTCTGAGCACTACATTTTCAGGTAAGTACACAGTTACAATATAGCTGTGAGGAGAATAGTGTGCAGGGTATAACAATGAAAGATGTGTTCAGTCTCTTAACCACAACTTACTTTATGTTGTCTGATTTTCAGGCAATCATCTCATATTCGAAAGCGTTTAATCCAAACATTAATCCAAATTCGTGTTCCGAATTTCCTGATGACATTGTTCAGGATTCTTTTTCTCCCAGTTTCCAATGTTGACTGAGGCCAGATATCCCCAATAACTGTGTATTAGGGGAAAGTCATGGTGCCTGATGAAAAAATTGTTCATGGTGCTTGTCGAAAACTTTGAGTTTGGCTCAAGACCGTGACTGTATGGTTAAGAAGAAGCTCATATACCAGAGTGCCTAAACACACAGACCTTACCTGGGAAAAAACCCAGCTTAAGGGTTCTCCAAGGAGATGAGCCCACTAAACAATTCTAGGACTGCGCTCCTTTGAAAGCTTTATAGAAAAAAGCTGTATCTGACAAGGGATATATTTGTCTTTACTTCTCCCATTGCCTGCAATTGGCTAGTTCAGAATCTTTTCCAGTATGTATTCCAGAAAGGGAGGACCAGTCCCATTCATAGTTTGCCCTGGCTTCCCTTTTCTATTTGTCTTTCTATGGTTCCTCTTTCTTCTCATTCAAATTTATACATATTTAGCAGATGAAATGAACAGCAAGAGGCAACAGTGTTGTAATTAGTGCACATATGTAAAACCAATGCCTGCATAGCTGACATTTCCATTTTTCTAAATTTGGCTGGGTATAAAAGAAATCGCCAACACAATTTTCCATTGGTAATGACGTGTTTATGACCGTACTGAACTGTAACACCTTCTATTTTCTGATGGACAAATAGAGTAAGGAGGATGGTGATCGCCAAACCAGCTCTGAATCTGAGGTAACCCAGTGCAGCACATCTCCAGAGGTTTGAATCAGTTCCAGGATAACTAAGTTGTGCTCTCAGCACTCCCTGGATTCAGCTGCTTGAGTCGTCCCTGTTCTGGACTTTGGAAATTTGAAAGAAATGCATCAAATACTTGGTCTTATACTTGCAGCTGCAGCATGTCTGGCGGGGAGCAAAGGAGGCTGTTCAAAGCAGGCTGATGAGGACATGTTCCCAAAAGAGAATTCCTGGAGGAGGAAAGAGATGTCATGTAACAACGTTTGTGGTTTTAGAAAATACTTGCCTGTGAAGGGCAAGGCCCAGTTTAAGGCTGATGGCAAGGGAGCAATCTCGAGCTGCAGGCCACTGCTTCTGTAACCTGCTCTCTAGCCCAGACACAAGCTTCCTCCAAACCATGGGCAGCTTGCACTGAAGCTGTGTGTATTACAAAAGGCAGCGCAAGCTGCAGACCATATCTCAGGTTGGTCCTGAATGAGAAACACTATTGCCTTCCTCCTAGGCCATGGAAGAACTTACTTACTGTATGGCATCATCAAAATGGAGTGCCTACCTACATACCCCCTTACCAGGTATATCCATGGATGGAAGAAGTCCTATATAACAACCTAGGCAGACCTCTCCCTAGGCTTAGGAGGTAAGATCATACACACCTGGTTGACCTGGACTTTGGCTGGTTGTGACTCCACGGAAACCTGGCATTTGAGCAGCTGCAGTCTGGTTTGGGATTGCTATAATTGACACCAGAGATGATGCTGGCTCCAATCCAGGCCAGCATCTGTGAGAAGCGCAGCCGAGACACAGCCTCTCTGACTCTCCTGGCTCATGAGATGCATCCGTACTCACTGGCCGGCCAGTAAAGATGGGGAAATTTGACACTGCACCAGCAGTAAAGCTAGGATTTTAACTGCCATTCAACCATTGGATTTGTCTAGAGACCTGGTATGTGTATCTCAGCACTGGAGAAAACAGAGGAAGTAAAAAATACTGAGTTGCTGGAGTGGAAAGGCTGCAACATCACCCTCCCTCATCACCCACTTGGTTTAGTCTGATGAGCAAAGAGCAAGCAAAGCGCTTCCAGAAAGGTGCACGCGCGTGCGGACCAGAGGATCGCAGCACGGCCGTTGCCACCGCCAGAGCTGTGTGAGCGCTTCCATCCCCCAGCACACCTCACGCTGCTGCGGAGGCACACGCACGAGGGCACGCTGGGGAGCAGGACCCTCTGCCTTCGCAGGGAGAAGGGAAGGTTTAAAAAAACCCTATCAATTCGGACTACCACAGCAGCTATAAAAAAGACAGGGAAACTAATGTTTGGTCGTTTCTGAGCTGAGAGAGCATGGCTGCTGCTGGAGGGCTGGGCTGAGTGGAGAGAGGGAGAAACTGTAATTAAGCCTAGCTAATATGAGGCCACAAATTCAGCAGTGCAGGCATCCTGGGCTTCCTACAGCCAAGAAATAAGAGGGAGAGAGTGGCTTCTCCAGGAGCCATTTCAAGCTGA
>Ga0181612_134571_pt1 | contig 15982 bp, 10 predicted proteins | sample HoacroProtozoa21_FD_119630 | JGI IMG/M metagenome (GOLD analysis project Ga0181612, IMG submission 119630) | Hoatzin crop microbial communities from Cojedes, Venezuel. Combined Assembly of Gp0051906, Gp0051904, Gp0051908
CCCCAGATTAGGAAGAGGGTCATAGAGTGACTCAGATGTGAAAAGCCCTCAGGATGTCTCTAGTCCAACCTCCTATCCAAATAAAAGCCAACTCAGGGTTCAAACAGCTGACCAGACTGTTCAGGGTTTTCTCTAGTCAGGTCTTGAAAACCTTGAAGGACAGAGTCTGCACCACGTTTATGGTCAACCTGTTCCATTACTTCACTATCCTGATTGGGATGGCTTTTTTTCTTCAAATCCAAGCTATATAACACCTATTGTTATCCAGATAACTTAAAATAATGATTGAGGAAAAACAAGTAAAATAAAGTGGAAAAAAGAGCAGTTATTCATAATGCCCCAGAGAGCCAAGACAATTGCAAATGTTTACAACAAATACTGGCAGGACTGTCAAAAAATACATCCATTAGAGACCATTCATTGCAATCTTCAGGAGTGATCCTATTACTGCAAATTCTGATGCTGCCTTTCTTTAAGAGAATGTGAAACTTCATACAGCCTCTCTCCTCTTTGAAATCTCACAACATATTTAGAATTTGAAACGAATTTAGTTTTATTACAATAAAGATTTGGAGTATTTTGTCTCTTGGTTAGTCTCTGGACTTGCTAGTGAGCAGCTAGCTCCTTGATTCAGTGGTCCCCTGTCCTTTAGTGACTCATTGGCAAGATTCTATATTGGATTTAATTCTGTTGTCAGTCTGTGTTTTGTTAAATATTTGATGCAATCAGCTAAACAGGAGAAATGGATTTTTCACAGCCTCTTTTCTGAGATCAGACATAATTGTAATGCAGCTATTTAGAGCAAATGTTTTCCAGTCCCTCTCTTCTATTATAATTGAAATAATAGCTTTCAAACAAGCACTGAGGATGTGGTATTTCTGAAATTGATAATATACCATAGTTAATGTAATGTATTCATTCATATTTCATAGATGTAAGTGAATAGGGACTGACATGCAGAAAAGAGCTCACATCAGTAATATGCTTCCACCAGTTTGCATACAGGCTATCTAAAATTCAAATGCTAGTCCATGAGTATAAAACATAAAATAGTGTTATTGTTAAAGTCATGTTATTTTATTCAGTAAAAGATACTTTATTTCTGGAAAAACTTAATATAAAGGATCTGTATTTCACACCAGAAAAATAACTGGCAAGGGGAAAATTACAGGATGACATTTAAAGAGTTTGTGTGAGTTCGGAAAAACATAAGTAACCTCAGTTTTATAAAGATACCAAATTGTCAAAAAAAATCCTTAGTTTAGCTAAAATACTGTTCTGTTAGCATTGCATTATTAATTTTATTTCTAGGTTTTATAGTCATATATAAAGACTCACTGACAGTTAAACTGAGTTTAGGCTCTTTGTCACAACTGTAAACAAAGGGAAATGGCTTTGGCTTTGGCACCTTTAAGGCATCACACCTTAAAACTTCATGTTTAAAATGAATGTCCCAAGGCAGATCTGTTCTGTGAATCTGCAAATCAAAAATTTCTTGCTGATTTTTTAATAGGAATTTTATATCTGAAATCTGTTAGTCCAGACCTAAATACATACAGGACTGAAAAATTGCATTCATGGGCTTTTCAGATGTGCAGCTGTACTATATCGATCAAGTTGTGGATCCTCTCCTTCCCCTGGATGTTAGTTTTGGAGGAAGATTTTGAGGGTTTTTTTCGTTGACCAGTTTTAGACTACTGATTACTGGCAGCAAAGGTATTAACAGGTATGGGACATTTCTTGTTGGACATGTGAGCATTTCTGCTCTTCGGGAAATCTGACATGCTGAAAAAATGGTATATGCTATGGCTCAACAGGCATAATCTGTCAAACAGATCAATTTAATTTTTTGAAAATGTAAACATTATTTTTGGTATAAAAAAACCTAGAAGTTTGACCTTGGTGACTTCCAGCTCTTCATCGGTCAATATGACAAAAAGATCAGAGCCTAGAAGTCCCAAAAGTCAAGCTGAGCTAGGAGTTTTGGAGCTTCAGGCTGGCAGACTTATCACCTTAAATGCAGACTTGGGAGTGCTGGGAAAATATCAAGCTCTAAGTAGGTTCTCAAGTTCTGGTCTCCAAAGATGCAAGCCTAAATCCCCAAGTTCTTCCCCGCTCATAGGGAAATTCAAAGCCTTCTCTCTGGGTGATTCAAATCCAAATTCTAGAGAAAGTGTGTTCTTTATTCTAAAAGTTCCCAAGGTGTATCCAAGACTATACACCTTTTCTATGAAATAAAAGGAAAATTCCCTACAGCCCAATGCTGGATAAGACTGCAGGAAATGGTACTGAAGATGATGGAAATGTTCATGCTGACAAAAATCAGCAAGTTTGAGTGGTATTATTAAGATAGTGGTAATATTGCATTTTTGGAAAAAGATAATTTTAAAAGAAATACTTACATGAAACAGTTTTTCCACCTTCAGTTAGGTTCAAGTCTAATATCCTAAAATAATGAAAGTTCATTTAAATTAATCTCTAAAGCAGATTGGCCACCTTTTGAATTAGGCACACTATACAGCTCCACTGACAGTAATACAGTGACTTCAGTTTTACACTCATGTAAACTTAAACATGGCTTTTTTTATTACTTCTTTTTTAATGCATTGAAAAATACTATAGTACACAGGGGAAAAAATCATCACAAGGAACGGATGTTTTTGCCGCTATAGTTTTGGTATCTCATTAGTAGGTAGAATACGTGTCTTCTATCACATCATATTTAGGTATTAACTTTACTTATAATGTCTAAATTTCTACGGCTAGCAGACCTCAAATGTGAATTTATGACTGTTTTCTTGTCTCTCAGGAAGACAGAAAACCCAGAAAAAAACACATTCTTAGAATCATGGTTTTTGTACCAAAGGCAGCAAACGCCTCTGACACCTCCTTCCACTCTCATTGCCAGCTCGGCTCTGCAGAGCAAGCTGTGAGGATGGAACTGACAAAGCTCCAGCTATTTTATGCATACAGTAGTTTGGCCCTTTAAAGTCTGAATTATGGACCACATTGCTTTCTCCTGGAAAACCTCTCAGGAAGGGAGAAGGTATTCCAATGACAATGTGAGTGTGAATTTGTGTGGAAGATGAAAGGACCTCAAAGTATTCTTTTAGATTTCATTATCATAACTGTCCATAGGGAACTAACTACTGTATTAGTATGCTCCTGAATCTTGGCACTGGGATGAAGAGCTGAAGTTTCATTCTTCATCCTCTTCTGAACATCACTTTACTCACTTCACTCTCTTGTCATTGCTTAGTACAGGTTTAACTCTTCCCAGATACAAAGCAGTTATTTAGTGTGAGTAACACCTAATTCTATATGTAGTCTTCCACTAAAATCAATACACTAGCTATGGAGTAACAAATACACAGAGATTAACACCAGGGTTTGTCCAAGAAAATGTTTAAACCACAAAGGAAGAATTAATACAGTAGTATTTCCATTGATATTGTGGTCAATTTGCTGATTCCACTGTCTACTCAGCATTTGGTCTCTTCCTCTCCTAGACCTAACTTGCCCCCACAAACTCTTTCAGAGTGCCAAACCAGTGATGGTTGCTACAGTTATTTTTCTTCTGCTCCTGCTCTGAGGCTGGAGGCCTTTGTATGCAATTGTCCCTTCCTTTATTCCTCTTCCAGAGCTAGCAGAGAGGGTTGCCTAGGCACATCTGAAATAAAGCCTAGGGCAGAAGAGGACAGTACTCCAATTCCTGGTATAGATGCAAGGGAGGAACTGAATAACTGGTTAAATAGCAATTTGCTAGCTTTAGAATCATCAAAGAATTCTGATTGCAGTAGTGAGGAGAGCAACTAAGTACATCTGGCTTTCAGGAGAGTGGAAAGTCTACTTTTATGCCAAAGCTAGCCCATAAAAGTCTGGCTCAGATCCCAGCTTTGTTGGCCCATTATAAGCACTTTTATTTGACCTTTTTATTAATGTCAGTGTTGTTCCGAGCACACACATGTCCTAGATTCTCCAACAGCAAGAAAACCAAAAGAGGTGGTTTTATAAGAATTGAATATACATTAGGTAGCACTGCCCTAAAGTACTAGCTTGTCTGAAACTAGTGAGGAGTCAGTTTGTGTGTTAACTGTGGATCTTGTGGCTTAGGTGCCAAACAGACAATGAACAGATAAAAAAAGGTTGTGGCCTATTTAGAGTGATTATAAGAAATCACAGCATATGATGTAAATACAAAATCTTGTTTTGGGATTATTTATGTTTGTATCATAGTCTTCTTTAAACAGGAAGTTTTGTTGTTTCTGGTAGTACTATATCTGTCTTATGTCTCCCAGTCTACAAAAACAAGCCTATTGTGTTTCTTGGAAATTATTGCGCATAAGATTCAGTGGTCTATTGAATTAACATAAATATAGTGACCAAGTGAGGTGTTTATGTCATAAAAATATGAAAATTAATATAACTTTAAAAAATTTAGCTCTTTTAGGAGGGTTTTTGTGTGCCTGAAGAGGAATCGAGGTATAAGTGTGAATGTTCAGATACATGTAAGATGAGCAGATAATTTCAGTTTGGAATTTCTTGACACCTGAGGAGGAGACAACATGAAATTAATTATGTAGTGTGCATGGGTTAAATGAACATTGTGACACATAAAAAATTCTACTTCTTTAATTTTTCATCCATAGGTCCAAGTATTCAATAGACAGACAAGCAAAAAGGACAACCGTCTTGGAATTTTTTTACTGCAGAGCAGGGTGACTCAGGTATTTGTAGTGGATAGAGTTCAGGACATTTATTTCAATCTGGACCAAGCTGGTAGTGATTGCAAGCAGTACTGGCTGCTGTATGTGTGTTTGGGGGGCAGGGTGCATGCATACCTATGTGATAAATCTTGACAGTCAGATACCAGCTGCTAGTGGACACCAACCCATATAACGTAACCTCACACAACCCGCTCCTCAGCAGTCTCAGCCAAAAGGCCAAACATAGAACGGGCACCAAGACAGAGCTAAACTTTCCACCCCATGTAGCAGTTGCTTAAAACACAGATTTCAGTAGGGCGGATAGTGAGAACACCACTTTATTGCCGCCGTCCGTGCTGTACTGAGCCTGTGGAAAAACTGAAGAATGTAGCTTCCAGCAGGGCCAGTCTGGTACTTCTCATAAACCTCTTTTACATTCCACCATTCTACTTGTGTTCAGCTGCAAAATGCTAATTACCACCATCGGCTTGCACCTTCACCATGACTGAGAGGGGTTTCTCATCTGAATACAGCTTTGGAATCTACTTTCCTTGGGACCTGGTCAGAGCTAGAGTTAAATGTTGCTCAGTATGAGATGCTACTCTTCAGGGGAGAGGTTAAATCAACGCTGTTATATTCAATGTCTTTTAACTTATCTGTTAAATGCTCAGTTAAAGGTGATTGTCAAGGACTGAGGGCTGGAGAGGGGTCAGCAGACCCCTGCCCTCCCTTCCCAACCAGCAGCGTCCCTCATCCCTCAGCAAGGCAGGCTGGGATGTGCCAAGGACAGTGATCAAAGTCAGTCACAGCCCATCCATTGCAAGGCACCACCCCAGGCGTGACCAGGAAGGCAGCCCCTGGGGCAAGGTCAGGGTCAGGTCCAGAGACAGTAACCAACAGCATCCAGACTCACATGGAAAGTCATGGAATTCAGCCCGTGGACCAAGGTCCTGGTCTGGGTTGGTGAGGCACAGGGCCAAGCATGGGCACACCTGCAGGGTAGCTGCGGCTGCAGCTTGGGCAGGGACTGGGACTGAGAGCAGGAGCCTCAGCTCAGCAGCAGCCTTGGGTGAAGAAGGGGAAGCCTCTTCCTTCTGGCTTTTTATTTCAGATCCACCAGCTGCACTGCTTCTAAGTTGGCCCTGAGCCCAGGAAGCCAAACCCTGGGTGCTTGGAGATATTCAGGGTCCTGTCAGTGCTGTGGGATCTAAGTGAAACAAACAGCTTGGAGCACTGAACTTCTTTGCTTTTGGCTTTTTGTGTTTAGTGGATGTAAGCGTTACAAGCACTGAGGTCATCTAAATGGACTTGTAACTTTTACAGATGCAACCAGAAGGAAACTCTACTCCACAAACAACGCTGCTATACGTATGAGTTAAGGATGTAAAGCATTTTGATTTCCCAAATTTGATTTGGCACGAGCCAGCGTAACCGATGGCATTTCTTGGTAAACAGCCATCTATGATTTACACCTTCAGCAATATAATCCTTGGGACATTTGCAAGACACAAATTCTCTTGGCCCAGAGGTTCAGGGGTATATAACGCTCTGGTAAAAAATCATGATCCAAATGGGAAAAGCTTTTCTATGTATTTGAGAACTCAGTGATCCAGACAGAGATAGTAAGAAAACAATATCAGTGAGACTTTGGTCTGCATAACATATGCAAATCAGTGGCAACTTTTCAGGCAAACTGGCATAGATGATCTCCTTTTTCTTATTTTTTGTTTTAAACCCCAAGATGCAGAATACAGACTGGTCATTCATGCCTTTAGCAAAATTGCTGTTTTCCTTTTGACTCTAACTTCAAAATGTAATTGGGTTTTCTTAACAGAAGTATCTCCAAAATTACCAAAGACGACTTCAGATTAAGCCTGCTAATCAGTTGACTTTATCTTCAGACACCAGCACTATGCTCCTTCTTCAGTGGTCTCCTGTTCCACTTGAATTCTCCATATGAGGTTAATAATAGACAGTTACATTTAAGGGTGTTAAAGTGTAACTGATGTCTGACATTCACAGCTGCCTCTTTTTTTCTAACATTTGCATTGGTTTTCATCAAAAAATAGCAAAGAAGACACTACATGACAAAGAGGAAGTAGTGAAAGAGTTACACAACATTGAATAAGTGCACAATATGGTAGTGACAGTTAAGCCTCAAAGTATGCAAAATTTGATTTGGCTCAGACTAGCACCCCAAAGTTCTGGTCCCTATTAAAAGATGCATTTTAGACAAGAAATTGGACCATGCATCTTTCAATAACAGACTCTCTGGTTAGAATTACAGCATGTCCTGGTTTTTGTCACACTGAAAATGTCACAGGATTAGCTTTCCGCATGGAGAATTCCTCCTTCCAACTCCAGCATGATCTTTGTAGGATAACAGGAAGCTGAGATTGCATGTCAGTAGATGTGTATGCACAAGACAGGCAAGTGTACAGAATGTGAATAAAAGTGGTTCATTACCAGGGAATGAACAGTACAGAACAGTAACACCATGAATTTATATCATTGCACACCCTGAGAGCAGAGTTTGTCTTATCTTTTGCAAGCAAAGGATAAGCAGTGGTCCAGGAGTGGTAAAACACTGGTGTAAAACCAAGCTTAGCATTCTGTAAAAATGTTTTGAAAAAATGTGTAAGATCTAACTCTCAGATGGCACACAGACATCACAATACAACTGGAATATCTTCTTGAAACTAAACCTACCTGAAAATAAAGATCATAGACACATAGAACGATTTAGGTTAGAAGAGACTTCCAGAGTTTTTAATTTGTCAATGAAGAGGTTAAGGTAATTACTGTTTAAGTGCTATAACTAAAAAGTTATAGCATTTAGTCAGTATAACTGAATAGCTGAGGATAGAAATAATGTTACATGATGTCAGTCTTACTGACTGGTAGATACCTTATGCTTAACAATTACTCCAAGGTCAAAGCATCAATACTGAATTTATGCAGTTTTCTTTATGAGGATGCCAAGTCTTTCACACACCTTGCTGTGTCCAAACCTCTAAGCCAGCACATGAGGTACCAGTTTCTGAGGAACTTCTCAGCTATCTAAGCCACCTCAAGCCACCTTGTGCTTCCAACACAAGTCCCAGCCATGTACCCATGTAGCCCATGGACCCTCCACACACTTAGCATGCCCTATCACTTTTTGGTCGCCAGCATGCTAATCAAGGCCTCCAAGGTAGTCTTTCCTGAACCAGCCTGGGCAAGGAAGCTGCTGGGGCTACTTTGTCCCTTCCCTGGCCACAGATCTCACTCTCCCACTTCTGCTGTAAAGTTGTGAGTTTAAAATAAGTATAGCCAGGGCTGTCAGCATCTCTCTGAAACCAGAGGACAGCCTGAGGAGTTTTCTGCTCTTTTTTCTCTCCAGTTCTGGCCTTTTCTGACCTGCTGTCCCTTGCCTGTGCAGGAGGCAGAAAAATTGTCTTGTCATGCTTCCCAGGCAAATTCCACCACTCCTCTTCCCTGCTGCCAGAGTGGCAGAGAGAGCCAGAGTAATCTCCTGGGCACTGGGGTTCCTCCTGCTCTCACTTCCTTGACCCACACTTCCATTTACAGCAGACCCTATTACACATTACTCAGTCCCTTTTCCTTATCACTTGCAAGCTGGAGTCCTGCCCACTGGGCTACAGCGGCAGAGTCTCGCTGAAGAACATCCTCCTTGCCAGGAGAGCTGCAAACCCAAATGCATTGCAGCCCTCCTGGGGCTGACAAACACTTCTCTGTCCAGGTTGTACAGCTTCATCCTCAGTGTTTGCAAGTGCCATTTGACCTTCAGAGCAGGACTGCACTGGGAGGTGCTCATTCCCAGCCCTGGCCTGGGCACTTCCCTGGTCTTCTTGCAGGTGCTGGGCTGACTCTCCCACTACTGCCTGAGGCCACAGAGACAAGCAGCACCTGTTCCTCACAAGGCATCGCAGAGACTACCAAGCTACTCAGTTCTCTTGGTCCTCCAGTGAAAATAACCATGCCTGACAACCCCAGACCTCATGGACATGACATATTTTGCCTCTTCCCACGTTTCCTCGTCGTCTCCCCCTATCTGGAGCAAATATGGGAAAGGAAGCTTCACGGGGTATCTGCCTCTTCTTCTTCTCTCACTCATCCCAGGCAAGGATATATGGGGAAACCGTGGTGTTGACAAATGAAGGCTTACTGATATGTGACTTGGCCAGACAAATATTTCTGCCTTCCCTGCCAGGCAGAGAACATGCGAGGGAATTGCATCCTCCTCCTGCATCTCTACCCTGCCCATTCCCTGTTACCTCAGCAGGCACTGCATGAGAGGAAAAGAGCCAGGTGATTCCTGCCAAAAAATCTCCATGTCTTTCTTTTGCCACTGTCCTGTCCACTGAAACAGGATATGTCAAAATAATCTCCAGCTCCTCAGAAGGAACAGAAAAAGTGCTTTTTATCACTGAGTGGCCCAGGGCAGTAGGCTATGCCTTTCCTTGAGCTGTAACCGCAGTTCACCACAGCTGATGTCCTCCTCACCATCAAGGCAATCATTGAAAAGAGACCCTCTGCATAGACATGAAGCTGTATAACCTGTGAAAGACCAGGCATAAAGCTTACCCCTATTTCAAGTGAGACCAACAAGCCTGAGTTTCATGCCTTTTTGGGAGACAGATACCTGCTTCAGCAGCTAAAGCTGGAATTTCTCTGGCAGGACAAGTAGTCCCACTGAGAAGATGAGCCAAGTCAATTGGAAGCACGGCTGAGCCACCTAAAAAGCTGGCATGAGTCTTTGTGGTGCATGGGGAAGCAGGGAGTGAACCCTATTGCTGCCAAGGAAGGATCCTTGAGATAACCAGTAGCCCTTTTTGACTTCTTTCACAATTAAACTTTTCCTTGACGTACATGAGTACAATTTATAATCTCAAGCCATTTCAATTTTGAAGACAATAGAATTTATGCTGCAGCCAACATGAATCGATCTTAGCCATAATCCACTTTTACCATTAAAACTCTAAAATGATGGTAATTTTTCCAGAAGTTAGCATAAAGCTACTCATATTTTGAAATGTTTTTTTAATTGTTTTTTTCTCTCGCACAGTTTTGCTCTGGATTTGATCCCTGAAGAACTCTGCTCATCTCAGATATCACAGTGAAAGCTATAAAGAGCTGCCAAATATCTCCTGCTTTTGCTGCAATAATTTAGACACAAAAGCTTACATAATTTTCTCCTAAATGTCTATCAGCATGCAGTTATAACAGGATTTAGGCTCCCAAATTACACGTGACTGTTATGGAGTTTCCATTTGCTTTCACATAATTCAAACACTTCCAATCACATCATGTTAATTTGTGTTTCTAGATGAATACTTTGAAAGATGGGGAAACACAATTAAGGTTTGTGGTGTCAGGTCATGGAAATGGCATGAGATTTTAACACAGGACTCACCAAATCTGAACAACGTTGTAGTTCACACTATTTATGTATTAATTTAGACACAATAGGTTTAATATTTTTGCCTAAATATTAGCGCTGCATATCTTTTTTAAATACTCTGTTGTATTCTTCCTGGCCTTCAAATGTTACTCCAGAAGGGATGAAATAGCTCCTGTAGTTTCTGTGGTTTACCTTTAGCCTCCTGACTTCTGCTAGAAACATAAGCTCTATGTCTGTATGTCTACATGTAGACAGCTGACTAAAGTTCCATATGCCCGCTGGTTTTAAGTCAGCAGGTATCAAGCTGTACTGACTACTAGGTACATAAAAAACTGAAATTATCTTCAAATACATAAGTAAAGACTGAGAAAGCAGAGCAAGTGATTTTTCATCCTTTATTAAACAGTGAGAAATAGAAGCTACTCATGTATTGAAGGAACGAGAAAATGTATTACATAAAACTCAAAGGAAGGAAAGAGGAATGCCCAAAACTCCGCTAAATCTCTTGTGTGTTTTTTTTCCTGATTTTTGTTGCTTTGTTTGCTTTGTGTTTTTTTTTAAATCAAGTGTGTGTCATATTATCAAGGTTATCCATGAAAAATGAGTCATAGAATAACATCTGATTTGTCTTGGGAAGGTGGGGTCTTCCTGTTGGAACGGTGAACCTTGCTACTACTCAAACAAAAGGGAGTGGAGCATCCTGAGCCAAAAAGCAACGCAGGAAGGGTCTGCTGAGATAGGATGAAAACGTAAATGGAAGATAACCTAGAGCTTTACAGAAGAGGTATTATTATGTCGGCTTTTACAAAGAAATGTAAAGTGTTTGGAAGATTTTAGTAAGCTTCAGCTTTGTTCCACATTTTTTTATAAGCATTCAGCTTTTAAAGTGTTTGATGAACTATGTGCTGGGGTAAATGATTAAAGTGTCATACTTCTTTTTCTTGAATGTACTTTGTAGCACGTCAGATCATATTGTATCTACTACCTTTGGAGTTCAACTGTAAATTTCTCCAATCCATTATTTCTCTGATATTGTAACAACTTCATACATGATTTCAGGGTTGATGGAAGTTACAAAAATTAATTTGTTGACAAAAAGTAAAAAATTCCATTTTTTAAATCTGCCTCTGTTTCAGAGCTCTTCTTAACCTCCTTTTCAAGTCTTTCTACTTTATAGCAGAATGAGGAAGCTTTTCTACACTCATTTGCAGAGGAAGAAGATTTCACTGACATAAAGCAAATAAAAAGCAGCTCCAAAGCATGACACATTTTTTGCTGTATCTAAGAGCAATCAGTAAATAGTGTTCAGCCAATATTTGAAATAATGCTGCCTAACTGTCCTGTAGTAAAAATTGTAAATTTCGTAACACATGAAACTGTTCATTTCCCGTCTTATCTGTGGACACACATTTCAGTCCAAGAGTTCCTTCCTTGCCAGGTAAACTTCAAAGCTATCCTTGCTTAGGGCCCTTTCTGCTTTCAGAGGAATGTGGATTGGGAAATGTTGAGAGAGAAAGATTAGGCAAGCAGAAAGTTCTAGGTTGACTAAATGAATGCTCTCTTCCCAAAACAAATTAAAAGTATGGATAGACAAGTCTACCCTTCCATATTTTCAGTGATAAAAGACGTCTTCTAAAATCCTCTTGGAAACACGTGTACTGTTCCGTGCCCTTACCCATTTACAGAGGGAACAATCTGTAAAGGGATATCCTGAACTATAACAAAAACAGAAATGAAGAAGTGTTTAGGACTGATTTTCTGTATCAGTCCTTATCGACAGCAAAATCTAGGGCTCTTCAGCTTGTAGTCCACAGGCTGGACCTTACCACTGTTACTCAGTGAACCTTATAAATCCCTTCTGGCTTCAGGAGGAGAGAAGGACTGCACAAGATGCAGACCTGGAGCTGTGCGTAGACTTGAACGGAGAGGTAAATTGGGTAGTGCGTACAGCATGTTCTGCTGGTGGATAAAGGTGGCATAGCAGGATACAGATGCATGGTTTGAGTCTGAGTCACCTTCGTAGCTGATTAGAGGCTAGTGAGGTGGTTACCCGGTAAGCTGGGGAGGGGCGGGAAGGCAGGTAGGAAGGGGAGGATAATTCTTGGTAAACCCAATAGGAAGGACAGAAATCAGTGCTGTAGAAAGAAAAGAGTTTGAAGATCAGAAACAGAGGTTTTTTACCCTAGCTCCTTTTCATTCCTAATTGCTGCCCCAGGAGTTCATTCTGAATTTTCTTTTACCTCACCTGTGAGCAGTGCAACTCAGTCTTGCTAACATGCCTTTGGGAATGAAGGAAAAGAGAAATGAGGATGCTATTTGTCTTTAAGGGCTGCTTGGGTCCCAAACCATCACTTTTTACTGTGCCCCACTTCATTTTCACAATGGGCTTCTGTGAGGAAAAAGCCAGAGCCTTTGATGGTCAAAACTCCTCTTGGGGTTCCTTTCTATGCCCCATCTTGCAGCAACACTACAGCCCTTGCTCAGGGAAGCACACTGGTTGTGTGACCATGACTCTTCCCTCCCACTTGTGCTCTGCATAGCCTTTTCGCCCCTGTAGCCGATAACTCTTCTTGGACTGGGCGATTTAGCATGGAGCACACAGAGACAGAAACCTTGGAAACTATGTTCAAATGAGGACAGTGGTAGTCAGGGCTCCCTTTCTCTTGCCCAATCCCTGGGACAGCGTGGGTCCCTGGGTGAGAGGCTTGCCCAGCAGCCCTGGTCTCAGTGGGCTGTGCTGGGCACAGGGGCTGTGGCAGTGCCTGTGGCAAGCCAGGGAAGGGAGACCAAGAAGCCAGAAAAAATGCCCCAAGTCCTATGTCTAATATACTGGGAATTTTTGAACTGTTAAACCCTACGACAATGTAAATAATGGTGATATTACCTACTTATTCAGTACAAGTGGAAAGTTATACTTGTCATATTTTGGAGTGAGAGGTGTTCACATCATAGGGGTAATTAGAAATGCAGGTCTCAAACTCAACAGGAGCTGGATTTTCCCAATTGTCCTTCAGGCCACTGAACAAATCGCTCTAAACTTTTGTGGCTTCCTAAATTATTCTTTTCTTTGAGATGGTAGAACAAGGGATACAACACAAGAACTCTTGGATCTATAGAGAAATTTCTACTGTTCCTACAGCACCTCCCTTCAAACTGATCCAGCGAAAGGATGGAAACTGTTTACTAAGGAGCTGTGCAATTTATTCTGTGTAAAATTATTCTTCTGAAGTGCTAAACATGATCATACTGAAATAATAGCTTTATTCTGAGAAACCGAGTTCTGCAGTTGAGGAAGATAATTTGCAAGACATGGATGGATGAACAGTTTGATTGTTATTCCTCAGTTGTTGCAATTCACAGCTTGGCACAGAGACTTGTATAGACAATTGCAAGCTGTTAGCGTTAATACCTTGAGCAGAGAAGGGATGGCTGCAGAGAAAGAACATATCTCCCTTTGCTCCAGCATGACAGTGACCTCTGGCAGAAATGTGCGGTAGATGCATTAATCACTTCATCAAGAAGTGCCAAAGTTCATCTGTTAGTGCCTGAAGGCCTGTCTTCAGTTTGGGTATCATTTGTCACATAATTTACAAACCCAGCAAAACAGACAGTCTCTGTCTGAATAGATTATGATTTTAAGTAGAAGGGACAGAAAGAAAGGAGAAGAAATATTATATGCAAGCAAAAAAACAGCAGTAATTTTATTTGAGAGTCTTTTCTGAGGAGAGGGGGAATCAAGAAATGGATAGATGTGTAGGAGGGGTTAGAGTAAGCAACCAATCAGCACGAGGGAGATAACATCTAACAAAACCTGTACAAAATGCTGATGAAAACATTGTTCTCCAAAAGTCTCTGCTTTGGCTGCACCAACTTGAGTCCCTCCACTGCAGACTTGAGTCTGGCTCCACTGCAAAATTACTGAACACAGTTCTTTGAAGAGTATGAAGGAAAATCTGAATCTCAAAATATTTCCTCCAGATAAGTCTTTTGCAAACTCTATTTCAAAACCGTATTTTAAGATGTGTCTGCAGCAGAGGGCCAGGTCACGTGTGATTGAGCTGGTTAAATACAGTACAAGTTTGGACTAGCAGTGGAAGCACTCATCATTTATTTGGGAGACCCAACGCAGGTTCCCAGTTCTACTATAAACCCTGTGGGTGAGCTTGAAGAAATCACTTCCCCTCACCATGCCTCCATTACAGATGGGAAAACTGTTTTTTTTCAAAGCACCTTGGGATATAAGAATTAAACTGCCAGAAAGGACGTAACTATTGTTGGTAATTAAAACTGTGAATGAACAGTGGGAACGGAAGTTCCTCAGTTGCTGGACTGTTCTGTGCACCCCCACCAGCTGTTCTGGCTATAGCTACACTGCTGGTGCGAGCAGTTTCTGACACAAGTTCCATATGCCTGTGTTGCCTAATTAGGGGATGTGTGTAATTTGGTGCTGTGACTGTTGTAATCTGAGGGCAGCCAGGGTCTAAGCTTCCAATAAATCTCATCAGCTCATCATGTAAGGGCCCCAGCAAAGGTGTTTGTAGCTGACTTCTCTTTCTGACATCAGTTCTGTCACATCATGAGAGGGGAAATCACAACATATGGAGGCAGACCTCAAGCTTGTATCTTTATGGTCACTTGGCTTTTTGAGACGTGGTTATTCATTGAAGTATAAGTCTTCTCCCTCCTTAAGGTAATGGAGCTAAACCTTTACTTCAAGCACTGGTGCGTGCAGGTCCTAGATTGCATGTTTAAAACTGACAAAGCCAGATTGTGAGCATGTAGGTAGGTGTTGGTCTAGATACAAAAACAGAAAGTAGCTTTATTAAATCAGTGAGAAAATATTAAAGATTTCATATGCACAGTTTGCAAGATTGAGGGGTGTGGGGAGGCAGAAACCACTGGCAGACTTTTAATGCTCAAGTGACTCGCTGCTACAATATCATTATTTCCAGTTATGTCAGCGGAAATACGGTTGGGAATCACAGTAACATTGCAAAACTTCTGCTGGAATCAGAGCATGTTGTAGATGGAGAAGCTAAGGTTTTAAAGAATAAACAATTTTGAAAACATTAAAAGTTTGAAAATAGAGTAAAAAATTTCTACTTCTTCAGAGTTATTCTGAAACACCTAGCTGCTGATAAACACACATCCTGTATCCTTTTTCAGTGAAGTCTACCAGTTACACTGGAAGTATATTATAAAGAAGAAGTGGAGAAGACCGCACTAGTTGTGATCCCGTTTGTGAACTTTGTTGTCACACAAATCCAGGTGTGTAAATAAAGGCTGTAATCATTGCATGATGGCAGTGCATAATAACACGTAATTCTCTTCACATATCTTGACGTATCTGCGTGTTTTCAGTGAGGCCTCCTATGGCGAATGCTGATCTGCCAGAGTAAGAGGCAAAACATGCTCACAGATGAATCTTGAGAGATCATGTCAGTGTTCATTTCTATCTTCCAATTGACTATCCCAGCTTTTCCTGACTCACTTTCCCTGCAGGTAAAACTGGGTTAGTGTCTATCATTAGCAGCATGTTAGCGAGTGTGTTATAGGAAAGACTGGAGGCTGGGTTTGCAGGGTGCTGCACAGTGGAGACACACAGCCCACCCTTATTCTGAAGGTACCTTTTCCATATTAAATGCCTTGAGCTCTGGGGATGGAAAAGATAGCATGGTAATGCTGTGGAGTCCTTAAACTGGTTTGGTGTCATGGCTCTGCAGAGAAGTGGTGACAGAGAACTTCGAAAAGCAACTATACAACAATTACAAATATTTGTCTGATGTGCTTGTGTTGCCTGTATTTTCTTCCCTACAAATAAGAAGGCTGTACACGAGCACTGGAAAACAGAAGTTTTCTTCCCCTCCCCCCC
>Ga0181612_102145_pt1 | contig 15981 bp, 10 predicted proteins | sample HoacroProtozoa21_FD_119630 | JGI IMG/M metagenome (GOLD analysis project Ga0181612, IMG submission 119630) | Hoatzin crop microbial communities from Cojedes, Venezuel. Combined Assembly of Gp0051906, Gp0051904, Gp0051908
AAAGAAATTCTTCCCAATATCCAATCTAAACCTCCCCTGACGCAACTTCAGCCATTTCCTCTCGTCCTATTGCTAGTTACTTGGGAGTCATGTGGTTAATTTTTGTTTCCACGTGACTTAGAGAAGATACAGACTTTGCAGAAGCGCAAAATGTTATTGCCATTAGTGGTGATATTGCCATCATCACCATTGACAATAAGCCCTCGTCTTGCTGTGAAACTACTGAAGGTAAGACTATTGCCAGACACATTGGCAAAGATGCAAAGGTGCAAAGATGCAAAGAGTGTAATTTGGATGGCAGCAATCTGTTTTCCAGATTATCTGTCTAATTAGTAAAAGTAGCTACATTTCTATTCGTTTCTTGTGCTGTGTCAAGACCCTACCAGTGATGCCGTGCGCACCATTTATGAAACATCAGTAGGGTAGAATCCGATTACCCGAGCTGTGAGCAGAGTTTCAAGTGGCTGCAGACAAGTGCAGGTGGTCAACACTAATAAAGTGTCATTGTCAAGCATTTTACCTCATTTATAAGTAGTACAAGAAAGCCATTATGGCAATGAATCCCTCAGCCCTTACGGACACGAAGTGGGAAGGGCACCGCCAAACAGGTTTGCAGGAAATTAATTGTGCGCTGGCAGGCAATTTGTTATAAGCAGTGTGGAAAGGGGTTGTTTTTTCCTTTTATTTATTTTATTTTTTTTTTAAATAGGAACAATTCAAACGAAGGTGTTAGTGTAAACAGATTCATAATAACAGTATAGAGATTTCTGCAAATGTGTATGTGAGCTTTGGTGTTATTTTTGGTTATTTCGCACTCACTCTTCTTCAGGTGGTATGAACTGCATATGTGAATTACAGTTGTGCCTGTAATAATCCCATATTCCTCATAATTATTTCAGTCGTGAATATCGAGGGCTTTAAGCTGGGCTGTCCTACAGAAATGGGCCAGTGTTGGCTTGCGCTCAAAAATAATAGGAAGCTGAATTTGCCGTTTTTGCTTGCATTGCCATGTGTGATATAGTACACAATTTAGGACGCTGGCATCTAAAAATAGACCTGGGCTTTTTCCAAGAGAGTCAGAGAGCAGTACCCCTGTTAAAATGCCTTTCTAGAGTATAAAGTAAAGGTAAACATTCAAGTAGAGCTCTATGTACATAAATATTTTCTAGTAGAGTCTAAGGGATTCGGTTCTCAGAATGACAAAAACCCACCAAAAACAAACCAAAACAAAGCACAGAGAAATGAACAGTATAATTCTTGCTTCCAATTTTATTTTTGGAGAATTTTGTAAGCAAGCTTTTTACTAAATGCAGGGTTTATTTAAAAGCCAACAAAAACACGTCTTAAAAGATACCATGCTGCAATAAAAAGTAAACAACTTCCATGTAGACTTTCAATTGTTAAATTATTTTATGTCAAAAGCTGGAAAATGAAATACTTCTAAATATAGTGCATTGGAATTTTCTTATCAGTTAATTTTTTAGAAACTCTACACTTAAGAGCACCATAGTAACAGCTCTGCAAGCTGATTCTTCATTACAGTTATCCACCGAGAGCTTCACTGAAGACATTTCCTCTGGGATCAGAGAGACTAAAAATCAATTCTGATAATATTAGAACAAATTTAAAGAGCAAAAAGCCCTAGAAAGTATGTGATGAATAAATAGGGAGATCTTTATTCCCTGTATAATCTTTTTTGCCTCTTTTCTTCTTTGTTGTGCTGTAAACAAGTACTTCTGGCTTGGAAATGTTAACACTTTTTCATTCCTTCAGAAGGTTTTGTAAAACTGGAGCTGAAACCATTCACTCTGAATTATGCAAGTATTTAAGGTACACAAGGATTTAAGTTACTGACCTACTACTATATACAAAGTAGACTGTGAGAAGGTCGAAGTAATGAAGATATTGATGACATCTTTGCAATAATTTAAGACTTAAACAAGTCTATCTGGTATACGTTTTCCCTGTAGCCTTGAATCTGTGTTTTGTGGTGAATCAGAACAACATTTATCTCCCCTGCAAAAACCCTGAAGGTTGTGACGATGAAGGCAGCACGCTAAGCAGAAGCCCAGCTGTACCTCCAGCTCCACTATCTGCCAAGGAGGGACTGTTAGGTTAACGGTTGGACTCAATGATCTGAAAGATTGTTTCCAGCTAGAACAATTCTATGATTCTATGATCTCATTTTACAGGGCTGATGCGACCTCACTCTGCATTCTCCTGCTCCAACACCAACAAAGCCTACCCAAGTGCTTTGGTTCAACTTACTGTATTCATTAAATGAGGCTTAGGTTGTCCTAATTATACGCTATCAACAGTTAAGATACATATTGTGTGCCGCCGACCGGTTTGCTGCTCCTGGAGAGGGGCTGGCAGAGGTGTCATGCTCCATACTACCTTGTCATCAGCTCTCCTTTTGCAGTACAGGCAGCAGCTGTGCTAGAAAAAATAATCGGAATTCTCACATGCACTTTTCGTTTAGGAACAGCTCACACTGAAGAGTATTTCTAGTACCAGGCGCTGCTACACCTGAGTGCTGGAAAAAAAAATTAAGTGTCTTATGAAAATAAAAGGTTGACTCACCATCTTTTGTGACTTTTAAGTTGTGGTCTTCCATTCTGCCACACACACTTTGTGCAGAATGACTGCCAGAAAAGGCCTGCCAAACTTGAAGCTGTCCAGGGGATGCTTGGTAAGGCATCCTGGCCTGCGTGCACATCCCGTGTCCAGGATACAACACCAGTGGTTGTCTCCATGCTTCTGATGGCAGATCTGCAGAAGCAGGGAAAGCGATGGTTGTCGCTTACCATGCTTTCTCCAAGTTCTTCTTTGCTTCACTTTTTAACACTGTTTTGGCTGAAGGGAGAAGATGATACAGTCTCCTTGACTAACTCTGTTTAATATAGATCTTGAAGCTGTGATGACTGCATCCGGGAGGAGCCCTGCTGAGATGGGGCACTGCTGGCTTGGGATGCACAGAGGGTGCGACCTCCCAGCTGTGGGCAGCCAGCTCGCTGAAATCCCGGTGCAATTGTTTCTGGAAGCACAATTGACTTCAGAGGGAGAACAACCGAGTCCTTTTCATCCCTGCGTGTGAAATCCACGTGCCTGCTCCGGCCCCGGGCCATGGCTTGGTGGGATAGCTGGGGACCTGTGAGGGCTGGCATCACAGAGCACAAACACGCTCATGTTTGTCCAAAAATTATTTACAGGTTAACTTTGCAAGCTGAAGTATCGCCTGCCAAAGCACTCTACTTTTCTGCCAAAGCAGATATTATCTTTCCTGAAGCTTACCTAAATCTGGCATGAAGAAATAAGATTTCCAGCGTATAGCATGTCTCAAAAAGCAAATATCAGCACAACCCCAGAGAGGTGAGGCACAGAGTACGGGGGCAGAGGACAGGAGCCACTGAGGCTGGCTTGGTTGTTAAAGAAAATGGCTATGCCCTCTGCCACACCACCTTGTACAAAACACTCTGCTAACTCACACAAATTCTGTGGCACAGCTGTGCGAGTGGAACAGTGGTGCCAAAGACAATCTGATATCCCGTGCTACGGTGAAGGCCGATGTACCTGGAGGCTGCAGGGTTTGGGTTGTCTGTGGCAGACTGGGTTGCAGATGGATTAGCAGAGTGGTGACTAAACCCAAGGGTGATGTACGTGTTTCAGGATGCTTCTGCCCGGGAGGTGCTCGGCCCCATGCAAAGTCAACAGTGCTGGCTCTACTGAATATGCAGTTAAGGGAAAGACTGATAAAAAAAAGAAACAGAAGATGCTGATAAAGTAGTTTTGTCTAATTCACTGTTTTATGAATTAAAGAATAACACTGAGGTGATTATCTCCTTAAGGACTGCAGGGAACATTGGCTTTGGTGAAGGGATTTGAGTAGAGGTGAAAGTGTGTGGGGTGTGTGCATGAGAGGATGGAAGAGGCAGGAAGAACCGTCAGAAAGGTGCTTTTGGCAGGCAAGAAGAAAGACAAAGTGAAGGGAGTTAGAAAAGGCAGGTTACTCTGTCCAATTCAAGCAGTGGAGAGATATTCTGAAAGATGAGAGAACATTTAAAATGAGTGCAAAGGTTTTAAAACGGATATACACAGAATTTAGAATCCAGGAAAGACCTTAAAGGGAAGTTATAGGTGCCACACACAGTTTTATTTTAACATTATTTTGTGTTGAGCCAGGCAGTGAGGAGTAAGATCTGCATTTCAAACCTTGTTGCAACTTGGTCTCCATATAACCTCCTATAAAGAAAGGGCTGTTAGTATATAACATTTCTATACTGCATTTGAAGATATAAGCTATATCTGGGTGAGATACCACCATAATTAAGTAAAAATCCTAATGTTATACAGAGTATATATGTATATATATATACATACTGCAAACAATGTATGTATGTACATGTATATATATACATTCTAAACAGTTGTATCAGAGTTCAAGACCAGAATGGCCTCTAAATGACGCAACAGTCATATTTTCCAACTATCAAATGATATGATTTTTCAGAACATTATTTTGGAGTCCCTCTCATCTGGAGATCTCGAATTACCCAAGTTGTTCTAAAAAAGAGTGGACGAAGATTCAGAACCTTACCATGGTATAGTGCAGTAAATTCTGTTGAATAAATATACAGAAATGAGGAAAAAGAAATTATAGCAAGATGTGGAATTGCCCAAAGTCATGGTTCTTTAATGTTGGTTCCATTTTTAGTCCTGGATGCGAGTAAAGGTGTTGTAATACCTCACGTGAGCTCAGAGAGATGGTTAAGTAATGCTATTCTGAGACACATCTTCAGTACATGCAACCAAGTACCCTGTGCAATTTTCCAGAATCATACACAAGGAATTAGTAATTTCTGGGCAGCAAAAACTTACTAGGGGCAGGAGGATGTCAGCACATTCACCACAAAATCATCATTGTTCAGCAGACAGAGAAAATGTTTGAGTCATTTGAGTCCGAGGGAGTGACAACCATACAAGATGGAAAAAAAGGAAAATTTCCAGCCATTTTCTTGGTTAGAGACATTAGTTCCAAAGAAAAGGGAAATTTACCACTTTGACAACTCATTCCATGCTTTCAAACGCCTTCAAAAGAAAATCCAGTGTTGGCTATCTTCATACTCCAAGCCTACAGAACAGAAAACCTAGTGCGGCTCCATCATTACGTGAAAATGAGGCAATAGTGGGTTATGGCCCATCACAAAAAGCTTTTGGAGCAGGCAGCCCTGTGCAGAAGAACTAGCAGGGCAGGATCAAGTGAGGGCAGCACATTTCACCTGAGTCTGAAGCACCTTTAACCAGGTGCTGGCTCTAATTATCTGCATTTAGAAGAATTCTTCTGATGCTGGACACTGCTGGCTGGAGTGGCCCAGAATCGTGGAGCTGTTCTGGGCTCTTTGCACCATTGTAGATTGGTTATGTACTCATCTGCAGGCAGGTGTTCAGGTGGGATGTCTAGTTGGGAGCCGCTTGTGAGCTACATCTCACCTCCTTGAGCAGTGGAAAACTTGTCATTTGCTGTTTGTTGGTGATCGTTTTGGGCTTGGCAGAAGATGAATTGCTAGTCACATAGGAGAACACACCAACGTCTGTGGCTGTGTAAGGTCATCTATGTCCTGCTGGAAGAAACAGGAGACTTCAGTGCTGCGGGGTGAGCTAGTATGACCGAGCAGCACACACCTCCTCACAGAGCAAGGCTGGTATAAATGGCTAGAAGATAAAATTTACCAAATCCCTTCTAAATAAAGGGTGTTGAGCTGTAGCACTACCAAACACCACAAACAAAAACAAATCTCTGTAAACACACATGTGCAGAAGACAAACGTGAATCTTGCCATGGGCTGCATATGAAGCTCCAGATGCTGTATTTCTATTTTTTTTGCTGGGTTCCCCCCCGAACTGAGTTATGCAGTGTCACAACTATTAGCTTACTGTCCACATTTAGCTCTCCAATGAGGTGTGAATACCTTAGCAATGATGCACTGTCCATTTTCACCAGTGTTTCATCTGCATTTCATCATGCTGGGAGAAATGAGTCTCTGGGCATTTCTGAGGACCACTGTGAAGAGGATAGGCATGTTTCCTCATGGTTTTGCCATGAGGTGTGATGTCATTCCACTTTCATGCAGTGCCAACCTGGTTTGGGGGAGTCTTGGAGTTAGTATGGAGAAGTACTTTGTGTTCTTCTTTGTTGGGTCTTGCTTTGAGACTCTGGCACTGGCAGGGCTGTGGGGGCCTGAACGGAGGCTATCTAATGGGTGCACAGAAGCTGTCAATTAATTTAGGGAAGAAAAACCCTCTTACAATTTCCCGTTTTTCACATTTCAAAAAAGAAGGAGCCAGATTCATCTCTTGTGCTGCTTTTACACTGTTAACAAGGGGACGGATCTCAGCACAGTGAACCCCAAAGAGGAACACCAGAGGCAACGGTCATTAGCAGGTATCATCAGCTTGACAGGACAAACACAACCCACAGACCTTCCTATGGTTAAAAAACACTGCTGTCCCTGAATAGGTGGCGTTAGGTGTCTAGGGGAAGAATTTTATGAATCTTCCAGGCTGTGATGAGGCTTGGGGTGTAATAGCCTGCCTTGGCCACACATTTCTTCTGTACCACACGAGCACCTTTAGTCCTTTGAGAAAGAGTGATTGGTCCTATTACATGACAGTAGGTCTCTGTAAGGAAAGTTATCTTAAACTTAATTTTATCTTAAAATTGGCTATAGCTTAATTTACAGGAAGAACAAGAGTCAGCTTGTATTCTTTAAATAAGCTGATATGTTCCTGGAGTGCTGCCTCCTCTGCTCTCCTTTCAGAGCATCTCCTAGTTTCTGCTCGCCTCTCAGGGAAGCTCCCCATTTGTTAAACCCGGTCCTTTATGAGACTAATGCAGCTCAGTGATGTCTTAACATGAAAGCTTGCTTTCATCTCAGACCATGCACACATATCTGGGCTAAACTAGTACAGGTGGTATTACCCTGGTGCTGAAAATCTGGAATAAAGTGGTCCCTAAAGCAATTTAGCTCTGCCCCAAGCAGGACTGGAGGAGTCAGGGCTTCATTTATCATACCTGCAAGTACCTTATCTTCCAGTACACCACTGGTTTCTGCCTTCAGCTGCCACAGAGCTCCTGCAGGTTTGGGATTTGAGCCTCCCTCCTCTGCTCAGAGGTTGGCAGCCCGAGCTTGGCTTGTTCCCAGCAGGCTGGTCAGGATAACAGTCCTTTGTTTGGTCGTTAGACCTTTTCAGCCTTCAAGGATTTTGGTCACAGGCCATGTGCGAAACCGACCGCCTTCTTCCTTCAGAGACCCTGTCCCTCCCCAGCGTGCGAGCTCGCAAAACCTCCTTTGGCAGATGAGGCATTCGCTCACGGATGAGGGTATTAAATGAGGGTATCGCAAGCCTTTAGTATATTGCAAATGCTTAGTATATGACAAGTCCCCAGAGTAAGTCTATGGTAACAGACCAGTATGTATCACTATGTACCTCTTCACTGATTACCATTATTTTTGTATGAAGAAAGATGCGTGTTGCATGGGCTGCAAGCACGAATTAATCAAAATTCTCGCAGTCCTTAGAAAATTCGGTTAGAGTGACTTGGGCACTGCATGTGTCTGCTGGCCCCCAGCAGACCTCCCAGCAGGTGATGTGGCTCTGTTTTCCCATAAGAATTCCACAGAAACATGTGCTGTGTAATGTAATACTGTGCTGTTCCCTTTCTGAGACTATAACTTGCTGTTGTGAGGGGAAAAAAACTAGTTGCTGTTATAAGTTTAATATTGTTTAATTTATTCGTTAATAGTTATTTTATTTAACTTACTAACTGGGTTAAAAGGGCAGAGGTACTATGCCAATGGAAATCAGACTTGCTCTGATAAAAGAAGGCACTTGCTAATTCCCACCTTGTGTGCATAACCTCGTATACATCTCCCTTCAAACTACAGGGAGTAGATTTCAGGAGTGCTGGGGTGTACCCAAAGCCACTGACACAAAGTAGGCTAGCCTTAGGGTGAGACTTGAACCCCGCAGGAATGGAAATCCTTAACCATTGCTTAGGTCATGGAAAAAGATTGAGCTCGCAGCTCTCAGATATCTGTCCCTGTGCACACAACAACTGCATACCTCCTAAGCCTCCACCCCCCCGCCCCTGCCCCCCCCACTGTAATGGCAGTGCAGGCAGTTCCCAGCACTTGATTCCTGATATGCCAACATATGTTGGCAGAGCTTCACTTTGCACAAATTTGAATTTCTCTTGGGAGCAGGTTTCACTGGTCTGAGAAAGTAACAGACTGTTCTCTACTTTCCTCTTCTACATCTGAGCCTATACCCCTCCTGTATCCTGTACATTGGCTCTGAAATATATATCATATCTATGGCCATGAGATGCAGCCAAATTTCAGAGCTGCCCTTTGCCCAAATGCCTGTACAATTATAGTCTTATGTTTGACTTCACGTTTTGGAGTAGGAATGATAAAAACCTAAAAGTAGAAAAGGTTTTAATGTGGATATTTGTCTCTGAGACTTTGGCAAATCCAGCAGCGTGTTAGGGTTTTGCATTTCCAGGTCTATAAAATTGTGCTGCTCTCTACGTGCACTTACAGGAAGCAACAGGCAGCACATAGGGACGATAACTACATGCACAGTTTGAGATACGGTGCCTTGTACTGCTCCTGGTCAGACTTCACTTACAGCTGATCCTGTCCTTACCCTAAGTCCACCTCTTCCACTGTACAGTGAAGAGCACGCAAAGGTTAAGTGCCAGCTTTTATTCAGGAATGTCCTCCTCCTCTCAGCTGTCGGTGTTCTGTCATGGTCAATCTCCATTGGCCTTCCATCTCTTTAAAGTATATTAAGGAAGTATTTCATCAAAACGCCACAATTTGTGGCAATTATTTTGCACAGCTAATTTGAGACTAGTTGGATTTGCTTTTACTTCTGGGGACTGCGTAAAGGCGGTGCATCCCTTACCTGTATTTCCACATACTTCTGCGTCACTGTATTCAAGATCTGTCAGTAACACAACAATTATGTAGTTTAATAGGTTGCAGGAAAAGGGCAGTCGCATTAGAGCACAGTTCTATGTAGAGAATACCTGTGTGCATGGTGGCAACCTTGTATAGCGTGATGCAAAGCTAAAATTCACATCCAAGTTACGTCGCCATGGGAAAAGATAATAGGTTACAAAAAAGAGGGCTACAGTGAGTAAAAAGTGCAGTGTCACTTAGTCGTGGAGAATTTACAGCTACCTCAAATGCAGGGTTTAGCAACGCCAGGGGAGCTAGTTTCTGATAAAAGTAGCTTCAGTGGGTTCACAAATCTGGGTAGTCAAAATAAGGCATAGGCAAAAGCCTCATGCCAGTTTCAAAGTCCTTGCGGCCAAAGATCAGTTGATGCTTAAAAAGCGAATGAAGAGGGCAGAAAGGGAAGAGAAAGAGACTGCTTTGAAAACCTGAGCAGAGCTCCAAGCCCCGACGAGCAGCTCCCATGGCCTGCCTGCGTTTCGCTTAGGCTGCGTGAGATTTATCTGGTGCAATGCCTCCTGCTTCCACTTGCACTTTGAGGACGTGAAGGAAGGTGTGGGTAAGGGAAAACATTGTCAGATAAAATCTCGCAGAAGGTTTGAAGCTGAGGGAGGAGCTGTGCTCTGTGTGCTGTTTGGCCTAAATTCTGCACAGCCGTTCAGACAAACTTGCCAACCCCTGTGTGCGCTCAAAGCTCGGGTCGCATGCAGCCGGTGTTTGCACTGGAGTCGCGCGCAGGTCATGGGAGATGGGTTTTCTTCTGTTTTCTTTGATTTTTTCATTATAGAGGTAAACGAATTTCTCCAGCACTTTGTTAAAGGTAGCAGATCTGCAAAACAGATGCTCACTGAGATCCTGACAAGCAACCAGCAACCAAATGTTTTCTGTCCCCAAAACGGGATATCCATTTTACTTGCTTTACTTTTTTGTGAGGACCTGAACAGGGTCCACATTTGCAAAGTTAATTTAAGACTTAATAAAAAGCAAGAGCTATATTATCAACCTCCCAGCCCTGCTTGGGGAGACCCTGGTTTCCTGACTCGAACCGATTATTGGGAGTAGTTTCGCTGGTTTCAGTGGAGTGAGTCTGACACAGGCTATTCAGGCTTCACAAACATATCTAAATATGGCTCAGGATGTTTCCACCTTTTCTCTGTAGATCAGCCTTGCAGAGGGATATTCTACACTTTTAGCTTTACCGAACACTTCCAGCATCCCTGGATATACTGTGAAAAACCGTTCAGGCGTTTTTGTTACAGCATCCTTTTTTCCCCAAGAGAAATTGGCTGTATTGCAATACAATTTTTTTTCCCCCTAAGTAAATAGATATAGTTTATATCTTCTGGCAGGAGTAAGAAAGCAAAAATAAAACAAGCCCTCACAATTCTTGGCGAGATGAATCTTCCAGGGTTTGATCCCTTGGCAGAGCTCTGCGGTTTGGCTTTCTCTCTTCTCTTAGTATTGTGTGTGTATGCCTCATTTTCTTTGATTTCATAGCACTATTTATGTTTATCTGCTAGCTTTTGTCTCGGTTGCCAGTTCCTTTTCCTTTTCAAGATACTTCATCTACTTGACTATTAGATGCCCTCTTTTCTGTACAGTTTGTCTACCTCATTTCGTCAGTGTCTGTTCCTCAGGACAAGAAGCTGCACAACCCACCTCTGCTGCTTTCTCCCTCTTTCCTGTCGATCTCTTTCCCAATTTCCCTTTTTCGCCTGTAACACTGGCCCTCCTTGCTTCTAACCCTGCTTTCTGGAAAGCTGTCCTCCTCCAAGTGAAGCTCCCTCTTCTTTTGGTTTTGTTTTTTCTTTTCTCCTAGCTTTTTTACCTTTTTCTGTTATTAATAATCCTGTTATTGATATAATTATTGCTAGTCACTTTTGCTTTTCCATAACAAATTCTAACATTTGATTTTATTAGGCACTTTGGAATCCATGTCGCAAACAAAATTTCTGCATTGTCTTGCTACTGGTTTAGGGGACACTTCCTGATTTTTTTATGAAACTGGAAGTGGCAACAGTATCTCTCGGTCTGTTTTCTTCAGCAATACAAAACATGTAGTTTCGCTTAAAGGTTTTTGTCACTGAAGAAGGAATTTTGGACCAAAACAGAGAATTTGCTGTTGTGACTGTAGAGAAGTTCCTTCTTAGTGTTACGTTGAAGACCTCTGTGGAAACAGTCCCTCTGGGCTCACTACTGCTTTCTCTGAATTCAGCTATTGATCTGCCATTGATTGAATGGGAGCAGTGTTCGGTCCACGGAGTAGGACCAGGAAAATGGTTTTCAATTCCGGGACTGATAAGCCTTTTATGAACTGCAGGAGTTCATATCTACAACAGCCTGTGCTGCTGGCCTGCGAATTCAGGTGGCTTTGTGAAGTTTGGAGCTGCTTGATTCCAGCCCAGCCGATTGAGGAGCAGGGATGGGACAGACAGTCAGGGATGCTAATCTTATCTGCCTTCATGGTTCAGATTGCTCCTGCTTGTCATTGCTTAGCACCTCGGGAGGAAAAGAGCCATCTCGTTTAGTAACAACAGTGTCTACAGTGAAGCACAAGTGATTTAGTGATGAGCTGCTTTAGCAGAATTGAGCCTGGATTTTTAGGACTAATGCATTTTATGTGCTCCAAAGTGCATTGCATATGTTATTCAGTTTGGTAGACATTATTCTAAAGGATATTTTGTCAGATATACTGGATTTAATAGAGTCTAATGGAAATGGTTAAACATATATTTATTTGAATTACTGAAAATTAAAAGGAACATCTTAACTTAAACTCTAATTTGGTGTTCTGCCAATTCAAGTAAAGATGAATGAGGCATATTAAAAACGAACACGGTTCCTATTTTTATTGGTTATACGGCCACCTTTCTCACTACATACATCAGTTAGCAAAGTCTGCTTTCAGCAGTGGAAATTTCATTATCACTTCTAATTCTGGTTTTGTAGCACATTAAAGTTTCCAACAGTTAATGACTCTGGTTTCTTTCTGTGCAGGTTTGCCGTTCATGAAAGTACATGGAAGAGGAAAGAAATGACAGTAAGACTGAATTATGAACTCTCAGATTCTGAGAACAAGAACTGATTGTATTGTGGAAGCTGAATTCACTGCTCTCGATTAGCACCGGTCAACGGTGCTCGCATGCATGAGATTGCTGAAGCAGATGTAGCTTGTGTATTACTCACGCGGGTTAGAAGAGACAAAAAGAAAATATTTATTCCAGCTTTCAATTCGATATTTTACGAGTACCACAAACACCACTTCAAAATTCTGTCAGCTGCTTGAAAACTGATTCCAGAAGTTCCTCACCTTGACTGAAGCTCCTTTCCACCCTTGGACAGAGATCATCGTCCTTCAGACTTCTCTACCAGTACTGAACTTTCTTCTTCTCTGCTCTGGCTTGTGCACTCGTGGCCCAGAGACAGGGTCTCTGGCCCTTTCCATCAGCAGTGCTGCCACCATGCCTCTGTATTGTCCACGCCATTGTCACCCTTACATCTGGTGGTTACTGCAAGCAGAACATCTGGGTTGCTTGTCGAGTATTCACCTGAGCGATTAGCATATCTCTGAGGGTCACCCCATTGTGGGATAACTGCAATCGTATCTCACAGAGGTATCACAGCTCTTAATTGAATCTTCTGCAAAGTGCTTGGAGGTTGTCTGACAAAAGTGATTTCTGCATGCAAAATACTGCAGCAAAATAAACTAATCTAGATAGCAGAGGTCAGTCCTGTCTGTCTACGTTAACCTAACAGCCTGTGCTTTTCCTCTTCCCTTCACCATTTGCCAAAACAGATACAGTTTGTTTTTCCTTTGATCCCATGGAGTTGACAGTGACAGATTACTTTCAGTTTGTCATCCTGAACCTTCCCACTTTCCTGGTGATGTGACCCATGACATGAAGGAGATCCGTAATCGCGGACAGCTGCCTCTCTGAGCAATGTCCAGATACCCCCAGAGAGGTGGGACGGGACCACACAGAAGTCACCGTCTTCCCAGTGCAGCCACTGGGTCCCAGAGACGGATAGTGAGAAATAACTCTGGGAGAAGCAAGGGTTTCTCAAAAGCTGTGTGAGCGTTAAGATTTTCACAAGGCAGCTGACTACTCTGAAGAGTCCCATTCTTTCAAAAGGAGCAAAGTTTCCAAGCCATTTTGAAAGTGGAAATAAGAGACTGTCTGGTCTGACCCAGGTGGGGTCAGCGAGTAACGTGAACTCTATTTTTGAGATATTTTCACATCTGTCTGTGCTATTGGGAATAGTAATGCTTTTGTGTTCAATCTTCAAAAACTGGAAAACTGCTGAAAATGGGTTTTGTCAGTGAAGAGTAGGACTCACCGAGGATCCAGTGATGTGCTCTATGTCCATCAGAGGTACCAAGCACATAATAAGAACTAAAGGTAACAACCGGCTCAACTACTGTCAAGATCAGTCAACCCTGTTATTCTCTGCATCCCAAAGCTCTTAGCATACTTTACAGTAGAATAAAACCAAATTATATCTCATAAAGCCATATGAAATGCAACATCAAAACAATTTATCGTCAGAAGATTCGTCAGAACTGACCAGGAGTATACAGACACAGTGTAATTCATGCTGGAAGGGGCCTCAGGAAGTCTCCAGTCCTACCTCCTCCTCAAAGCAAGGCCAGCTCGGAGAACAGATAGGGTTATTCAGGGCTTTTTCCAGCCCCATACTGAAAACCTCTAAGGCTGGATACCAGATGTGCTCCCTGGGCTACCTACCCCACTGCCCGGTGTCCTCATGGGGAGAAAGTCTCTACCTGTATCCAGCCCAGACTGCTCCTATTATCTCTTGCCCTCCAAGCATGTACTATTGTGAAGGACCTATCTCCATATCCTTGATGGGACCCTGAGCCCTGTGGTCAAACCCATTCAGTGTCATCTGCAAACTTGGTGGGAGAGCACTCCAGCAAGTCCTCCAGGACACCAACAAAGATGATAAACAAGACAGGTCCCACAAAAACTTAGACAAGCAGTCACCGTTGGCACTAGTCTGTGATGTCTGTACACCACGCCATTTGCTTTGAAGAACAAAAGGAGACTCTGAGACCTAGGGGAGACTGGCAGACTGGAAATCTCACAGAGAAAAATACAGTCCTACACAGGAGAGGTGAAGTGATTCCATACTGGAGACAGCACATCCACTGAGATTCATTCTCTAACTTAATGACTCCCTACCTTTTGCAGCCCTTGAAATCTGTCCATTTCAATAAAATCTAGATCACAGTCTAACATATCTGATCAAAAGGGATTGAATTTTGTCTTTTTCAGCAGTTTCATGCAAGAAATAATAACTAATTAACAGAATCATATTTTTTAAAGAGCTCCCCAAACTCCTTTAGCAAATGTCTGACGAGAGGCATTTGGGTTTTTATAAACCAAACTTATTGTAAAGGCTCCTTTGACAATGTTACTGACATGTTAAGGACAAGTGTCATCAGGAGTGTGCTACGGGACAGACTTCTCCAGGAACACTGTCACAAGTGCTAGTACTTTTTTTTTTAAACTAACTCACAGTATTAATTTGTTAGCACAAAGCTCCTGCATTGGAGCTCATCGATGCTCATGTCTGAAGGCCTCCAGGGCAAGACATGAGGAAGGGCATTAAAGTTTGGTTTGTTTGTGTTTTCATTTGTCTTGCTTTGGTAAACTCAGCTCCCTTAACCCAGTTGTTTACATAGACTTGGCAGCCACAGTGGTCAGTTTATGTAGTGCCTTGGTTGTCTGAGCGAGGTAGAGTTTTGCCATTCTTCATTGAACTTGGTAAATCAGCTAAAGGCTGGGGGTGCTGTATAACCCACAGGATGGTGTCAGCATGTTCTAGGTTAAAGCTTTACTCTATGCAGAGTAACATATTCTGTTGTCCAGTACTTTTACATATACAGTTAAGTACAAAAATCTTGCAAAGTGCAGGAAATTGTTTAGATGTAGGAACTGTCTGCAATGGAAAACCTGCTAATATGCAATAGGATATTGTCCTGCTCCTGAAGAAATCTCCTTTCACTATGCAATGCATAAAGTAACCCATATTTTGACAAAAGTGTAATAGGCATACAACCGTAACAACTTCTGTTCAAAGTTTTGTACGTTGTTACACTTATTTTGGAAGAATATTTTGGAAACTTTCCTATGAAACTCTTAAAGGTCACTCCTAAAACAAGCTACTCACACATGCCCATAGGAATAGCACTGTCTGTGTCTTCCTGCAACTGTGTAGCACCAATTTAATTCTATCATATCTCTGTGCAAGTGTAGTAAATCCACTCCTGGGAGGACTGCATTCGCTCCATGGGTACAGCAGAAGTTGTGTGCCTTTTTACTTTGTCCATTTGCTTACAGTTTCTGCACGTCCATGTCCAGTAATTCTGATGCAGATATTGCTCCAGCTCTGCTCCAGCTGGGCTGTCAACATTCAGAAATGGCAGCATCCAGAAATTCTTGCAAAAGATATGCATTTCTCTGCTTATGGGTCAATGAATGAAATTAGAGGCAGGAAAACTTGTATGGCAAAATACAGCAACTGTAGACTGACTCCTACTGCTGTTGGCAGGCATCAGACCTACGTGTTCACCTTTTAGATATGTTGAGACACATCTAACTTAACCTTCTAACAACTGGAGTTAAGTTCCTTAAGTATTTTCAAAAATACAGCCTTTGGATTTGGTCTTTGTGATTTTTCGATATTACACAGAATGGTAGGGGTTGGAAGGGACCTCTGTTGGTCACCCAGTCCAACCCTCCTGCCCAAGCAGGGTCACCTACAGTAGGCAGCACAGGACCTTCTCCAGGAGGGTCTGGAATATCTCCAGAGAAGGAGACTCCACAACCTCCCTGGGCAGCCTGGGACAGTGCTCCGGCACCCTCAGAGGGAAGAAGTTCTTCCTCGGGTTCAGCTGGAGCTTCCTCTGCTTCAGTTTGTGCCCGTTGCCCCTTGT
>Ga0181612_126021_pt1 | contig 15981 bp, 13 predicted proteins | sample HoacroProtozoa21_FD_119630 | JGI IMG/M metagenome (GOLD analysis project Ga0181612, IMG submission 119630) | Hoatzin crop microbial communities from Cojedes, Venezuel. Combined Assembly of Gp0051906, Gp0051904, Gp0051908
TATACCCCATTTTACACTCGCGGTAGAAATACGGTTCAAAATAGTCTTAAATAATAACAATCCTTGAAATCATAGTTACATCATAAGTGTTTGATTTTGTGTAAGTTGTGCAATTTTCGAGTGCGCTGTAAATTATTCTTTTAGAAAGTGAAAACTTTATACATAACTAATTGATAATCAATTAGTTATGTATAAAAATCACTTGCCGACGCAGAAGTGGGCGAAGATTTCTCCTAGGATGTCGTCGGTGGTGATTTCGCCGGTGATTTCGGCTAACCAGTGCAGGCATTCGCGGATGTCTTGACTGACGAGGTCGCCACTCAGGTTGTTGTTGAGTCCGACGATGGCGCGGTCGATGGCTGCTTGTGCGCGGACTAATGCCTGATAGTGGCGGGCATTGGTCACTATGACTGATTGCTCATCCACTTGTGGCAGTGCTGACGTGCTGACGATGAGCTGCCGCAGGCGTTCCACGTCGTCGGTGCTATGGGCACTGATGGCAATCGTGGTCATGTCTGCCGGCAAGCGATTGATGACGGGCGTCGGGTCTGCCACGTCGGTTTTGTTAACGACAGCTATCAGTTGCTTATCATGGCATCGCTGCATGATGTCGTGAGCTAGCGTACCGTCATCACCGGCACGTGCTGCGTCGATAACCCATAGCACAATGGCTGCCTTGTCCACCGCCTGCCATGAGCGTTGCATACCCATCTGCTCGACGGTGTCGTCGGACTGTCTGATGCCAGCGGTGTCGATAAAGCGGAACAGCGTGCCGCCCATGGTGATGGTGTCCTCGATGGTATCGCGTGTGGTGCCGTGGATGTCTGTGACCAGGGCACGTTCGTCGTTGAGCAGTGCATTAAGCAACGTGGACTTGCCGGCGTTGGTCTGTCCCACGATGGCTACGGGCAGACCGTTGCGAATGGCGTTGCCCTGCCGATAGGTGTCTGCCAGCTGCGAAATCATGCCGTGGATGCGTGATGCCAGGTCGGTCACCTGCTTGCGGTCGGCAAAGGTGACATCTTCTTCGCTAAAGTCCAATTCCAACTCGATGAGCGACACAAACTGGAGCAATTGCTTGCGCAATTGATGCAGCTCGTTACTGAATCGTCCGCGCATTTGGTTGATAGCCACATGGTGTGCGGCGCGTGACTGAGCCTCTATCAGGTCTGCTACCGCCTCGGCTTGCGACAGGTCCATCTTGCCGTTGGCAAATGCTCGCCTTGTAAATTCGCCTGCTGTGGCATGCCGGCAGCCGGCATCGATGAGCGTTTGCACCAATTGTTGCTGAATCCATAGCGAGCCGTGGCATGCCACCTCGACGACATCTTCGCCTGTGAATGAATGGGGGCTGCGGAACACAGTGGCAACAACCTGGTCGAGCAACTCGCCCTGCGTGTCAACGATGTGTCCCAAGTGGGCTGTGTGTGACTGCACTTGCGTCAGGTCTGCGCCGCGCCACCGCTGACTGACCATCGCGATGGCTTGCCGCCCGCTGACTCGTACCACAGCGATGCCGCCCATGCCCTGCGGTGTGCTGACGGCACAAATGGTGTCGTTGTTATCCCAATTGACGATGGCACTCATCGGCGTGGGGTGTACTTGGGCCAGTCCTTAATGTTTTGCTTGCTCTCAACCACATTCTCCACCTTGTCGTCGAGTGCAGCCAGGAAGTCATAGCCAGTGAGACGCTCCACCTCGTCGATGGTGGTGGCATAGTTGGTCCACGAGTTGCGAATTTTTTTGTTGTCCATCACAAAGGCGATGGCACGGTTGAGCTCGGGAGCGTAGATGACCTTAAAGAATCGCTCAGGCACAGCAATGTCTTTTTGTTTGCCTATGCGGCGCATGTTGTTGCTAAAGATGGGGCCCGTGAACACCACTAGCCGCTTGGCTGTGCGAGCCCAGCGGTGTACTGCCTCCTCGACGTGCCGCCACTCGCCGTCGTTCATTTCGTCGAGTTGCGGGCAGATGTTGGTCATCAAGAAGCATTGTCGCATGGCGGTCTTGTCCCAACGCATGTCCATGGCAGGTGCCATGTGACCGCGGGTGTAGCCGCTCTCCTTGTATTCCCACCAGTCAGGGCAGCCTTTCACCTTGCGGTCGCGCTCAAACTGATAGTTGTTGCGGTTCTCGGCATCACGACTATCTGCCATCGAGGTCATAGTAGCCGTCAACTCATAGGCTACACAATTGGGCACGCGATAATATTTATTAAAATAGACAATCATCGACTGGTATTTCACTACCTGATTGTCCAGCCGTTCGGGAATGTCCACGTCGAGCAGCGATGCGTTGCCCGTAGATTTGTATTGCTTGCCCTGCTCGACGGGCAGTGTCCCGCTTTGATATGCCGACTTATAGAAGGTGTCGGGCGCGGTGTTGGTGGCATTGTCGTTGCGCTGGCTGTTGCCACGGCATCCGCTCAGCAGAGCCACCACCAGCACGGTGTATAACAGAATGTGCTTCATATAGATGACTTTCGATTTATTTTTTCGTGACCACAAAGTTACACATTAATTTGACAATGGCAGTTAGTTGACCTATCTTTTTTGATGCGGTGTCACACTGCTGTTCATGAGGATAGGGTAGCAAAATATTCTCTCGACAGAATGAGAAAAGTGGCTTTTTTTGACATCATGAGGGGCGATATTACAAAAATCTCAGTAACTTTGCAGTTTACTTACTGATTTACCACAGCAGCGTATGGCCAACTTGCGCAACATATATGACTCTCGTCGCATCTGGAAGCTGATTTTCCTCGGCATCTCGGTGGTGATGGTGGCGTTGTTCTTGTATATCTCGAACAACCTGGTCAAAGACCTTGCCGAGCAGGAGCGTGGACGCATGGAGATTTGGGCCGATGCGACCCGCGAGCTGGCGACACTGGGCGGTGGTGAGGAGGACGAGGCTGGTAACCCCATTGGCAGCAAAGCCACCGATGTGGATTTTCTGCTCAAGATTATTGCCGCCAACCACAACATCCCCGTGCTGCTGGTTGACGATGCCGGCAACATATTGCTGCACCGCAATTTTCGCCTGCCCGACCCTGAGGATAGCATTACCTTTGAAATCACGCCTGCCAACAAGACTTTTTTGGAGCGCAAGCTGCGGCATCTGAAGGGTACGCAAAACAAGATTGAGATTAAAATTGACGACGCGACAACGCAATACCTCTATTACGAGGACTCGACGCTGCTGCGCCGCCTGTCCTATTTCCCCTACATCCAGCTGGCGGTGCTGGCACTGTTCATCGCCATTGCTTACTTTGCATTGATGAGCATCAAGCGTGCCGAGCAAAACAAGGTGTGGGTGGGCTTGTCGAAGGAAACAGCACACCAGCTAGGGACACCCATCTCGTCGCTGATGGCGTGGACACAACTGCTTGACAGCATGGGGGTGGACAAGAGCATCGTCAACGACATGGACAAGGATGTGAACAGGCTGTCCACCATTGCCGACCGATTCTCAAAGATAGGCTCGATGCCCGACAAGGAGCTCACGCCCATCAACGAGGCTGTGGAGAAGAGCCTAGACTACATGCGGGTGCGCATTCCCAAGCGCGTGAACCTCAATATCCACACCAGTGCTAATGCCAACTGCGGCGTGATGCTAAGCCACACGCTGTTTGCTTGGGTCATGGAAAACCTGACCAAAAATGCCGTGGATGCCATGGACGGAGAGGGCAATCTGGACATCACCGTGCAGAATGACCCCAACCAGGCTGTCATTTTGGTGAGAGATACCGGTAAGGGCATTGCCCGCAAAAATTTCAAAAATGTGTTTAACCCTGGCTTCACGACCAAAAAGCGTGGCTGGGGATTGGGACTGACGTTGGTCAAGCGCATCATCGAGGAGTATCACGATGGGCACATCTACGTCAAGGAGTCGGAGGTGGGTAAAGGAACCACTTTTTGCATCGAGCTCCCCATCATAAAAAGCTGAGACAATGGAACGACCAATCACTGCATCATCGCCAGCCACATCGCGGCTCATCATGCTAGGCACGGGCAACGCCATGTGCGTTAATTGCTATAACACATGTTTTTATCTGCGCACGCCAAATGGCGGACTGATGGTTGACGCTGGGGGTGGCAATGGCATTTTTAGGCAACTCATCGATGCGCATATCCCCTTTGAGCGCATCGGTCACCTGTTTGTCACCCATTGTCACACCGACCACATTTTAGGCGTCATCTGGATGATACGCAAACTATCACCCATGATTCACAAGGGCAAGCACCGCGGGCCGTTCATCATCTATTGCAACGATGCCGTGCGTGACGCATTGATGACGATGGGAGAGCTCATGATTCCCGCCAAGATTTTTAGTTCACTGGGCAAGGATGTGATTATCCGTGAGGTGCATGATGGTGAGCAGGTTGACATCGATGACATGAAGGTTACGTTCTTTGATATCGGGTCAACCAAGGCTAAGCAATTTGGATTTAGTGCCGTGCTGCCCGACGGACAGCGGCTCACTTGCTTGGGCGATGAGCCTTATAGCGTTAATAGCGAGAGCTATGTGACCGATTGCGACTGGCTGCTGTGTGAGGCCTTTTGCTTGTACAAAGACCGCACCATCTTTAACCCTTATGAGAAGAACCACAGCACGGCACTTGACGCCGGAATGCTGGCCCAGCAGCTAGGCGTGAAGCACCTGGTGCTTTATCACACCGAGGACACCAACTTGCAGACCCGTGCAGCCACCTACACTGCCGAAGCCGCACAATACTTTAAAGGCGACATCTATGTCCCGCGCGACCTGGAAACCATCACGTTGACCAAATAGCAGAAATTTTGCATCGCATGGCATCACGTTGGGCAACATATAGCATTCTAACCCTGCTTGCGGCATTAGTCGCCGCCTGTGCCAGCATTGGCTCACCCGAGGGTGGGCCCCGCGACTACACCCCCCCGCGCATGGTGGGGGCTTCGCCAGCACCTGGCTCACTCAACTTTAGGGGCAACAAGGTAGAAATCACTTTTGACGAAATCATCAACCTCAAGGACCAGCAAAAAAAAGTGGTGGTCTCGCCTGCGCCTAAGAACGCACCGACCATCAAGACGCTGGGCAAGAAGGTCTCCATTGAGTTTCGCGACACACTGTTGCCAAACACGACCTATGTCATCGATTTTGCCAATGCCATCGAGGATAATAACGAGGGAAATCAGCTTGACGGCTACACCTTTGCCTTCTCGACCGGTGACCAGATTGATACATTAGGCGTCTCAGGCATTGTGCTGCGTGCCAGCGACTTAGAACCTATGCAATATGTCGTCGTGGGCTTGCATAGCAATCTTGACGACAGTGCTTTTACCAGCATCCCACTAGAGCGGGTGAGCCGCACCAATGCCCTTGGACAGTTCACCTTGCGAAACTTGAAACCTGGTAGTTACCATGTGTTTGCCCTGAACGATATGGACGGAGATTATCGCATGGCACGCACCGAGGACATCGCTTTTCTAGACGAAGTGATTGTGCCAAGCACTGACCAATATACCTCGCAAGACACCGTCTTCACTTTTGACCATCGGGTGGACACCATCGTCACCGGCACACACACATTGCTGTTGCCCAACAACCTGCTGCTATGCATGTTCAACGAGGGCTACAAATCACAATATCTCAAAAAGACGACTCGTCCCGAGGCTCACCTCCTGCATGTGTTGATGGGTGCCCCTGCCGACACGCTGCCCGTCATGGACATTGTGCGTCCTGCCCGTCATGCTGCCGACTGGTGCCGCATTCAGCGCACTGTCAACAACGACTCCCTCTTTTACTGGCTCACCGACTCTGCGCTCATCAAGGCAGACACCATCTCCATCGCCATGACCTATCGGCGCACCGATAGTAACGACCAGCTCACGCTCACCACCGACACCATCCACTTTGCTTACCGCAAGCCTAGCTCGCAGGTCAAGGAGGAAGCCAAGCAGCAGAAAGAGCGTGAAGACCGCAACAAGCGCAAGGAGCAACTGCTTGAAAAACAGAATAAAGCGCAAGCCGAAGGTAAAGAGCTTGACGAGGGTGAACGTGAAGAGCTCAAGGAACTCATGCGCCCCAATCCCAACGATTTTCCGAAGCTCAAGATGGATTATGTCAAGAGTGGCAACATGGATGTGACCGATTCAATCATCCTCAAATTTGACGTGCCGATTGACCATTTTGAGCCTGACGGTTTGCATCTAGCCATCAAGCGCGACACGCTTTGGGTGCCGCTAGGTGCCGCGCCCCAGCCGCAACAGGTCGATGATGGCGACCCACTGCGATATTGGCTACCGATGACACTCGACCCCGACAGTGCCTACCGCGTGACCATCGACAGTGCCGCCGTCACCTCGGTCTATGGATTGCAAAACGACTCGTTGGTTAAGGACTTTAAAGTGGTTGGGCTAGAGGAATATGCCAATGTCTATTTCAAAGTGAATGTTAGAGACAGCGCTTTTGTGGAGTTGCTGACAAACGGAGATAAAGTGGTTGCCAAAACCAATGTGGTGGGCGGTGAATTTGCTTTCATCAACGTCAAGCCAGGAACTTATTACCTGCGTCTCACGCTCGACAGCAACGGCAACGGCAAGTGGGACACGGGCAACTATGCACAACACCTGCAGCCCGAGGAAGTTTATTATTATCCTAAAAGGCTGCAATTGCGTCGCAACTGGGATTTAGACCAGAGCTGGAACATCTATGAGACAGCCCTAGACCGCCAAAAGCCCGATGAGATTAAGCGCAACAAGCCCGAGAAGTCCAACAACAAACTCGAAAAGAAATCTCAGACCGACAAGGATGATGAAGACGAGGAGGACGATGAGTTTAGCACAGGGCTTTCTACCGGTACCTATACCGGCAACAAGTATAGCGATTCTAAAAGTAAGCTAAAGAGAGCCAACTAACCCGACTGTGACTGTTGCATGGCACTCACCATCTAGAGCAGTGGGTGTGGATTTATGACTTGCCCCCACGCATTTGTTCGCAAAAATTCCCGTAGGTGACGAAAGTTTGCCCCTCGCCTTTAAGCCATGTGATAAGGTTTTCAAATCGTTGCAGCATGGGATCTCCACAACGCCGTGCAATGTACCATGGCACTTGATAGTGCGGACTAGCTTGCAGGGGATAAAACTCCCATGGATGGAAGTAGGTGGCAACGTAGCCATCGTGCCGCAGCACGCGCCGCACCATGCGGCGATATAGCCACACAGGCATGTGGTGCAGCGTGAGCCAGAACAGAGGTAAGCGCAGCCAGGGCGTGACCGATGCCGGAATCTGCATCACTCCGTTGCTATAGTGCCAGGTGCGGGGCACCGTGAGGTGACAATAACGTCCAGGAATAAACGTCGGGTTAAGCGATGAATTGTAGGTGTACCCTAAGCGGGCAAGTGCGGCATTATCGCTGGCTGTCATGCGCGGCTCACGGTAACCGGTAACAATTTGTCCAGCAACATGTTCAACAATTAGTTTGCTGTTAGCATAGTCATCGGCAGCAGGGTGCAAATGGTCCACGCCATGGCAAGCCACCTCATGCCCATCGCCGACGATGCGCTGCATCACCTGTGGGGCAAGACGGGCAAAGTTGCCGGTGCAGAAAAATGTGGCGACCACACCATGGCGTGACAGACAGTCGAGGACACGCAAAATGCCCGACGACGAGACGCTCATGCCCTCGTCAAGCGTGATGTCTGCCCCGTATTCGCGTGGCAAGTCAAACTCCTCGGTATCAAAACTCAGCAGCACCATATCAGCCATGGCAACGGCTTGCATATCGTTGCCAAATGCAAAGGTATAACAAAAACTTGGTAACGGTTTTATTAGTTAAATGAAAAAAGCACTCCGTTTCACAACGAGGTGCCCTAGGAAAAATAGTATGAATAAAATTTGACTTAAGGTTTGGCAAAGGTATATAAAATTTGGTTAGTGTACAATTTTTTTTACAAAAAAAAGTTATTGCACGGTGAATTTTATAAAAAATTATGATGTTTGCCCTCATGCTACCCCCATCTTTCTAAACGATGGGCTACCCCCAAACAAAAGCGGCTTTTCGTCTAGCATTATTCCGTTTTCGTCTATTACATTTGTTCATTCATTAGGCGAGCATTACCTTTGCAACGTTAAAAGTTAATAAGTGAGTGAAAAGTTATTGTAACAACACTGATGAAAGCATCCTAAGCAACCTTTTCAAAACACAAGCACGATGAGATTGATTAAGAAGTTAATATTGGTTTGGTGCTTTGGTACAATGGTCGCACTACAAGTCTTGGGACAAGACAGTGCGGCCGTTGTCACCAATGAAGTTGCGACCCAACCAACGACCTGGACGCTGCAACAATGCATCGACTGGGCTAAGCAACAGAGTATTACCGTTCAGCGCAATAGGGTGAGCGAGCGCACAGCCGAGTTAAATCTTGCAGATGCCAAAGGAAACCGCTTGCCCACCGTGAGTGCCTCAAGCAGCCAGCAGTTTAGCAACCGCCCATTCCAGCAGGGTTCTAGCAGCGTGGTGGGCAGTGAGGTGGTCTATACCAACAACAAAAACAGCTACACGGGCAGTTATGGCGTGAACGCCTCGATGACGCTATACAATGGCGGACAAACCGGTAACAACATCAAGTTGGCTGAGCTCAACACGCAGATTGCCGAGCTCAACACGTTGGCTAGCGAGCTCAGCATCGAGGAGCAGATTACCCAGCTATATGTGCAAATCCTCTATTCGCAAGAGGCGGTCAAGCAAGACCAAGAGCTCATCAACCTGAGCCAAGCTCAACTCGATCGTGCCCGTGAGCTCAAAAAGGCAGGTCTGCTCAACAAGGCTGACGTGTCGCAACTGGAATCGCAGACTGCTCAAGACAAATACCAAAAGGTGGCAGACGAGACCACCAGGGACAACTACAAGCTGCAACTCAAGCAGCTGATGGAGCTGGATGGTGACGCAGAACTAAATCTTGCAGATCCCGAGCTGGAAAATGATGTGTTGGCAGAGCTGCCAGCCAAGCTTGAAGTCTATAACCATGCAGTAGAGACGCGCCCCGAAATCAAGGCGCAACAGCTGGCTATGGACAAGACCTATCTTGACGAGAAGATTGCTGCCGCTGGCTACAGGCCCACCATCAGTGCCAATGCCGGCATCACCACCAATAATACCACAGGCAACGGTAACATGTTCACGCAACTCAAAGACCAGTGGAACAACGGCATTGGCGTGACCATCAGCGTTCCCATCTGGGACCATGGCAAGACCAAAAATGCTGTCGCCAAGGCTCGCCTTGAACGCGAGACCGCCTATTTGGACATGCTTGACACGCAGAAGACCCTGTGGAAGTCTATCGAGACCTATTGGCTCAATGCCTACAGCAACCAGCAGCGCTACATCGCTGCCAAGGAGAATGTGGACTATTGCCGCGAGAGCTATGACCTCACCAGTGAGCAATTCCGCCTGGGCTTGAAAAACATTATCGAGCTCACCACCGACAAGACCAATCTGGGTAGCGCCACGCAAACCATGTTGCAAGCCAAGTATATGGCTCTGCTCAACATCGCCATGCTGCGCTACTACAACGGTGAAACCATTCACCTTTGATAACGAGAGAGAACATTCAAAACAACAACCACCCGAAATATCACGACAATGAAAAAGAAAACCATCATCATTCTGGTACTGATAGCCCTGCTGGCAGCTGCTGCGGCATTCTTGCTGCTGGGTAAAAAGAAAGCCGAGAACAAGATTGGATTTGAAACCACCGAGGTTACCAAAAACGACATCAACACCAGTGTCACCGCTACAGGCACCATCGAAGCCGTGACCACCGTTGATGTGGGTACACAGGTGTCGGGCATCGTCAGCAAGCTCTATGTGGACTATAACAGCGTGGTCAAGAAGGGGCAGGTCATCGCCGAGCTCGACCGTACCAACCTGCAAAGCGAGCTGACTAGTGCGCAAGCCAACCTGCGCAGCGCACAGACCGAGCTCGATTATCAGAAGAAGAACTATTCTCGCTATGCCGAGCTCAAGCAAAAAGACTTGGTGAGTGCATCAGAATATGATGTGGCTCTGGAGGGCTATCGCAAGGCTCAAGAGAGCGTCAAGGTGGCACAGCAAAGTGTCAACAAGGCTAAGACCAATCTGGGCTATGCCTACATTTATTCGCCCATCGATGGCATCGTCATCAGCAAGGACGTGGAGGAAGGCCAGACCGTGGCATCATCGTTCAGCACCCCCACACTGTTCACCATCGCCAAAGACCTCACCGACATGCAGTGCATTGCCGATGTTGACGAGGCTGACATCGGTGGCGTCAAAGAGGGGCAGCGCGTGACGTTCACCGTCGATGCTTATCCTGACGACGTGTTCTCGGGCACCGTCAAGCAGGTGCGCCAAAACGCCACCACGACCAACAATGTGGTAACCTATGAGGTGGTTATCACCGCCCCCAATGCCGACCTCAAGCTCAAGCCTGGCTTGACCGCCAACGTGACCATCTTCACGCTTGAGCGCAACGGCGTGGTGAGCGTGCCCAGTGCGGCACTGCGCTTCACCCCCGAGCCCAGCATCATCGGCAAGCAATACACCATCAAGGACTGCCAAGGCGAGCACAAGCTGTGGACGCTTGAGGGCAACGTGTTTACTGCCCACAAGGTAGAGGTGGGACTGAGCGATGGCGTGCATACCGAAATCAAGAGTGGCATCGACGAGGGCACCGTGGTTGTGCAAGACCTGGTGGTGGGCTCACAACAGCAGCCCAAGGACAATAGCAGCGAGGAGAACTCACCGTTCATGCCTGGTCCGCGCAACGACAAAAAGAAGAACAATAGCAACAATAATAACGGCAACAAGAGCGGCGGCAATGCCGGCGGCAACAAGTAACGTAACCATGGCAGGTAAACCCATCATCGAACTGGATAACATCCGTCGCGACTTCATCGTCGGTGACGAGGTGGTTCACGCCTTGCGAGGCATCACCTTCACCATCACCGAGGGCGAGTTTGTCACCATCATGGGTACGTCGGGCAGCGGCAAATCAACTTTGCTGAACATCTTGGGATGCCTGGACACGCCCACCAAGGGCGAGTATAAGCTTGATGGTACGCCCGTGCGAACGATGAGCAAGGCTGCACGCGCCGTGTTGCGCAACCGCAAGATTGGCTTCGTGTTCCAAAACTATAACCTGCTTGCCAAGACCACAGCCGTCGAGAATGTGGAACTGCCGCTGATGTACAACGCCAACGTCAGTGCCGCCGAACGCCGCGAGCGTGCCATCACAGCGCTCAAGCGCGTGGGGCTGGGCGAGCGCCTGAACCACAAGAGCAACCAGATGTCTGGTGGTCAGATGCAGCGCGTTGCCATTGCCCGCGCCCTGGTCAACGACCCTGCGGTCATCTTGGCTGACGAGGCAACCGGTAACTTGGACACACGCACCTCGTTTGAAATTTTGGTCTTGTTCCAGGAGCTGCATGCCGAGGGGCGCACCATCATCTTTGTGACGCACAACCCCGAGATTGCACAATACAGCACGCGCACCATCAACCTGCGTGACGGCAAAATACGCGAGGATGTGGTGAACGACAACATCATGGATGCCGCCGCCAAGCTGGCGTCGTTGCCAGTGAACGATGATGACTAAACGCAGCACACTACACTATGAACGGAACTAACCTATTTAAAATAGCACTCAAGGCCATCGCCAACAACAAGTTGCGCAGCTTCCTCACCATGCTGGGCATCATCATCGGCGTGGGGTCGGTCATCACCATGCTTGCCATCGGACAGGGCTCTAAGCAGAGCATCAAGAAGAACATCAGCGAGATGGGGTCTAACATGATTATGATACACCCTGGTGCCGACCGTGGACCTGGCGGTGCGCGGCAGAGTGCCGACGAGATGCAGACGCTCACCATACAAGACTATGAGAACATTGTTGAGCAAAGCAAATATCTGGCTGCGGTGAGCCCCAACGTGTCAAGCAGCGGTCAGCTCATTTATGGCAACAACAACTACCAGAGCAGCGTCACGGGCGTGAGCGAGGGTTACCTCACCATCCGTCAGCTCACCGTCGAGAGTGGTACCATGTTCACCGAGGCCGACATCAAGTCGGCAGCCAAGGTGTGCGTCATCGGCAAGACCATCGTGGACAACCTGTTCCCAAGCGGCAGCGACCCCATCGGGCAGGTCATCCGCTTCAACACCATCCCTATGAAGATTGTGGGTGTGCTCAAAAGCAAGGGCTACAACAGCATGGGCATGGACCAAGACGACATTGTGCTGGCACCCTACACCACCGTGATGAAGCGCATCTTGGCACAGACCTATCTGCAAAGCATCTACGCCAGTGCGCTCACCGAGGACATGACTGGCCTTGCCATCAAAGATGTGACCAACATCTTGCGCACCGACCACAAGCTCAAGGAGGGCGAGGACGATAACTTCTCAATCCGCTCGCAGGAGGAAATCAGCAGCATGATGACTAGCACCATGAGCATGCTCACCATCTTGCTGGCTTGCGTGGCAGGCATCTCGCTGGTGGTGGGTGGCATCGGCATCATGAACATCATGTATGTGAGCGTCACCGAGCGCACCAAGGAGATTGGTCTGCGCATGAGCGTCGGTGCCCGCGGCATCGACATCCTCAGCCAGTTCCTTATCGAGGCCATCCTGATCAGCGTCACTGGCGGCATCATTGGCGTGCTGTTTGGCGTTGGAGCCTCGTTTGGCATCAAGTTCTTCCTCAAGTGGCCCATCAGCATCCAGGCATGGACCGTGTTGCTCTCGTTCCTGGTATGTACCGTCACGGGCATATTCTTTGGCTGGTATCCAGCCAAGAAGGCTGCCAATCTTGACCCCATCGAGGCCATCCGTTACGAATAATCGACTATAATCAAGAGAGATATTAAGATATGTCATCACAACTTAATTCCAATCGTGCACGCTACCGCAGTCTAATCCTGCACATCCTGTGCTGGGCGGTGGTGATTGTGATGCCGTTCTTCTTCCACAGCAGCAGCGACACCACCCAACAGATGATGAGGGGATACATACGCTCACTGGGCGGCCCCATCGCCTATATGCTGGTGTTCTATGTCAATTACTTGTGGCTCATCCCCCGCTATGTGTTGCACAAGCGCGACATCAAGATATTTTTGCTCATCAATCTGCTGGTGCTTGTGGTCGGTGTAGCTATCAACACAGGGTGGCACTCCATTGTCAACGACCTGATGCCTAACCCCAACCGACCCAAGCTCCCCGATGGACCACACCCCCCACGGTTTGCGCACTACTTCTACAACACGCTGGTGCTCATCTTGTTCATTGCACTGGCAGTGGCGGTGCGCATGACACAACGCTGGCAACACCTCGAGGAGGCGCGGCGCGAGGCCGAGGCAGCACGAGCCGAGGCCGAGCTCAGCAACTTGCGCAACCAGCTCAACCCGCACTTCTTGCTCAACACGCTTAACAACATTTATGCCTTGATTGCCTTTGACCAAGACAAGGCGCAGACCGCCGTCAGCGAGCTCAGCAAACTGCTGCGGCATGTGCTCTACGACAACCAGCAAAACTATGTGCCGCTCTACAAGGAGGTGGCATTTATGAAAAATTATATCGAGCTGATGAAGATACGCGTCACCGACCGCGTCCAAATCACCACCGACATTGACGTGGCTGACGACGATGCCACACCCATCGCTCCCATGATTTTTATCTCGCTGCTCGAAAACGCCTTCAAGCATGGCATCTCACCATCGGGCGCAGGCGAAATCAGCGTGAACATGAGCCAGCACGACGGTGACATCAATTGCGAGATACGCAACAGCTACTATCCCAAGCGCGACAACGACAAGAGCGGGTCGGGCATCGGGCTGGAACAAGTGAGAAAACGCCTCGAGCTCATGTACCCAGGACACTACACTTGGGACAAGGGCATCACCGACGACGGCACCCAATATTATTCTAAAATTCACATCGCAAAATGACAACCATCAAGTGCGCTATAGTTGACGACGAACCGCTGGCGGTGGAGCTGCTGGCGAGCTACGTCAAGAAGATTCCGTTTTTGGAACTTACCGGCAAGTATTCTAACGCCACCGATGCCCTGCGGGGTGTCACCGAGCAGCCTGTTGACCTCATCTTCCTCGATATTCAGATGCCAGAGCTCAACGGGTTGGAGCTGAGCAAGATGCTGCCCGACACCACACGCATCATCTTCACCACCGCATTCAACCAATATGCTGTCGATAGCTACCGCATCAATGCTCTTGACTACCTGCTCAAGCCCATTAGTTATGCCGACTTCCTGGAAGCGTGCAACAAGGCGCTGCAATGGTTCACCCTGGTGCAAAACAACGAGAACAAGTCAGAGACCTCCGACGAGGCTCGCAGCATCTTTGTCAAGAGCGAATACAAGTTGCTGCAAATCAACCTTGACGACATCCGTTACATCGAGGGGCTCAAGGACTATGTGAAGATTTACACCGAGCAGTCGCAGCACCCCATCCTGTCGCTCATGAACATGAAAGCCATGGAGCAGATGTTGCCCGCATCACGCTTCATTCGCGTGCACCGCTCGTTCATCGTCAGCAAGGAAAAAATCCGCGAAATCGACCGCAACCGCATCGTCTTTGGTGACGTCTATATCCCCATCGGCGACAGCTACAAGCAAGCCTTCCAAGACTTCATCAACTCAAAATAACCACCGCACCGCCCACATCACCACTGATTCAACCAAACACCCCCATTCCCCCAAAAACAGGAGCCTCCCACTAAAAGCTCACCTCTAGGGGAATGGTTGACTGTTTGCTTGACCTAAACTTTCCTGTTTTCGTCAATAATGCCCATATCAGGAACCCAAGAAGATGAAGAAGTTTGGTGATTTCCTGACGGCGTCACCCAATACAGATCCATAACTCGTTGATTCTCAATAATTCCATTTGGTGGCGCAGAAAAAGTGACGAAGTCAGAAGAATGGGTTCGTTTTGCACAACAAACTTGGAGAGGTGTTTAATGGGGGTGAGTGGTTGGCATTTGTCGATGACGAGCTGTTTGTGGAGTGTTTCAGAACAACGTCCAACCATTGTGGGCTTTATATCAGGCGGTGGAGGGCACGAGCTGGGGTGTGGGGGAGAATCTGATGCAGATGCTCGATGATGCGGTTGTAGGATTCTGTTGGCGAGCGGGGCACTTGCAGGCGTTCGGTGCCGAAAAAGTCCTCGGGCGTGCAATAGCGGGCGATGCTCCAGCCGTACCTCAGTCCCTGCTTGTTGACGCTATATTCAAAGTCGGCGGTGACGATGCGCGTTGCCATTTGCAAACGGGTGATGGCGGTCTCGTAGCTCTCGCGGTCCGACTTGGGTTGGCGAACCATCTTTCGCGCCTCGTTTTCCGTCATCCTTACTATGGGGTTGGCGATGCGCGGTTTGCGTGGCTTGATGTAACCGCACAGCCGCTTGATTTCTTTTGAAAGCAGTGATTGGTGTTGCTTGATGACCTCCAGCATCTCTGCCTCTTGCGGGGTGAGTTGACTGATGGAACGGCGGTAGTTCACAAAGTCAGGGAACCACTCCATTGAGATGAACCCTGCTTTGCCGCGAAAGAACTTGCCGTAAGCCATGTCACCCTCGATAATCGCCTCGGACTTCCACTCCCAAGGCCCCTCCTTGTCTTCGGTAAACCATAGCTCATCGGGGCAAAATTCCTCGATGGAAAACGAGGGAATCTCGCCTGCAAAAAAAGGCATGAAACCACGCTCGCGTATGAGCTCCTGCATTTCATGAGGATTTGAAAATGTCTCTCTCATCTCGTTTCACTCCATATCCAATGTCCAGGTTCTTACTTAACTTACCTGAATTTTCAATGCGTTAAGTAACTTTGCTTGATTATCAAGCAGTTAAACACTAAAATACACCACGGTTGCACCACCAAACGACATTCAAGCCTTTTTTTCGGTGGCATCAGTGCATATCCGCCGCAAAGGTAGTGAAAAAAAGTTATTCACTGA
>Ga0181612_181489_pt1 | contig 15981 bp, 9 predicted proteins | sample HoacroProtozoa21_FD_119630 | JGI IMG/M metagenome (GOLD analysis project Ga0181612, IMG submission 119630) | Hoatzin crop microbial communities from Cojedes, Venezuel. Combined Assembly of Gp0051906, Gp0051904, Gp0051908
ACCTTCTTTTCCTCCACTTGCTTAATGATGACATCCAGAATGAGCTGCTCCATCATCTTTTTATGGATGGAGGTGAGGCTGTATCTCCCTGGGCCCTCCTTCTTGCCCTTTTTGAGAGTAGAGTGACATTGGCTTTCCTCCAGTCCTTGGGCACCTCTCCTGTCCTCCAGAACCTATCAAAGATGATAGAGAGTGGCTCAGACTGAGTCATGCACGGTGCTCTGCCCTCATCTGCCCTGCAGATGCCCTAGGAGGTGATACATAGGTCTGGGAGAGGGGTTGGATTTTTTTATTTTTTTTTTTCCATTTCAGAGCACCCAGAGCAATCTGGGCTGCATTACAGCCCACAGTAATGATGAGTTTACAGCATGAAACTGAAGGATATTGTCACATGCCGTGGGGTCAAATAGGAACCATTTTGTGGTACAAAGCCTGCTAGAATAATGTCAGAAAACTGTGCAAGCCGTGTCCATATTGCCCTTTGGGAACAATGCATGTAGTGAAATACTTCCAGATTCTCCTGGAGAAGGTTATCAGGTGTAGCCCACAACAGGGACCTCCCTAGCAACTGAGCAACACACCTCATCCAAGCCACAGTGTTAAGACTTGCTGCACAGCTTTTTTTTTTTTTTCCCCCCCCAATTTAGCAGTGGGGCTGCGCTCAATGAATCTCAGCAAAGGCCAGGAGCTACAATTTCTGTCCTTGCAGAGGTAGACTGTAGTGAGGGAAAACAGACTGCAGGAGGGATTGTGCTTCCCAGCTTATGTAAGGGCTGCTTATTTGAGTCATAGGATGCTATTAGCTTGGGAAAAGAGAAACAGAAATGACTCTTGCAACTTTTTAAAAATATGTACATTTAATATGGCTTTAACAGTCAAGAGTAATAAAATATATCTGGAAAATATCTGTCTCAAAAAAAAAAACCTCAAGGAATAAAAACAAAACAAACTGAGACCGGAGCAGGACATACAAAGAAGGATTAGGGGGTAAACATACATTGAAATATGTAAACATACATTAAACATAATGTAAACACACATTAAAAATAAATATTTAATTTCTGCTTTTATGAAATCATCTAGGCCTAGGCCACATTTTCAAAAACAGATTTCAAAAAACTAATCTAATATCTTCATAGATAATTAAGCCCCTAAATCAATCAGATGTTGCAGAAAGTAATCTCCCCCCCCTCCCATTTTCTAATTAACTACTTAACTTTCTTAGAAAAGAGTAGCTTAGTTAAAGAACAGCTTAAGTTAAAGGTTCACATAGTCTGTCATTTGTTGCAGGGAGTAAGAAATTTTCCCTCAGAAGTCAGAACTATGATCAATACCCCTGTATCTGCAAGAGTAAAGAATCCAGACTTCTTTTGTTACATTTCAGGGGAAATGCTAGGTGGAAGATTATTGGTTGGTGTCCAATTTTCAAAGATTATTCTCTTAATTAGGACCCTCGCTTCATCACTTTGCCATTCCCATTGTCTGTAAAAGTGAGACATTTGTGTCCCAGAGACCAGAGTTAAATGGCAAAAGGTAGAACTGCCTGCCCTGGTGAGAGATCACCAAACCATAGCCCTGCCCGTACTTTTTGGCACTATGTATAAACAGGGTACATCTAGAAAGTATATTGAACAACTGGAGAGTCCTGGACAGCAACAGCAGCGAGCAGAGCTTGAGGAAACACATGACCAGTGACAAAAGCCACAGGAATTTGGTTTGCCCAGCTTGGAGGAAAGGTGACTTAAAAAAATGTAAAAACAATCCTGAGAGATGCCAGAGGCCACCAGGAGAAAAAGGGAATAAAACTGTTCTCTGTGAATAGGACAAAAGTATTGATCTCAAACCACATAAAGTGAGATGTAGCTGAGACATCACCAGTCAGAACAGCGAAGGACTGGAGTTCGGTGAGGTGGTAGACTCTTTACTGTTGGAGGTTTTAAGAACATCTCTTCAGATGTTTAAGTACAAACATGTCAGAGTAGTCTAGGCACTGCCAGTTCTACCTTGGGAGAGGTGGATGTGCTAAATGACCTACCAAGGTCCCTTGTGGACCTACTTCCGTCATTCTACTACTCTTAAAACACAGTACTCTAGCTACGGTATATGTAAAAAAAAAATAAATAATAATCTCTTTTTTGTTTTCTAATGCTGTTCTCCCCCAAGGTCACCAATGATACAGAGTTTGTCATGCTGTAAGGCTTCTGGGCAATGGTTTAGCCAAATGTTGTCCGAATGCATCATTTCTACCCTTTTCTACCCTCTACTTAGTCCTGGAAAAATGCTTTATGTTTGGGGGGGCGAAAAAATCTCTTGATGCTCAATCTTCACCACAGTAGCTTGGAAAGAGAGGTGTTTTACGTGAGCAAAAATATGCCTTCCTTTTTGGAAAGTGTTTTGCATGTTTACAATCTTGGCCGCAGAAGCAAAAAGTGAATGATGTATAGCTGTACCCATTGCATAGAGGGGTGTTTTTTTTTTCACAGAAGGTAATGGCAGAAACCACAACTACAGCACAGCCTTTTTCTGTTACGTCCTTCACATTCCATAACAGGCTGGGATTGTTCCTGGAGTCAGTCCACACCACCTTCAAGCTTATTCAGAGTGGTGAAAACTTTTCCTACCTCTTGGCTTTTCCTGTTGAAGTCTATAGGAGAGAAGGTTTTAAAATGAGATGGATATCTATTTAGCAAAACTGATACAGATGTTTATTGGAATCCATATAGTTCTTGATACGGGAACACGCTCGGGCATTGGCCTTGCTGAATCACAACTGCAATGCCAGGAGACTTTGCTGGTTCCTAACTATGGAGCTGAGAAGTGCAGTGCTCGCTGACGAAACTTGGATATATCCTAAATGTAGAAAATAGTGTGAAAAGGCACAGTAGAGAGAATAACAGTTTTACTTTCTTGCAGTCTACTTTTGTATGTCTAATCTGCACTCTTTTCTCTTTCTAGCCCTGCAATGTTTTTTGTGAAGGATCTGGCTTCAGGCAGAGTCAGCAACGCCCATGGCACCTGACGGGTCACCGGGGAAGCAGTTCTGCACCCCGCTTCGGATTAGGGGAACAGGTATCTGAAACCTTGACAAGAGCAGCCTGCCTGTACTGTAAGCAAGAACCTAGGCTTTCTAAGCTTTCAAAGGAACAGTTAGTGTTTCTAGATAGTTTCTAACCCCCACAGGAAAGGCCCCATGTCAAAGCTAAGTGTTACAGTTTAATCTGTATTCCTGACTATTGTACAAGCCAAGTTTTGCTTATCACCTATTAATTTATTCAGTCTTCCAATGTTCAGTAGCCAAATCACCTATGTGATAGGTGTATCTGTGACATCAAAACACATAGATAGGTGTATCTGTAACATCAAAGAAAATGTAGTTCCATAAACCAACGTATTTTTACTCAGCTAGATTATACTCTACTAACTACGCATCATCTGAAAGCTACCTTAGAATACCTAGAGGGAATAAGAATTAAGATGCAGTGAATAATGTTTTTGTGTCCATCATACATAAAACTGCTCTGCTCCCAAAACACTAACTCTGCAACTTGAGTTAAAAAAAATCCATCCAGTCATTCAGCTACATTAATAATATACAAAGAAAAGATTATATAAACCAATCTTTTTCTCTTCCCTTTTTGCTTCTGTTATTGATAATAGTGAGAAGTATGAAAAATTTGTTATGCATGGCAGGTTATTCAGTAAGCTAGTTATAATTCACATCAAAAGAGAATATTGATTTTTACAGAAAGGCTGAAATGAGATGAAAAGATACAAAGCATCCTTTTGTCAGATAGGTTTCGGGGGCTATTTCAACCACATTCAGAAACAAAAACTGCATTTCTAAAAAGAGAAATAGTCCTGATAACCAGACTTCAAGACCATGACACATTTATCTAAGTGATAAAATTGCTCTCACGGAAATGACAATGGATCAAAAAAAGGAACATTTATAGTGGGCAGAATGATCCACTGGAAGAATAATAGATGCTAGTTTCAGTCTAACTTCTTTTTTTCCATGGAAAATCAATGACCTATGGTGTATAGTAAATTAGTTAATTATGTAAGATATATAACCCTGTAAATGATGTAAGATTTGATTTTACAGATCAGTTCTGCCTGTGAGAAGTTTTGCAATAGTAAGTACTAGTGATTAAAATGTCAGCATGAAAGACTGCTGCAGATACTACCACTGTAGTAACAGAAAATAATCATTATATGCTTGAAAAGTCCACAGAATAACAAATACAAAAATCACATTATTTTAAAGAGTCTTTCCAACCGAAAATTAAAAAGCAGCACTAAGGTACAGCACGGTGGTCTCCATATGTGGCCCTTTTTTTAATCAGAACATACTCTACAGCTGCATTTGCAGCACATTTACCACCCTGCCAGCCAGAAGACCCACGTTTGGGGACAGCGTCAGATTGCCTGTGTCTGGCTTTTGCAAAAATTGCACATATTCTGAACATGATGCATCTGGAATTTCTTAAAACACTCTCCTATTCTGTTATTTGCATTCCTCATTTCCCAGCCAGCCAAATCCCAACAGGACTTGACAGTTTCAATGACAGCAGTTTATTCTCACTTTCTAAAGTATAACATAAAGAAAAGACAGCAGAATTCCTATAGGCTTTACCTTACCTCTTAATTTACCACTTGCTTTCAATATAAGATCCAGTCCTTTGTTCCTGACAAATCTAGTACTACTGTTTTTAAGTGCGAATGTGCTGTGTCACACAGTAGTCACAGCTCAAAACTGATATCTGCAGTGGCAGTTTAGGTTTATTTAATAGTCAATTTCTTCTTCAAAATATAAAGTGACATTATGTGCATTTCACATTTACCAGAATGTACACTGTTGGAAAATAATGGAAAATTTTGGGGGGCTCTGAATTTGGAAATTTCCCTACAATAATTTTTTTTTTGCATTCTTTTCCTGTTCAGCTTCTCCTTCCTGTAGTTTGCTTTCATTCAGCTAGAACTGTATCTGCTTGCAAGAATGCACCTTGTCCCATTTGGTTGTTACCTGCATGTTCTGCACACTTCAAGACTTCTGATACTTTTTGCATCTTCACTTTATCAGGAACTTTTCTTCAAAGCATTGCTGTCTGGCAACTTCTTTACCAGTTCCTTCTCGCTGAGGCACTGCCAGAGCAGGTATGTGACTATTCCTTTCGGAGGCTCTACTACAAAGCACGCTCAAAGTGCAGACATCCGGCAGCCTCTCCGAAGCGAAGGACTGAGTCGTGCACAGCATGTTCAACGCCCCGTCTCAGATTCTCCCCGCAGACATCCCCAAAGCATTAACATGTTTTCATATTCACTTAGTAAAGGACAGCTAGAGCTTGAATTGGGACACAATGGACAAACTTGGGGAATTCTCACCTTGCTATCATCAGCTAGTCCTTGCCTCTCTGCAAGTTAGTGTGCAGTGCCGCAGGAGGGAGTAGATTTCTACTCGCAGTAGAAATCGCACTATGAGTAATTTCCCTTGAAAAACATAAGACAATGATGTAAATGCTATAAAATGTTTCACAGTCTCTCTGCCAAACTTCTTTGGGATCTTCCAGCCCTGCTTTAATTTACAAAACTCTTGAGCTATGCAGAAAAACAGCACGTGGGTTATTCATGTGCCTTCACCGTTCCCCATTTAATAAGTCCCACCATTAAGCAATGTTATCCAGACTCTTCTGAAATATATTGATTTTTGCTTCTCACAGTTTTCCCAAGCATAAAACTCCAGTAAAATGGCTACCATCACCCCCTCCTAGCTTTGGTTGCTTATTTATAGGCTTGCTGTAGCAAACCTATTCCATCTATTGGATGGAAAAGACCTTTCAAGCAGGGTCAATGGCTAAGAAGTAACAGCATCCTAGGAGTTGCAGGTAGTGTGGAGGAATGATGCGGATTTTCATTTTGCCACCATTCATTTGTCAAACAAAACCCAGCTGAAGGAACAGGAACGTGTGGGGTGGTCTTCAGGTGAATTGTGCCTCTGCCCCCGCAGCACGTCAGTTCCCCGAGGACAGGGAAAGGCTTGGGAAAGCAGCCTATAAGGCTCGTAAGCCAGGGTTCGCTCTTCTATAGACGCGTAGGAAGGGGACATCCTTTCAAATGTTTGCAAATAAAGCAGACCTGGAGACTTGTACTCTATGGGCATTTGGTAGCTCATTTTTGCAGAGGCTGGAAAGGTATTTACACTAGAAGATTAATTAGTTAATTGTGCCATACAAGATTTTGGCTTTCTGTACATCATCAGGAGACAGGTGGCTATTAGGCGAGGAAGGCATGTTGCTTCCTTGCAACTTGAGGGCAATAGGACTTCTGACTTTCAGTGTGCAGGGCAATAAAATCAGCCTTCAGAAGGCAAAAGATACAGGAGCAGGGTGGGAGACTGTAAACTGGAACTATTCTAAAAAGGACCTTTAAGGAGCAGGGAGACCACCAGAATAAGTCTCTTATTTAATGGTCTCATGCTGTAGATGGCACAATAAACTCATGCACTGAATCCTCAGTACTCCTGGTTTTAGATATACAAAAATTGACACATATATAATAAAACTTACAGCTTCCTGTTTCAACACTATGGCAAATAACTGAGCTTGTAGTTCTTGTGCATCCAAACCATACAGAAAATGGATCTAGACTTCCACCTTCACAAGCTCAGGAAAGTAGAAATGTTCTCAGCTACAAGACTTGCAGTTACAAGAACCTCAGCTGCCTATTAATATTAGAAATTTTGACTGGTAATTAATAGATAATAGATGCCTTATTCATCTTATGTACCCTTAAGAAGTCAGAGAACACAAGTATAAAGCCTTTTTAAAAGGAGAAAATACAGTGAGTTGCAAAAGGGCTATAGGAAAGAATGTAATAAGAGATGAATGTTTGTCATTAGTTTAATGAAGGGGCCCCAGAAACCTCCTGCAGCCCCCCATTAGTCTAACAGTTAGTCCATTGTATATGTATACAATACACAGTCACTTGTCCTTGAGGGGGATCACATCTGGGGCAAGTCTCAAGGCTAAAAATGAAGCAATTTCCACATTTCTGAAGCTTAGATTTAAAGCATCAGGAATTTAGAACAAACAAACAAACCCGCAAAAAAAACCCAAACAAACAAAAAAAAATCAAAACAAAACAAAACAAAACTCCCAAGTTTTGAAGTTCCTGTTTTTCTAAAATGGTTTCTCATCACCACACCAAACTCTCTGCTTAGGTTTTGGGTGAGGGGCTTGGTCTAGCCGTCATTTATTTCCACCTAATATTTACGTTTCTCCTTAAAAGGAGAAGAATTTTCAAAACCTCAGCATTCGGTGTTGCACCTACCTCCCCAGGCTTGAACAAACACTACATTTTTGAACAGAGAGATATTTTGGCCACTTGTGCGAGCAATACATGCATTAACAAAGAGTGGGAAAATTTTAGCTTTCTGCCTTGAGAAGAGTTGGAGGTACGAGGCTGTCATTTGGAGGGAGAGCTTGTATGAGGATAGAAGGTGCAGTTTACCCTCTAATTGCTATGATCCATAAATATATGTATGCTGATGGCCTAACACTGCAGCAAATAACAATTAAATTAATTGTTAAAATATCCTTTTGGGGTGAAATTCAACCCTTGCAGAGACAGACAAGCCAATCGAATCTCTGAATTCACCATTTTGACTCTGTATCATAATTTCTTCCACAGCACTTGCAGTTCATACGTTCGCAGTACAGTGTTGTAGTTTTTTCCTGACCTGGGATCAGACACAGATGATCACAGGAGGAATAATTCTTCATCACGCTGTGCTTTGCACAAGGAGCCTAGGCTGGGGTCCAGAAGAGTGGAGATGCAGCTGGTGCAATGTGCAGATTTTGGAGGAATAGCCTTGTCCTGCCACCCTTGTCTTGTTATCTGTCCCAAGGGAAAGGGGGATTTATATACCGCGTATTTGGGGGTTTTGGTTACGCAATTCAGGGTGAGATTTCCTACCCAGATGCACATCTGTCATCTCCCATCCTTTGGCCAATACAAGACTCTACAACTGTGAGAGGTCTGTAACTCATCTGAGGGTGTAAGCAGGAACTGTCATATACAGCCCCTGCAACAGTTTTCTTCCCATGGGTAAGTGTGGTTGTAAAATAAAAAGGCAAGCTTTGGGAGAAGGCAATATAACCTTTCTTTTACAGTAAATTAACAAATATCATTCATAAAGTTACAAACTTAAAGCCTTTTTGCTTTATGCTGTTTAAATATGAAAAGGCAACTCCACTTTAAGCAGATCTTCAAAAGACGCAGTGTACTGTTCTCTTCAATGCAAATGACATATGGTTGAGCCTGCTTGTGTTAATTTGAGATGGAAGGAGGGGGGGGAAGTGACATTTTTTGAAAGAGCCTCCCGTAAGGGCAATAGGAGCTGCCTTTACAAGGTGTGATGTTGAAGTCTGGCTTAGCTCAATCAGCAGCACACACACAGTCCCATTGCAACAGCTACGGTTGCTGCAGCAAGAGGTGGGGAAGTAAAATATAGCGGAGACAAAATAATATCAGCAGCAATAACAGAGTCAATTTTTCTTTCATCAAGCAACAGAAATGAGGCCAGTTGATCATAATTGTTGCTCTGTGTTTTGAACTCAAGTCTCTCAATCAGGAGATTACTCAGTTGAAGGCCCAGTATAATGAAAATATATGCTTTCTTTTTCCACAAGAATTGGAAATAGTATGATCTAAGACTGACAATGCCAGCATCTGGGAGCGCTTAAAGCAATTCGTAGTTTTGCTCCAGTCACGTGGCTCTGGACAAAGACTGTAGAAAAATCAAACTGGTCGAGAGGAAGCCTTCATGTTGGGTAAAACTCAATAAATTGAGCAAGAAGCCTTTGATTTATTTGCCTTAATTCATTATAAATGAATTACATTCTTTCTCTTCTTGCAAATGCTTGGCTGTTAGTTTTGTGTAAAAATTCATGACTATGTTAATTGCATTGCATCTTTTTGCACTCATTTTATAGATTTTATTGCTCTACTTAAGAGGTCCTAAATAATTGATTTATATAGCCTGCTTTTTCATCAAGTATTTTTGTAGGCATTATCTTCCAGATATATTTTATATAGGTTTAAAAAAAACGCTTACTGCGCTCCAGAAATACTGTTGCCAAAGGATCTAATTTAAAAGTGGGGGGAAATAGTTTATGACATGCAGATCTACTTGCTGCTTTGCATATTTCACATTTTAACAGCAACATGAAACTGCAGGAGTAACAAGAATGAATTATTTAAATGAGACATATTCTTACTGAACTAAAAAAATACAAAGCTTCCCTATTTCCCACCGTCATTCTGCAAGCTGACACTGAATAAAACTCCTAATCTGACTGTATAGAATCAAAATTAAACTCTACACACAAGTCAAAAACTTTCAGGTTTATATGTGCATGTGTCAAGGAAAGGATAGGAAGCCAAGGTTGTATGTGTAACTGTCTGGGAAATGAGTCAAAACTAAGTCAGAAAAAGAACTCTCTGGGCTGTTGCAATAAGCTGCCTGAACTAGTGTAAGTCAGCATTTTACACCTATAGTTACCTCATATATGTGTGTGTGCATACTTGTGTAGAGGACAGTGTCTTCGCCTTTGGTGCACCACTGTTTTCCAGTCCCTCGTATGAGGGGAGAATTATCAGATATTGTTCTAGCAATTTGAATATTACTCTGTTGGCTTGAGGTTTTTAAATTTTGACCTTCCATTTCAGTTCTCGGTGATGTATCACCACTCTACAGTTAAAAGTTTGCTGGCAAAACTGAGTGCCTAGAAGACCAAGTTACCTGTACAGCAAAGGCAAACAGTTCTGAAGGACATTCCCTCCGCTGTAGCTCACAAGTAATATTTGTATCATCTGAAATCTGGTGTACTTCTGTTTCGGGGTTGGAAGCAGCAGGGCATTGGCAGCTGGAAGAAGAGTAAAGGCAGTTTCATGCAGCACACGCACTGTGGGGCCACCGTTCCTGTGGGAGGTTAGAAGACGATATGACCTGATTTACAGACTTTATGGTAAACTTTATCTTGTGGGTTAGTCCCTTTTTTGTACATTGCTTCTTCCAAGATTTGACCTAACATATGTAATGACATCCCTGTGGCAGATTATACAAAAGCAGACAGCGCATAACTATTTTTGGTTAATACCACTTTACCAAGTGAGGGATCCACACTGAAGAGCTTGACGTTTGCTGGCTTTTTGATATGTGAACAAACAGTTTTTCTGAAATACTTTGATTACATGCAATCTGTCTACAAATAATTCAGTAAAGTAACTTTCAGCTTGTGAATCATTTCATATACAAGGTCTGAGATGAGCTAAAAAAACACAAGGCCAATTTTGCTGAGGGATTTAGACCCCCAGTTGTTCAGACAGCTGCTTTTGAAAATCCCACCTGGAGTCTGAGACTGCTAAGGATTAAATGCACTGTGTCCGGTGCTCTTTCCCCCACCCCACTAGGAAGGAATTTCTTGCTCCTCGTAAGTACAAATCATCTCTCCACCTTGCACACCACACTAGGTGTAGGATCTTCACTGTCTTCACCTTTGGTGCACCACTCTTCTGCAGTCCCTGGTAAGAACCTGCTTCCCACCTCTTTTTTTAACTTCTTTTCACTGTGGCTTTTTGCCTTCCTTCTCCCTCATCATCTCCCCCCCAAAAAAACCCTAAACGCAAATCCAAAACAAGTTGGAGAGTCTTCTCCCACTGGTTGGAGGCCTCACCTGCAGGAAAGAGAGACCTTGGTTGTAGATCTGCCTTATTTGATAAGACAACAGTGGTGGCGTTACTATTAGTAGACTATTAGGAGTTAGAATATTAATTTTAGGAGCAGTTTCTGAGATGCGGATTGAGGTTTCTTACAGCCTAGACTAGATGGCTTTGTCTGACAAAGTCTGTTTCATCCTCCTGTGACATTCCCAGCTGCAACACCAATGCACCTCTCGCTGCGTTAGCTTACTTCTCCCCGAAGTTCTTCCTTGTGCTACAGAACACGGTGAGCTACGGGGGGGCTGTAAAACGGCTCTGGGACTGGCCGAGGCAAAACAGAGCCAGGATGGCTCTCTGCCCTCCCTGGCTAACATTGACGAGAGCCCTGCGCTAACCCGGCTCTGCCTAATGAGCACCAGTACTGTATTTTGCCCATGTGACTGTCTCCATCTTTACATGTCTAAATCTGTTCAGCGCATCATACGGTGTCACTCTGTTAACCGTCTAAACAAAGGTAGCTTTTAATGGGTCCTCTGTGTGAAAACTCATGTTTACACATTGCAACTTCTGCCTTTCTATTAGTAGTTTCTGCAGACAAATGCAGGAATTAGACTGCTATTGGAAAATCAATACAAAGAGGACACAAAGGCAAAGGGAACTCATTTGGGAGGTTCTGAGTGGATATTTATGAGAGGAAAGGATTGATCATCAAGACTATACATTATGCAACATCCTCTCGTACCTTTAGCTTCCATTGCCTCTTCTGAATGATAGGCATGCCAATTAAAAAGGAAAGCATCCTGGTTGAATTCTCTTGCTACCCATTTTCTGAGAAAATTCAGCAAACAAATAAAAACAGAGGTATCACGAGTTAGGATAGCCCTGTGAGTAGCACCTTTCTGGAGACAGCCCACAATGCCAAAGGATTTATATAAAAACCTTTTGATAAATCCGTCACACTCTAAGTGATGTCGATTGAACATGCCCGTGTAATTCCAAACACTATTTCAATTACAAATTATAAATACCTCTTCTGAAGTGAACCTGCTCCATCAGAGTGTCACTGACTTGTATCCATCTGGCACACAAGCTCATTTCCCTGTCTTCAGAAATTTACTGTCGTATTTTTCCCGGCAATACATTCCTGAACCTTCCACAAAGGACAGAAATGAATACAACCAGCCAGCACAGGGCTGCAATTCCAGTTCAGTCAAGGCAGATGAAACTTGCAAGCATTCTATATGCATGAAACGAAAGGGTGTGGTGCACCCGTATTTGATCTCCTTCAAATTATCAACTGCTGCTGAATAGAGCAAAATAAAGCCTGCACAGTTGCTATCAATTACTCTGCTATGCTCTCAACCCTTTCTGAATCAGGGTGTGCTGGAGGAATCTAAAGCTGCGATCCTTCACGGGTGCTTCTCAGATGACATTACATTATGTTACTCTGTTATACCAATGAACCTTTACGCAGTGAAGCCTTGCATCTAAATTTCCTCTATCCTTGCTGTATCATGAAAATTAGGGCCCAGGCTATATCTTGTCCCTTTCTAGTTGCTTATACCTTTGCAAACTGCCTATTCTGAAATATCCCCAGATGGGGAATGTTGATTAATGGGAATTTATTTAGAGAAATTATTCAGAAAGTTTCATCAATTAATGTTCAGATATTTCTAAGAATAAAGGAAAGATGTTTTGCCTATGTTAGAAACAAAATCCTACCACTGCAAAAATGCGAAATCATAGTGCATCTGTCCCTCAAAGCACTGGCTTTCTGTTTTTCAGGCATGTGGTTTTCACTGCTCCCATGGAAGAGCAGAGATCTCGGTGAAACCTCACATTTTGTGGGCTCAGTAAAAGAGCTGCAGCACCCCAGCAGCTTGGCGCAGACGTTCCCAAGCAAGATACCAGCGACGCAGGCTCAGAATCATGAGTGCACAGCCCGGTTGGCAAGATGTTACGTCCAGGCTGGCTGAGCAGCAGAACCGACTAACCAGGGGGTAACCCATGCTGCCACAGACAGACGAGTTTCTGAATCCTTCCATTTCAAGCTACCAGTCGGCTCAGGAATCTCTAGCACAGTACCAATATTTTGAAATACTTTTTTGAAATTTTTGGCAGCTCTGTTCTCTGCTGCTTTGGTTGTATCGAGCAGCCTCTTCCAGCCCTGGGGAAGCACCTCCGTCCTCCCAATGTCCTTCTTGCTGGAATCACTGCAGCTGGGAGGGGGATTCGGTCCAAGCAAAAGTTGGACCTAGACTGGACAAGGTCATGGAAGGAAACAGATTTGGACAAAGATCCTGGAGCTGAGGTTAGATCTAGGAGAGGAAGAAAAAGAAGAGTGGGACAAGGTCAAGGCAGGCAGAGGACGAATCACAGAATCACAGAACGGGAGGGGTTAGAAGGGACCTCTGTGGGTCATCTAGTCCAACGCCCCTGCCGAATGAGGACTGCTGCAGTGAATAGCGCTGTGAAAACGGTCGATTCTGTGTCTGCCAGCTCCACGGCGCTCCTCCATGATGGCAAGCAGGTTACTTGAACTACAGGCGGCCACCAAGTGCCCTTTTTATGCTTGGTGTTCGCTGTGAGAGCCCGGGCTCTGATCTGTAGCAGTAGTTAGCATTCACTGCTGCGTCTGAAGCCAAAGCGAGCTGTGCTTCGAACATACAAAGCGCTGCATAACGCTAACTATTTCACCGAGGCAAACCCCAGTCATCTCAAGGCTGGCAACCGAAATTAATGGACGCATTTAACCTTAATCGCTCTGTGTCTCATTTCCCAATCAGTAAAATGGTGATAGTAGCTACATCTCATGAAAGTAATGCATAAGCATTCATCATATGCTCAAGGTACTGCAACAATGAATGCTGTAGAAAAGCCTGCTATGACGTTAATAATTCCACATTACAAGCAGGATTTAGGTAGCTTTAAACAAAGCCCGAGGACATACGTTGAACAAAGAGATTAAAAATAAACTGAAAAGCTGCACACACAGCGAACAGCGTCTGTGCTACGCACTGTACAAGGCAGCGGTCCTCTGAGCAAAACAACGTCGTCACACAATTAAAGGCTAAATTGTCAGTCATACCCTCTACAAGTCAAAACAAGTTTGTCTGAAAGACCGTGCCTTTGGATTATCCTAAAGCGTCGACACTTGGCTTTTCAACCGTAATATTCCTTTAATGTGGCGTTTGTGTTTTGGATTCTATGGGGTTTTTTTTTTGTGTGAATGGGAATATAGTAAGTTAAGGACATACACAAGTTTTAAATTCTTTATGCTGTGCATGCAAAATCATACCGTTTTCACTAAAGTAGGTGAGTAGCGGGAATTAAAAATAGGGGAACAGTTGCACTGTATCAAACTACAGCACAAAGTAAACAGCATTTATTGTCCTGCTTGTTGTCCTAATTTGATTGTTGGCATTTTAATTCATAGCACAGCATAGGTGTGATAGTTGGTATATGTGAAAGTAACTAATCATACAGCTAACTTATACATTTAAGTATATGTTCCCTCAACAAAGATTTCTATTTCTTCTTCCTTCCAAAGATTTTTTTTATCTGTCAATGCTTAGAAATACGGCAAGAACTCTCACCACAGTACAATCTTCCCACTTAAATTTCACTCCTTTGATTTGTCTGTTTTTCCATCTTGTCTTTTTTTTTTTAAGTATCTTCCTAGAGATCAAAGACATTCTTTGCAACCAGGAAAATGAAGATTTATTGATTCACGTTACAGGTGGTGTCTCTCTTCTCACCCATTTTTCTCAAGTGCTCAGTGTAAGTGCTTATCTGTTTCTCATCTGCAGCAGCAACCAGCGCTATGAAATGAATCTGCAATGTCGTCATTACAAGCAAGTCAGTAGACATGGAATTATACAAAAAAATAGAAAACAATGTAAAACACCCATGGCAACAGCGCAAGGCAAAACATCCATGGCAGCAGCGCGTGTTGAATGCGGCCCTGACACTTCCCAAGCAACATCCACGAGAATCAAGAAGCAGCAGTTTGTGCAACTGCAGTTATGATTTTATCTGGCGAAAGTTGTTGGCTATTTCCGTTTGAAGTGAACCGCAGTCCTAAAGCTTTGCCTCTTGCTGTCTCTTTTACGGTGCCTAAACACCACCCCAAAGTGGAATTAGTTTTTTGTGTTGTATTACTTTTTTTCAAAAATGAGGTGTCATTCCCAACTCTGTCTTTGCTACAGGTTTTGTGTAGAATTGTGAAGGATCCGCGCAGTGATGCTGTAGAAATGTGTAGCTAAAACCAGGAGATTCCTCCCCAAACTAACAAGGCCTGCTCCGTCAGCTGCTATGTGGGTATTTTTTCACCAAGGAGTGCAATGGGATTGGTTATTTATTGTCAGATTCGGGCTTTGGGCTCTTGTCCACGCCAGCAAGATTCATTTCCACGTCTCAGCAGATGCCCTTCGCTGCTGGACGGCAGTGACGAAACGAAGCCAGCAAGCGTAGGTGAGAGTCAGGCGTTCACCCAAGCCTGTCAATAACTGGCAAAAACATCCGAACGCGGTCTCCTGAGCACAATCTCCAGCTGCAAGTGCGCAAAGATTATGAGTCAGGCCCCCTAAATCAGGATGCATTTTTTAAGCCTGAAGAGGAAAAGCGTGATTGCTTTTTAATTTCTGACCTGGCGAGTTGCACTTGGGTCATCATTTCCTACATTTCTCCCGAAGCACAGCGGACAGAACTTGCTGTTGCTTAGAAATGGAGAATCTTACGCGGCCCCACAAGAGGGACCCTGAGGAAGCCCCCCCTTCCAGCCAGGTCCACGGAACAAAACGGGGACCTGGCAGTACCACCCCAGGCCGTCCTCCCACCGCCACCGTGCTGCCAAGGCAGCCGCGCGAGGCAATGACACGTGTTCTGCTTCAGACGATGCCCAAGGCCAAGAATAGCTCCAAGTAAGCCATCACACTGGGGACATATGTCGTGTAAAGAGGATGAAGCTATTAAACCGCTCAGCGCTGAGCGAGCGCCGCTTACCCTACGCGTGGTGGGAAGCGGTTCTCTAGCAAAAAATAGCACGATCGAGTAATTAGAGGCTGTATCATAAGCTGTATGTATCAAGGGTCAAATTAAGGTTGCATGAGCAATCTTCATTTTGTAATTCCCGTACTTCTCTGCAGCCTTGTCCCCGGCGGACAACAGCCCCGCTTCAACCACCCCAGCGAAGCCCCAACGAGGAGAGCGATCCCCCGGGAACGGCGCTACGCGAGTACACAGGCGCCGGACCACGGC